>Ga0213921_1000054_pt1 | contig 46851 bp, 45 predicted proteins | sample McNCre2017MG_FD_165041 | JGI IMG/M metagenome (GOLD analysis project Ga0213921, IMG submission 165041) | Freshwater microbial communities from McNutts Creek, Athens, Georgia, United States - 20-17 MG | ecosystem: Environmental > Aquatic > Freshwater > Creek | place: USA: Georgia | collected...
TGACCCTAACGTTTGCGGCACTTTTGGCCGGCCCAAATGCTTCACCTGCAAACGCGATCGGATTTCTGGTTTCCGCTTCCCCAGGTTTGGGGCAGCAGCTCTCCACACCACCACACTCCATTTCTCTGGTCTTCAGCGTCAACACGATTCCGGCTTCGTTGTCGGGTGACGTGATTCGAGTCACCAATAGTTCGGGAACGGCCGTCGAAGTTGGGTCGGCGAAAGTGGTTGGCGCGACAATGTCGGTTGACCTCAACCCCAATCTTGCCCCGGATAAATATCAGGTCGCATATCGCTATGTGTGCGACGACGGCCACGTGTTGGTTAGTGCCTACTTTTTCACCCTGAGCTCGAACACCCCCGCCACCGAGGCAAACGGCGGGTCAACCGCTGTTGGAGCGAAACCGACAGCTGAGGCTACTGCTAAGCCATCTTCAAAGCCATCACCAAAGCCGACTCAACCAAGTGCCATCGCAAGCGCGACTGCCACTGCCAGCTCAACCGCAACCGCCTCATCATCGGCAGCTCCGACCGCTAGCGGCGAAGCAACTTCCAGCGCGATGTCGAGTGTTACCACGCAATCGCCTCGGGGTCGGCAGGCGCAGAGCGATGGTTTTTCGGCAGTTTTTCCCGCGCTGGGCGGCATATTCCTGGTTTTGGCAGGACTACTCTGGTTTTGGCGCAAACGCCGTAACGCGAATTGACGCTGGCTCTAAAGGGTTCGAGGCGCCTGTCCGACGATCACAGTGCCGGGTGCCACATCATGGGTCACGGTAGTGTTTGCACCGATTGCAGAGTTATCACCGATGGTGATGTTGCCGATCAAGGTTGCTCCCGCGCCAATGATGACATTGTTGCCAACGGTTGGGTGGCGTTTGACCGATTCTAAGGTCTTACCGCCAAAGGTGACTCCGTGATAAATGTGAACGTCATCGCCGATGACAGCCGTTTCACCGACAACTACGCCCATGCCGTGATCGATGAAGAGTCGACGGCCAATGGTTGCTCCGGGGTGAATCTCGATTCCTGTCCAAAAGCGAGTGGCGTTTGAAAGAACGCGCGAGAAGACTCTGAAGCCGCGCTTCCACAGCCAGTTAAAAACCCGATATTGCCAAACCGCGTGAAGGCCTGGCGACGTCATGAACATCTCGAATCGAGTGTTGGTCGCCGGGTCGCGCACAAGGGCCGCGTCAATGTCCTCGATCACTCGAGAAATCGGATTTTTTTGGGGCATTTAGTCCATCAAGTCAGAGTACAAAGCAGTTGAGAGATATCTCTCACCGAATGAAGCCAAGATTACAACAATAATCTTGCCGGCGTACTCTGGGCGGTTGGCAATCTGGTTCACACCCCAAAGGGCTGCACCACCAGAGATGCCGGCGAGGATGCCCTCGTTTGTTGCTGCCGAGCGGGCCCAAGCGAAGGCCTCCTCGTTTGGAGCGTCGAGAACCTCATCATAGATACCGGTGTTTAGCACCGGCGGGATGAAGTTTGCTCCGATGCCCTGAATAGGGTGACCGGCAGGAGAACCGCCGGTTAGAAGCGGTGAGGCGGCAGGCTCAACGGCAATGATCTTGATCTCTGGGTTTAGCTTCTTTAGTGCCTCACCGATTCCGGTGATAGTTCCACCGGTTCCGATTCCGGCAACAACTGCGGCAACCTTGCCGTCGGTGTCCTTCCAGATTTCCTGTGCTGTCGTGGTTGCGTGGATAAATGGGCCGGCTGGGTTCTCAAACTGCTTGACCAGGATCGCGCCGGTCTCGGCAGCGATTGCCTCTGAGCGTGCGACGGCGCCCTTCATGCCCTCTGGGGCAGGGGTGAGCACGAGCTCTGCGCCGTAGGCACGAAGAAGCGCACGACGCTCCTTTGACATCGATTCCGGCATGGTCAGAATGACCTTGTAGCCGCGAGCGGCACCGACAGCAGCAAGAGCGATTCCGGTGTTTCCAGAGGTCGCCTCAACGATTGAACCGCCAGGCTTTAGCTGACCTGACGCCTCCGCGGCATCCACCATCGCGATTGCAAGGCGATCCTTGACCGATGAGGTCGGGTTATAGAATTCAAGCTTCGCTGCCACGGTCGCCTTCGACTCAGGATAGAGGCGGTTGATGCGAACTAGCGGAGTGTTTCCGAACGCTGCGGTGATGTCGTTAAGAATCGGCATGATGTTCCTTTGAGTTGGCGGTTTGCCCGGTTTGGATGAAGTTTTAGTTGAAGGCTTCGAAGGCTATGCGGTGAAGCTTTCCATTTGTTGCAAGCACACTCGAGGATTCCTCGGTTAGCGGCCCATTCAGTGCGCTGAATTCACCGCCAGCAAGTTCAACGATAGGCACAAGCGCAGCGATGTCGTAAATCTTCAAGTCATGTTCCGTAACAATGTCAACCGAACCCTCGGCGAGCAGCATGTACGAATAAAAGTCACCATACGCGCGGGTTCGCCAGAGCTTTCGAGACAGCTCCAAGAGCTGCGGCAGCTTGCCAGACTGGTCCCAAAGTTGAAGGTTGTTATAAGACAGCGATGCGTGTGCCAGGTCACCGATTGCTGAGACCTTCAAGATGCGCTCGGAGCCATCGATTTCGCGAGTCCAAGCCCCGATTTCCGGGGCAGCCCACCATCTTCTTCCGAGTGCAGGAGCCGAGACTACCGAAAGCACAACCTTGCCGTCGACCGAGAGAGCGATGAGGCTAGCCCAGACGGGAACACCGCGCATAAAGTTAGCTGTTCCGTCGATCGGATCAATGATCCAGGTGCGCTTCGGCCCAGAGTTTTCTCCCTCGGTGTTGCCGAACTCCTCGCCGATTAGCGAATCGTTTGGCCGTGAAGTGGCCAGCTTCGCTTTGAGTGCCTGCTCAACCGAGCGGTCGGCATCGGTGACCGGGCTGGCGTCGGGCTTCGTTTCAACGTGCAGATCTAGAGCGCGGAATCGAGCGAGCGAAATTTCATCGGCTAAGTCGGCCAGTTCTAACGCCAGGGCTAGGTCTTCACGGTGGGTCATATTCGCAATTCTATTCAGAGTCGTTTGAACGCTTTTCGAACGGATCAGCGTGGGTTGCCAGCGAAGCTATCAGGCGACGAAGCGAATCCACCCGGTGCGCGCCAGAATCGCCCAGGGTGCCATTCGAGATTGCCAGGTCTAATTCGCAGTCCGGGGCGTCGGCTAGGTGGCTGCAGTCGCGCGGACAGGTTTCGATGATGTGCCAGAGGTCTTCGAAAGAGCGCAGGATGTTCTCCGGTTTGACGTGCCCCAAGCCGAATGACCGAACTCCAGGTGTGTCGATAATCCAGGCATCGCTCAACCGAATCGCCCTCACCGAAGATGAGGTGTGGCGACCTCGCCCAGTCACCGCGTTTACACCGCCGGTGGCGCGGAATTGGTCTGGCGCCAGGGCGTTGACCAAGGTCGATTTGCCCACACCCGAGTGGCCGACCATAACCGTTGTGTTCCCTGAAAAGCGTTTGCGTAATTCGTCCACGGATGGCTCATCCGAGCGGTTCTTAATCACCGGGATGCTCAAGCCTTCGAAGTTCTTCAGGAACTCGGCGGGGTCGGCTAGGTCAACCTTGGTGATCACCAGGATTGGTTTTAGACCCGCATCGTAGGCTACCGCTAGATAGCGATCGATGAGCCTGGTTCGGGGTTCGGGGTTCGCTATGGCAACGACGATGGCCATCTGAGTCGCGTTTGCAACAATCACGCGCTCGACCTGGTCTGAATCATCGGCGCTTCGTCGAAGCAACGAGGTGCGTGGCTCGACACGGACAATTCGCGCCAAAGCACCAACGGTCTCCGAGGTGTCTCCCGAAAGTGCAACGCGATCGCCAACCACGGCGCCGCTCTTGCGCAGCTCTTTGCCCATGGTCGCGGTGATGACTCGGTCGTCATCCTCGAGAAGAATGTGATATCTGCCCATGTCGACGCCGGTAACCAGGCCGATTAGGGCTTCTTTGTATTCCGGACGCTTCTTGGTGCGAGGCTTGTTGCCCTTTGGGTTTGGGCGGACGCGAACATCGGTTTCATCCAAGTCGTTTTGACCTGGATCTGGCTCATAAAGCCAACTCAAGCTTTGCCTTCAAGCATGCTCAACCACAGCTGATCAAAGTTAGGCATGGTCTTTGAGGTGGTCTTGATGTCTTCAATTTGAATGCCTGGCACTCGAAGGCCGATTATTGCCCCGGCGGTGGCCATTCGGTGGTCCTCATAGGTTTGCCAGAGCGCACCATGCAGGTTGTCGCTCGGATCTATTTCGAGACCGTCCTCGGTCTCCCTGGCAATTCCACCGATTCGATTGATTTCGGTGGCAAGCGCCGCCAATCTATCGGTTTCGTGACCGCGAAGGTGAGCCACGCCACGGATGACGGTAGGGGAGTCGGCGATGGCGGCCAGGGCTGCAATCACCGGAGTCAACTCGCCACCAATGGAGAGGTCGATGTCGATGCCATGGATTTCTCCGGTGCCGCTAATGGTCAACCCGGTTGACGATCTGGTGATGGTTGCACCCATCTGTTGCAGGATGCCATCAAATTCATCGCCGACCTGTGTCGTCGAATCTGGCCAGCCAGTGATGGTGACCGAGCCACCGGCAACCATCGCCGCCGCTAGAAATGGGCCAGCGTTTGAAAGGTCGGGTTCAATGGCAAACGTGCCACCGTTGATTTCACCGGGTTCCACACGCCATTCTGGCAAGCCGTTGACCCCGTCTAGGTTCGCGGTAGAAACTTGAACACCGCGCTTGGCCAGGCAATCCAGGGTCATCTCGATGTGCGGCATCGAGGGCAGGTGGGCTCCGTCGTGCTTGAGGCGCAATCCGTTTTCGAATCGGGCAGCGGCAAGCAGCAGACCAGAAACGAATTGGCTCGAAGCTGAGGCGTCGATGGTGATTTCACCGCCGGCAACCGAACCGGTTCCGTGGACTGTGAACGGCAATGCTCCCGCGCCATCGTCGGAAACAGATACTCCAAGGGCGCGAAGTGAATCGATCGTCGTGTGCATTGGGCGTCTGCGAGCTGCGAGGTCGCCATCGAATCGAATGTCACCTTTGGCCAAAACCGACATCGGCGGCACGAATCGCATAACAGTTCCTGCCAGGCCGCAATCGATTTCAGCAGACCGGTCGAAGGCCGCCGGAGTAATTCTGAGGTCTCCGTTTTCAAGCTCTTCGATCTGAGTGCCAAGCAGGCGCAGCGCCTCAATCATCAGCGATGAATCCCGGGATGCCAGCGGGGCGGTTAGCAGTGTTGGCTCTTTGGCCAGCGCCGAAAGAACTAGCTCTCGGTTGGTCAACGACTTCGAACCTGGCAGCGAAACGGTTGCGTTTAGCGGGCCAACCGCAACAGGGGCGGGCCAGGGCAGGGAATACGAAGTTTCAGACATTGGTTCAAATTTACCATGACGAGTTTGACGGCCATCGGTCCTTCCCCTTTCGGGCGAAGGCTAGACTCACAATCGATGAATAATTCGACTACCGCCGCCGATCAGGCGCGCATCCTGGCCTTCGAGCAGCAGGCGCTGCCTTTGATGCCTCAGCTTTACGGCGCTGCACTGCGCTGGACCAGAAACCCCTCAGACGCCGAAGATTTGGTTCAAGAGGCATTTGCCAAGGCTTTCGTGGCTTGGGGGCAATTCCAACAGGGCACCAACCTGAAGGCCTGGCTCTATCGAATCATGACCAACACGCACATCAACATGTATAACAAGCGTGCCAAAGACCAGGCCAAGGGCGGCCTGGATGACCTCGAAGACTGGCAGATTGGTTCGGCCGAGTCAGTGACCTCGCTAGCCTCGAGATCTGCCGAACTAGAGGCAATCGATAATCTTCCTTCGGAGACCATCCGAAAGGCGCTGCATGAAATCCCAGATGAATTCCGAATGGTTGTTTACTATGCGGTTGTTGACGGGCTTCCTTACGCGGAAATTGCAGAAATCATGGAAACCCCGATTGGCACGGTCATGAGCCGACTCCACCGCGGTAAAAAAATGTTGAGAAAGCTGCTCGCGGACTACGCTCGCGAAGAGGGCTATCTAGTTTCAGAGAATGAAGGGGGCTCAAATGAGTGAGCTCGATTGCCAAGAGACCAAACGCCAAGTGCACGAGTTTCTGCACAATGAATTGAATGAGTCTGAGATCGAAGACATCACGGCGCACCTCGCCAACTGTGATAGCTGCGAGACCGACTACGACATGGAGAACCTAATCAATGGTTCAATCAAGGAAGCTTGTGATGAGGCTCCACCAGAGGAGCTAGCCGCGAGGGTTTTGGCCGAAATTCGCCGCATTCAGGCGAACGGTGGAACCCACTAATTGGTTCTCTAGGCTTCGCCTAGTTATCTACTGAAAGCCCAAGCCACTCATACCAGCCCCGGTTGAGCACCAACCAGGCAATCAAACCGTGACCGATCTGCCCAGGCAAGTGGTTTTCGGCAAGGGTAATCTCTTCATTCCAGCCCTGGTGGTCAACCAGTGGTCGGAAGCAGTCCACGAATGGAATTCCACGACGAGCTGCCACATCTTCGAACCCAGATGCCAGATGCTCAATTTCGCTGTTCAACTCTGGGTTACGGTGAGGTGTAGGCCCAACCAGGAACGACTCAATTCCGGCACGTTTTGCCTCGTCGACGATTGTCGCGACGTTGAGGCGACTTCTCGAAATCGAAATTCCGGCTGCCGGGTCTGCGTTGCTCAGAGCGATCACCAATCGGTTCTCGGTTTCTGCACTGAAGCGGCGCTTGACCTCGTCTGTCCAACGGTCGGCGAGCATGCTCGTGGTTTCATCCGGCGCCGGTAGCGCGAAGATGTCGATGCGCGGCGAAGTCGAAGGAGTCTTCGCGGTTACGCGACCAACCCAACCCATACCCTTCGGGTCTCCGGCGGCAGAGACAAGACCATCGCCGAGAACGACGATGCGAATGTTGCGTCTTGTCTGTTCAGTCATCTGATCCGGTTATCGAGCGAATGCGCGAGCGATTAGGTCTGCCTGTTCGGCTGCGTGACGCTTTGCAGAACCGGTGGCTGGCGATGCGCTTGCAGGTCGTGAAACCAGCTTGGCAACCTGACCGTTCATGTAGCGAGGCAGGAACAGGCCGATGTAGGTCCATGGTCCCTGGTTCGCCGGCTCGTCCTGAACCCAGTAAAGCTCGGCGTTTGGATACTGGGCATAGGTTGCCTTGATCTCGTCAACCGGGGTTGGGTAGAGCTGCTCGACACGGACAATCGCGGTGGTCTTGTCGCCGGTCTTCTGCGCCTCGGCCAAGAGATCCCAATAGACCTTGCCCGAGCAGAAGAGAACGCGGGTTACCGAGTTCTTGTCTAGACCCTGCTCATCGTCGATCACCGGGCGGAAGGTTCCGTTGGTGAAGTCCTCAACCGAGCTTGATGCGGCCTTGAGGCGAAGCATCGACTTCGGGGTAAAGACCACGAGTGGTCGACGCGGAGTCGAGTATGCCTGGCGGCGAAGCAGGTGGAAGTGCGATGCCGGAGTCGATGGCTGGGCAACAGTCATGTTGTTCTCGGCGCAGAGCTGCAGATAGCGCTCGATGCGGGCAGACGAGTGGTCTGGCCCCTGTCCCTCGTATCCGTGAGGCAATAGCAAGACCACACCTGAGTGCTGACCCCACTTCTGCTCAGCAGAAGAGATGAATTCATCGATGATGGTCTGGGCGCCGTTGGCAAAGTCGCCAAACTGAGCCTCCCAGAGAACCAGAGCGTTTTCGTTCTGAACTGAGTAGCCATATTCGAAGCCCATTGCCGCATACTCGCTCAGAAGCGAGTCATAGATGTAGAACTTCGCCTGGTCGGCCGATAGGTTGCGCAGAGGCATCCACTCCTGACCGTTTTCGCGGTCGTGGAAAACGGCGTGACGCTGAACGAATGTGCCGCGTCGGCTATCCTGGCCGGCCATGCGAACCGGCTTGCCCTCGAGAACCAAGGAGCCAAGAGCCAGAAGCTCACCAAAGCCCCAGTCGATTCCACCCTCGCGCGACATTTCGACGCGCTTGGTGAGCAACTGCTGAAGTTTAGGGTGAACGTGGAAGCCTGGAGGCTGGTTGTTGTGAGCGTCACCAATCAACTCGACGACACTGCGCGAAATCGCGGTCTCGTGAGCGACAACCGGGTGGTCGCTGGCGGTGGTTCCGATGCCGACTGGTCGTGGAACAAGGTTGACCGGCTGAGACATGGCCTCGTGAACCTCGACGAAGGCGCCTTCGAGTCGAGCCTGGAACGCGGCATTCGCTGCCTCGTATTCTTCGCGAGTGATGTCTCCGCGACCGACCAAAGACTCTAGGTAAAGGGTGCGAACCGAGCGCTTTGCCTCGATCAGGTTGTACATCAATGGTTGAGTCATCGATGGGTCGTCACCTTCGTTGTGTCCGCGGCGGCGGTAACAAATGATGTCGATGACGACGTCCTTCTTGAATTCCTGACGGAATGCGAAGGCCATCTGAGCAACGCGAACAACGGCCTCAGGGTCATCACCGTTCACGTGGAAGATCGGTGCCTGAATCGCCTTGGCAACGTCGGTGGAATAGACGGTAGAGCGTGACTCTCCCGGAGGTGTGGTGAAGCCGACCTGGTTGTTGATCACGATGTTGATGGTTCCGCCGACCTTGTAGCCGCGAAGCTGCGACATGTTCAAGACCTCAGGAACAACACCCTGACCAGCGAATGCTGCGTCACCGTGAATCAGAATTGGAAGAACCGGGTACTGCTCGCGTGGAATGGCGTCCAAAACGTCGAGCTTGGCGCGAACAATGCCCTCGAGCACTGGGTTGACGGCCTCGAGGTGTGAAGGGTTAGCCGCCAGTGAGACCGCAACGGTGTTGCCCTCTGCGCTGGTGAAAACGCCTTCGGTGCCCAGGTGATATTTGACGTCGCCAGAACCCTGAACGGTCTTGGTGTCGGTGTTTCCTTCGAACTCGCGGAACACCTGGCCATAGGTCTTGCCGGCAACGTTGGTTAGAACGTTTAGGCGACCGCGGTGAGCCATACCGATTGCGACTTCGTGAAGTCCGTTGTTGGCTGCGGCCTGCAGAATTTCGTCTAGAGCTGCGATGGTTGACTCGCCGCCCTCAAGGCTGAAGCGCTTCTGGCCAACAAACTTGGTCTGCAGGAAGGTCTCGAAAGCTTCGGCCTCGTTTAGCTTTCCAAGGATGCGCATCTGCTCATCGCGGCTTAGCTTTTCGTATGGACGCTCGAGGTTGTCTTGGAACCACTTGCGCTGGGCCGGGTCTTGAATGTGCATGTATTCAACACCTATTGTGCGGCAATAGCTGTCGCGAAGAATCTTTAGGATGTCTCGGAACGGCGCCTTGCTCTTGCCGCCGAAGCCGCCGGTCTTGAAGGTGCGGTCTAGATCCCAGAGGCTCAATCCGTGGTTGAGGATGTTGAGGTCAGGGTGTGAACGCTGCTGGTATTCCAGTGGATCCACATCGGCCATCAAGTGACCGCGAACGCGATAGGCGTTGATTAGCTCCTGGATGCGTGAAGCCTTGCTTCGGTCATCGCTGTCATCCTGATCAAAGTCTTCAACCCAGAGAACTGGCTCATAAGGGATGCGAAGCGAAGCGAAGATCTCTTCATAGAACCCGCGCTGGCCAAGCAGAAGCTCGTGAACCTTCTTCAAGAACTCGCCCGAACCGGCGCCCTGAATCACGCGGTGGTCATAGGTCGAGGTCAGGGTGATGGTCTTGCTGATGCCCATCTTGGAGAGTGAGGCTTCATTCATGCCTTGGAATTCGGCAGGGTAGTCGAGTGCTCCGGCACCGATGATGCAACCCTGACCCTGCATTAGGCGAGGAACCGAGTGAACGGTTCCGATGCCACCCGGGTTGGTTAGCGAAATGGTCGAGCCGGCGAAGTCGTCGGCGGTCAGTTTGTTGTCGCGGGCCTTCTTAACCAGGTCTTCGTAGGCGGTCAAGAACTCGGCAAAGTTCAGGCGCTGGGCGCGCTTGATGTTCGGAACCAAGAGTGCGCGGGTGCCATCTGGCTTCGGGATGTCGATGGCAAGACCGAAGTTGATGTTTGCCGGGGTGACGGCCGAAGGCTTTCCATCGATTTCGGCGTAGTAGACGTTCTGGCTTGGGAACTCTTTGAGAGCGCGAACCAGGGCGAAACCGAGGATGTGGGTGAAAGAAACCTTGCCGCCGCGGGTGCGAGACAGGTGGCTGTTGATCACGATTCGGTTGTCAATCAAAAGCTTGGCCGGGATGGTGCGAACCGAGGTCGCGGTCGGAACCTTGATCGAGGCATCCATGTTTGAAGCAAGGGCCTTAGACATGCCCTTGAGCACGTTGACCTGGTCTTCTGCCTCTTCGGTGTCGGCAACTGCGATGGTTGCAATCGATTCAGTCATCGGAGCTTGCGCCGGGATTGGCTGAGCCTTTGGCTCGATGCGGGTGGTCTTGGCAACCAGGGGAGCAGCTGGAGCCGCCGGAGCTGCCGGTGGAACTACTGCCGAAGGGGCAGGTGCGGCAGGGGCAGTCTGAGTCGCTGCAGGCGCCGAGGTTGAGGTTGCACTCTGCTGGTATTTCTCAAGGATTGGCCACCACTCTTTGTCGACCGAATCAGGGTTTACTTTGTACTGCTCGTACATTTCTTCCACTAGCCAGTCGTTGGCACCAAAATCGTTGTCGCCGTTCGAATTCTCGCCGTTGATAGACAGAGAAACCACCTCTTTATGATTGCTGTTCGATTTGCCTCTTAAGCCTACCTTCTCGCTGGTTATGCTTAGAACAAGATGGAAAACTCAGACCATAGTGTTTCGGGCGGAGGGGCTCGATGAATGACTGGCTAATGCTCGCCCTTGGCCTTTCGCTAACGGTAGGCACCGGAATCTTCGTGGCCAGCGAGTTTTCGATGTTGAATCTCGAGCGAAATGAGCTCGAAGCCCGAGCTCAACGCGGTGAAAAAGGCCTATCAAACAGCATTCGCGCGTTGAAACGCACGGCAACCCACCTTTCTGGGGCTCAACTCGGCATTACGTTGACCACGATGCTCACCGGATTCCTAGCTGAACCGGCTCTTTCGCATCTGCTCAGCCCCTCATTTTCGCCGGTGATTTCCCTGATTCTCACGATGTTCATCACCACATTGGTCTCGACGCTTTTTGGCGAATTGGTGCCGAAAAAGTTGGCGCTGACCCTGCCACTTTCGGTTAACCGCTTCGTGGTGAATTTTCAGCTCGCCTTCACCTGGATCTTCTCTTGGATGATTTTCATCCTGAATGCAGCTGGAAACGGAATCGTCCGGTCTCTCGGAATCGAGCCGAAAGAGGAGTTGAGCTCGGCGCGAACCGCCGAGGAGCTCAGTTCGCTGGTGCGACGCTCGGCCAGCCTCGGTGCGCTGGATGCACAAACCGCAACTTTGCTGACCAAGACTCTTGCCCTGAGCCAACTCGTCGCAGCCGATGTGATGACCCCGAGAACTCGAATGGCGAGTTTGCACTTCGAAGACAGCGTTTCTGCGGTGATCGATCTTTCGATCAAAACCGGGCACTCCAGATTTCCGATCATCGAGGATTCCTCTGATGATGTTGTCGGCGTTGCACATGTGAAGCGTGCGGCCGCGATTCCGCGTGAAAAGCGCGACGAGGTTAAGGTGACCGCAATCATGGTTGAGGCACTGCGCGTGCCTGAAACCATGCGCCTCGAGACGCTGATGGTCGAACTGCGAGCCAAGGGTCTTCAGCTTGCCATCGTGGTCGACGAATACGGCGGCGTGGCAGGCCTGACGACCCTCGAAGACCTGGTCGAAGAATTGGTTGGCGAGCTCGCCGACGAGCACGACCGAGCCAAGGTAGGCGTCACCAGAGGCGCAAATTCTTCAGTTCTGTTTCCCGGCATGACTCGACCAGACGAGCTTCTTGAAATGGCAATCAAGGTTCCGGCAGACGGCGCCTATGAAACGGTGGCCGGCTTCTTGATGAGTGCGCTTGGCCGAATCCCATCGGTTGGCGACACCGTCGAAATCGAGGATGGCGTGCTTCGCGTCGAGCGCATGGACGGGCGAAGAGTTGATCGAGTGAGGTTTACTCCGACCCTGCAAATCGAAGTGGAGGTGGCGAAGAATGACTAATCCGTGGGCAGGAATCGGCTGGTTTTTCATATTGCTATTGGGCAATGCCTTTTTTGTCGCCGCGGAATTTGCCGTAATCACAGCCCGCCGCGCGCAAATTGAACCTCGAGCCGAAGCCGGCAGCACACCGGCGCGCATAACCATCAAGGCCATGGAAAAGGTCTCGCTCATGCTGGCGACAACTCAGCTCGGCGTGACCATTTGTTCGCTTCTTATCCTGATTATCGCCGAACCGAGCGTTCATGCCCTTCTTGAGCCAGGCCTTTTGGCGATTGGTCTTCCAGAAGGCGCGGTTGCCGGAGTGGCTTTTGCCATCACCTTGATTTTGGTGTCGTTCATGCACGTGGTGATCGGCGAGGTCGTGCCCAAGAATATCTCGTTCTCAGTGCCAGAGCGCGCGGCACTCATCCTGGTTCCGGTTTTATATGTCCTCGCTCAGATAGTTCGACCGATCGTGGTCGCACTGAACTCGACGGCTAACGGAATTCTTCGGCTCTTTGGCATTCGCCCCAAGGATGAAGCCAACAGCTCTTTCACTCTCGATCAGGTCGAAGATATCGTCGAGCACTCGACTCGAGAGGGCGTGCTGAGCGACACCTCTGGAGCGCTCAGCAACACCTTTGAGTTCACCGAAAAAAAGGTTCGAGATGTCGCGGTTGACATTGACAAGGTGATTTCTTTCAGTGAGTCGGTCACGCCGCGTGAAATTGAACAGGCCGTTGCCAAATATGGATTCTCGAGATATCCGCTAACCGGTGTCGATGCAGAGATTGTCGGATACCTGCACCTCAAAGACGTAATTGATCTTGACCTGGATGAGGTTGACGACCCATTCCCAGTCAAGCGCATTCGAAACATGATTTCGCTAAGCGCCAACATGGAACTCGAAGATGCTTTGGCAACCATGCGCAGGGTAAATGCGCACATGGCCAAGGTGATTGATCGAGGCGGAAAACTCAGGGGAGTGCTATTCCTCGAAGACATCCTCGAAGAGCTTGTCGGCGAGGTTCAAGACGCAACTCGTCGAAACTAAAACTTGCCTCGAGAGTATTGCTTAGGCCAATAGGCAACTTCTTCACCGAGTTCATGGGCGGCGCGAAGTGGCCACATCGGATCACGCAATTCGGCCCTGCCGATCAAGATCACTTCGACGTTTCCGCGCTGCAAAATTTCTTCGGCTTGGGCGCCGGTCGTGATTTGACCAACGGCTGCCACCGGCTCATCGACTCTCTCTGCGACGTATTCGGCGATTGGCACTTGATAACCAGGGCCCACCGGAATCTGAACGCCAGCGACAAGGCCACCGGTTGAAATATCGAACAGATCCGCTCCGGCTTCGGCGCACCATTTTGCGACTGTTGCAGTCTGACCTTCATCCCAGCCGCCATCGACATAGTCGGTTGCCGAGAATCTAACCAAGATAGGCATGCCATCGCCGACTTCGGCGCGAATTCCTTCGACGACTTCGAGAAGCAAACGTGCTCGGTTCTCGAGTGTTCCGCCATAGATGTCGGTTCGCGAATTGGTAAGCGGCGATAGAAATTGGTGAATTAGATAGCCGTGCGCTGCGTGAATCTCAATGACATCAAAGCCGGCATCCTGGGCGCGTCTTGCGGCTGTGACAAAGTCTTTGACCACGTCAGAAACCTCAGCGGTTTCGAGGCGTCGAGGAGCCTCGTAGCCCGGAAAGGCCTCATCGGTAGATGAAATGCTCTGCCAGCCCCCATCGCTGATCGGCACAGATCCGTGCCCAGACCATTCTCGATAAACCGAGGCCTTTCTACCGGCATGGGCTAGCTGAATGCCCACCGCCGCCCCTTGACCGTGCATAAAGTCGATGATGTAAGCCCAACCATCGGCCTGATCCTCGTTCCAGATTCCGGTGTCCCAGGGCGAAATGCGCCCTTCCGGCGAGACTGCGGTGGCCTCAACAACTACCAAACCTGCTCCACCGGTGGCGCGCGCCCCATAGTGCACTAGGTGCCATTCGGTCGGCACTCCATCGCGCTCTTCCGCCGAGTATTGACACATCGGTGCCACCCAGATGCGGTTGCGAACGGTCAGGTCTCTGAGTGTGATGGATTCAAATAGCTTGGTCATGTTTAGAACTCTATTCGGTAGCCTTGCCTCATGGATCTGCTTTCGACGGTATTAAGAAGGCCAGCCGCCGAAGATGACAAATATTCTCGCGGTGTGGTCGGATTTGTCACGGGGTCTACCGAATTCCCAGGTGCGGCGATCCTGGGCGTTACCGCTGCTATTCGCACCGGCGTCGGCATGGTTCGCTGGCTGGGCCCTAACTCCGTTGGCAATCTTGTGATCGAGGTTCGGCCAGAAGTGGTCTTGCAAGACGGAAGAGCTCAAGCCTGGGTTCTCGGTTCGGGCGTTGGCGCAGACCCTGATGCAGAGCAAGGGCTAAATGTTTCGAGAGTTGCCTCGATGCCCGGATATTCCGTGATTGACGCTGGTGCGTTAGATATTTTGAACTTTTTAAAAATTCGCACGAAAGCCATCTTGACCCCTCACGCAGGCGAAGCCTCCCGACTACTCGAAAAACTCGGGCACCAGGTTTCGAGAACAAAAATTGAAGCGGAACCGATTCAAGCCGCCTTGCATTTGTCGCAACTCACCGGTCAGGTCATCTTGCTCAAGGGCAGCATTTCAACCGTGGCCACCCCGGCCGGCGAAACTTGGCAATCGCCACCTTCGAACCCTGCCCTGGCCACAGCAGGCAGCGGGGATGTGCTCGCCGGAATTCTGGGTGCCTTGATTGCTTCGAATTTTGAAAGGCTCGAATCTCAAGAGCTGAGTCTGGAACTTCTAGCGCGAGCCGGAGTCATTTTGCACTCAAAGGCAGCCGACCTGGCAGCCGAGGCGGGGCCGGTTGCGGCATTAGACATCGCCGAATCAGTAAGACAAGTTGTTGGAGAGCACTATGCATAGATTGAAACTGCCGACTCTGTGGTTGGCGACCATACTGGTTCACCTTTGGCTTATTTTCGAGGCAAATTTGACTCCGGCAACTTCACCTTTCAACGACGTGAGGCTATACGGAATCTGGGCCGACCAGGTTCAGCAGGGCCATGAAATTCTCGGAATCAACGCACCGTGGGTTTATCCGTTCGTGGCGCTCGGCCCAATCATGCTGGCGAAGCTCATCGGAGGCTCGGCCGGCATTTTGACCGGTTGGCTAATCCTGATTTGCGCGCTCAACCTGATTGGGCTCAGCGCGATCGTAGATTGGGGGCAAGAGGGAAAGGCCGCCTTTCGAGCCGCAAGCTACTACCTGATTTTCATAGCCCTTCTCGGTTCGGTTTCCATCGGGCGCATCGATTCTGCCGCGAGCTTTTTAGCGCTCCTTGGCTTGGTGCAGCTACATCGAGACCGAATCAGGTTGGCGGCTGCATTCTTCACGATGGGCACCTGGGTAAAGATTTGGCCGGTGGCGGGGTTGCTGGCCCTGATTGCTTCATCAAAACGCAGGATGACCGTGATTCTGAGTGCCATCGGCACATCCTTGGCCCTTTTAATTGTTGGAATGTTTCTCGGCGGCAACGAAAACCTGTTCTCGTTTATCAGCACGCAGGGAACCCGTGGTTTGCAGGTTGAATCGGTGGCGGCTACGTTCTGGGTTTGGGCGGCAAAATTCGGCGCCCCCGGAGCAGGCATCTATTTCGATTCGCAATTGGTGACCAATCAGGTGTCAGGCGCCTTGACCGCCCAGGTTTCAACCCTGCTCAGCCTGGTGATGGCGGGGGCGCTTGCCATAACCGCGTGGTTGGGTTTCCGTGCCCACCGAGCCGGTGCAGAACACAAGCACCTTTTCGTCGCAGTGCTGCTCACCGCAACCCTCGATTTGATCGTCTTCAACAAGGTGGGCTCACCGCAATTTGAGGGCTGGCTGGCTGTGCCGTTGATGGCGGGGGTCTTGCTTGGGCTTCGCAGATGGAACTTTGCGCTTTCTCTTGGCGCAATAATCGCGCTGCTCACAAACCTGCTCTACCCGGTGTTTTATCCAGACTTGATGATGCTTGGATGGCTGGGAATTTGGCTCTTGACCCTGCGCAACTTCGCGCTGGTGGTTCTGTTGATTTGGGCCAATCTAAGGCTTTCGAAACTCGCGAAGTAGCTCCTGAACCCGCGAGTCGGGCCTAAAGCTCTAGGCTTCGAGCAGTTCGACCAATAGCGGGCCTACTTGGCCGTGCTCGATCAAAAAGCCATCGTGACCGTAAGGCGAAGAGATTGTGCGCAAGCTGCCACCAACGAGGTGGCCGCCGATGTGGTCTGCAATTCGTTGCTGGTCTGCCAGAGGAAAATAGCGATCGCTATCGATGCCGACGACCAGGCTTTTAGCCAACACCGTGCCGAGCGCTTGCTCAACCGAACCGCGACCTCGGCCGACGTCGTGCGAGTTCATCGCTTCGTTGAGGGTGATGTAGCTGTTGGCGTCGAACCGGCGAGTGAATTTATTGCCGTGGAAGTCTAGGTAGCTTTCAACGGCAAAACGACCACCGTGGCCGAGTGGGCTGACCTGAGATTGCCAGGTTCGCTCGAATCGGTCGTTTAGTTCGCTGTTGGTTCGATAGTTCAAGAGCGCCATTCTACGTGCAAGCGCCAGGCCTCGGTGTGGGCCGAAGCCGGCCTTAGCGTCATAGTAGTTTCCGTCGGCAAATGCCGGGTCGGTCATGATCGCCTCGATTTGAATCGAATTAGTGGCAATTTGATCGGCGCTAGTGACTGCCGGAGCAGCAATCACTGCAACGCGCTCCAGGCGCTCCGGGAACATGATCGCCCACTCGAGAGATTGCATGGCTCCCATGGACCCACCAATCACGGCATACCAGCGATTGATTCCAAGAATCTTGGTCAGTTCGAACTGGGCACTAACCTGATCGCGAATCGTCAGGTAGGGAAATTTGGCGCCATATTCGCGGCCATTTTTATCGAGCGAACTCGGCCCGGTTGAGCCTTGGCAACTGCCGAGGGTGTTTGGTGCAACCACGAAGTACTTCTCGGTGTCGATTGCCAACCCTGGGCCGATGATGTCGCTCCACCAACCCTCGGTTGGATGAGCCTTGCTGGCCGCGCCAGTTGCATGCGAGTCGCCGGTGAGGGCATGAAGCACCAAAATCGCATTGCTGTTATCTGCATTTAGTTCGCCCCAAGTTTCGAAGGCGATGCGAGCGTTTGCCAGCGTGCGGCCACTCTCAAGCTTCAGGTTGCTGATTGGGGCAAACTGGCGGTCGCCGGCTGGATCTCCGTCTCGCCAGGCTCCGGTTGCTGGAGGGCGCCCGATCAGCTGACGACTGAGCTCCTCGGTCACGAATGACGAAGGAACAGTATCTTCGGGGGTTTGGAAATCCATTGACTTAAGCCTAGCGGCAAAACCAAGGATTTACTGGGCTGCCGCCTCGTTCAAGGTGTCGAAAGCAAGTGCGGCGAGCAAGGCTGCACCATCTGCCAAAATCGAGTCGTCAAACAGGGCTTTGTTCGAATGGTTCGTAGCTGCCTTGGAAGGGTCAAGACCATCCGGGCAGGCTCCCATGAAGACAAATGCGCCAGGGATCAGGTCGACAACCGAGGCAAAGTCCTCGCCGCCAGCTATTGGATCAGGCATGCTCAAATAGCGGTCTGCGCCGAACGCGGCCTTTATGACCGACTCAACCCTCGAAATGGCCTTTGCATCATTCATCAAAACCTTGGTTGAAGGCAGGAAGATAACCTCGACCTCGACACCGTGTGCCCGGGCAATTCCCTCAAGAAGTTCGGTCGCATATCGCTTAATTTTTTCGGTGTTTTCAACTGAAAAGGTTCGAATGGTGGCACCAAAGGATGCGGTTTCCGGAATCACGTTTTCGGTGTGATCATCGCCGGCCTTGACCCAACCGACGTTTATCACTACGGGGTCAAAGGCGCTAAATCGCTTATTCACCATGGTTTGCAAAGCAGAGATTGCCTCGGACATTGGTGAGATTGGGTCCTTGGAAAGCCAAGGCATCGAACCGTGGCCACCGGCTCCCTTGAAGGTGACGGTCATGCCTCCGGCGGCAGCCATTAGAGCTCCAACGCGTGAACTGAACATGCCCTTCGGGTAAGAGCTGAAGACGTGGATTCCATATGCCGCAATCGGCATTTGGCCACTCACGAGGTGCATTTTTTCTTCGAGCATCACATCGGCACCGCCGTGGCCCTCTTCACCCGGTTGGAACCAGATGATGACGTCGCCCTTGAGTTCATCCTTGTGGGTTGCAATCAGGTGAGCGGCGCCGATTCCCATTGCCATGTGAAGGTCGTGACCGCAGGCGTGCATGAAACCGTTGGTCGATGCAAAATCAAGCTCGGTGTCCTCAACAACCGCGAGAGCATCCATGTCGGCTCGAAGCAGAACGGTCGGGCCGGGTTGGTCGCCCTTGATGTGAAGAACCGCGGATGTGATGTTCTCACTCAGCGTGATTTCACCCAGTCCATGAATCGATTCGAGCACCCGCGCGAGCGTTTTTGGGGTGTGCAGCGCAAACTCTGGAATTTGATGCAATTCGCGTCGAATTTGGCTCAGAATGTTTGAATACTGGTTCGCCTCATTGGCTAGATCCACATAGCTCATAACGTCATTGTGCCACCTTTAGGCTTGTCATATGTTCTTCGAGCAGATGCACCCAAGTTGGCAGGCCGCGATGCCTGACGCCAAGGCCATTCTCGACGCGCTAGAACTAAAGCTTGAAGAGCGCGGAACTCACTTTTTGCCACCTAAAGAACTGGTCATGCGGGCCTTTGAAACACCTCTGGATGAAATTCGCGTTGTGATAATCGGCCAAGATCCATACCCGACGGTGGGGCACGCGGTGGGGTTGTCTTTCGCGGTCTCGGCGCAGACCAAACCCTTGCCAAGAAGCCTCAACAACATTCTTCGCGAGCTCGGTGATGATCTTGGAAAAAACATCGAGCGAAATGGCGATCTAACCAAGTGGGCTCAGCGCGGGGTGTTTTTGTTGAACCGTCACCTAACCACGGATGCCGCCGACGCCGGCGCGCACACAGACTTGGGGTGGGGTGCTTTCACCGACATGGCTATCCGTGTTTTGAATAGGAAGCGCGGGAGGTCACTGGTGGCAATTCTATGGGGCAATCAGGCCCAGCAACTAGCCCCGGCTCTTTGCGATGCTCAGGTGATCAGCTCAGCGCATCCGAGCCCGCTTTCGGCTCGTCGTGGGTTCTTTGGTTCGAAACCCTTTTCGAAAGCGAACGCCGCACTCGTCGCGGTTGGTGAGACGGCGATAGATTGGTCTTGTTAGGAGAAAAACTTGGCTCTAGATTCTGAATCACGTTGGCGACTCGTTCGTGCAATGCGCGCGAAAGGCACTCAGGCGCCATCCTCTGAGACCACCATCCGCGATGCCAAGGGCGAAGACCTTACCCAAATCGTCGAGATTTATAACTACTACATTCGCAACAGTGTTGTCACCTTCGATCTAGAGGCGATGTCGCTCGACGAATGGCAGCACAAATTCGAATGGATTCAATCACTGAAACTGCCTTTTGTGGTTGCTGAGAGCGCGGGAGGGCAAATCCTTGGTTTCGCCTACGTTGCACCGTGGAGGCAGAAGGCCGCCTATCGCCGCACCGTTGAAGACAGCATCTATTTGCGCCCGGCTGCCATCGGCAAGCGAGTTGGCACCAAGCTTCTGAGCGAGATTATTGACCGCAGCAAAGCCTCGGGCGTCAAAGAAATAGTTGCGGTTATTTCAGATAAGGGCGCCGAATCTTCGATCGCACTGCACGAAAGTTTCGGTTTCAAACACCAGGGGCACCTTGCCAAGGTTGGCTTCAAGTTCGGGCGTTGGCTCGGAACCGTCTTGATGCAGAAGAGTCTCTAAGGGGATTCCCCTTGAACCCTCAGCGTTCGTTCAGATTTAACAAATAGGCTGTTTTCATGAAGTTTTCACGGGGCATAGTTGCCGCGACCCTCGCCTTGGGTTTGAGTGTTTTGAATTTTGCACCGGCCTGGGCAGCGACCGACCCAGCTTTGACAGACAAGTCTTTCAACGCGGTGGGCTTGATCGTCAAATACAAGACCGGGGTCGAAGCCACTGCTGCAGATGGTCAACCAACGGCAGAGAATGCATCGGGAGTGAATCTCACCAGCGGCCACGATTTGGGTGAAGGCTGGCACAGCGTCCGCTTCGATTCAGAGGTCACCGGTGGCAGTGCCACAGCTATCGCGCTAAAAATCGCCTCGGACCCACGCGTGGCATCCGTTGAGTTAGATCGAAGACTGCTTCCAGCCTCAGTCGCTCACCCGGTTTCTGCCGCAGCGATGGCTGCACTCAAACCGGCAACCGCCGCTCGCTTGGTTAAAGCTGTTGATGCCTGGGACAAAGCGAATCCTCGAGTCGCAACGGTCAAGCTAAGTTGGCAGGCTCCGGCATCGCTTTATGGTGCCTCTATCAGCGCCTATCGTGTTGAAGTTAATGACGGTTCCGGTTGGAAACTCGCTGCCACTTCAGCGACTACGTCGGTCTCGGTCACCGATTCTCTCAAAGCCGGCATCAACTACAGCTTTCGTGTTGCACCGATCACAAAGCTAAAGGGTGCCCAAAAACTCGGAACCTTCTCGACTCCGGTCAAGGTGACACCAACCGCAACTCCTCAGGCTCCGGTTTTTAACGGCGCAAACACAGCATTCGGAACCACCTTTCCAACCTGGTCACCGCAGAACCAAGCTCAGTCGGGTGGTTTGCCAATTCTTGGCTATACCGCGACAGCCACGGCTTCTGGTCAGCCGCCAGTGACCTGCAATGCTCCGGCCTCGGCGACTACCTGCGCCTTCACCGGGCTAGTGCCTAACATCACCTATGCGGTCACACTGAGTGCTCGAAACGCTCGCGGTTCGACCTCGAATTTGCCAGGCGTCACCCCTCTCGACGCGCTGTTTAAGCAGCAGTGGGCATTGACCAGCCCATACGGAATCAACGCAACTAATGCCTGGTCAACCACAATGGGTTCAAAGAACGTGGTGGTCGCTGTGATCGATAGTGGCATCACAGCTCACCCAGATCTCGACAACCAGGTGATCCCGGGCTATGACTTCGTCAGTGACCCAGCCTCGTCAAACGACGGTGACGGTTGGGATCCAAATAACGCTGACCCTGGTGACTTCTCTGGTTCATCGACCAGCTCATGGCACGGCACCCACGTCGCCGGAATCATCGCGGCGCAATCGAACTCGATTGGCATCGCTGGTGTTGCCCCAAACGTCAAAATTCAGCCGATTCGAGCACTTGGCAGCGATGGCGGAAACTCTTCTGATTTGATTGCCGCGCTTCGTTGGTCTGCAGGCCTACACGTCAATGGCGTGCCAGACAATAAGACTCCTGCCCAGGTGGTAAATCTATCGATGGGCACCGACAGTTTCACCCCGTGTCGACTTGCTGGGCAGACCACCGGCGCCACAGAGGTCGCACTGGCCGATTTGAAGGCGGCTGGAGTCACCGTGGTTAGCGCCGCCGGAAACTTCAACGTGCCAGCTGCGCAGTCTTACCCGGGCAACTGCTTCCCGACGATCAACGTTGGCGCAACCGCCTATTCTGGCGAACGCGCGTCATATTCGAACTATTCGGTGCCAGACAGCACCGGTCAAATGGTTGGCGTTGACATTTCGGCTCCCGGTGGCGATTCAAAGTTCCCTGGCGATTCACCGGCCGGCACCGAGGGCAAGATTGTGTCAACCATGAACGATGGCAAGACCAGCCCAGGAAACCCAATTTATGCCGGCGAAGAAGGCACCAGTATGGCGGCGCCGATCGTCTCGGGTGTAGTGGCTTTGATTTATTCGCTCAAGCCGAAAATCAGCTTCGATAAAGTCTGGGATGTTCTCAAATCGACGGTCACCAAGTTCCCGGCGGGCAGCACCTGTGCCACCCAGAACATCTGTGGCGCCGGAATAGTCAATGCCGGCGCGGCAGTTGCCGCGGCAGCCGCGCTGCCATAACTAAACTCGAGCCATGCGTATTCATCGTGCTTGGCTCGTAGCAGCGGTCACATTTCTCACCCTGATTTGCGCGGCGGCGTTTAGATCGACAACCTCAATCATGTTCATGCCGCTCGAGATGGAGTTCGGGTGGACACGTGAACTGACCTCTTCGGCGCTTTCGGTGAACTTGGTCGTCTACGGGCTTACCGCGCCTTTCGCGGCAACGCTAATGGAGCGTTTCTCGCCTAAGCGCGTTGCGGTCGCAGCACTTGCCCTGGTCGCGTTGGGCACCGGTTTGACCATCGGCATGACGCAACCCTGGCAGCTGATGCTTTACTGGGGCGTTTTCGTCGGCTTGGGCACTGGCTGCCTTGCCCTGGTCTTTGCCTCGCTAGTTGCCAATCGTTGGTTTACTAAGCGCCGAGGGCTAGTGACCGGAATCTTCTCGGCTGCGTATGCAACCGGACAGTTGATTTTCTTGCCTTCTCTAACCGCTGTGGTTATGAATCAGGGTTGGCGCGTGGCCTCACTCGTGGTTGCTATCTTTGCGGCCGCCGTGATCCCCGTGTTTCTTTTGGTTTTCCGAAATTCGCCGGAGGAGTTAGGTGAACTTCCTTTCGGTGGAGCGCAGCCTGAAAACGGTGGTGGTTCTGCCCCTAGAACCGCCCGCCAAACCTTGAGTGTGCTAGCTCAAGCCTCGCGAAAGTCGGCTTTTTGGATTCTTGCCGGAACCTTTTTTGTTTGCGGTTGGACCACCAACGGCTTGATTGGCGCACACTTTATTCCGGCCGCTCACGACCACGGCATGCCGGAGGGCACCGCGGCGGGACTTCTGGCTGTGGTTGGAATCTTTGACTTTGTTGGAACGATCATGTCTGGTTGGTTGACCGACCGGGTCAGCCCGATTCTGCTTCTGGTCTTCTACTACGGTCTAAGAGGCCTGGCGCTATTCACCGTGCCTTTCGTTCTGGGGCCTTCGGTCGAACCGCCGCTTCTGTTTTTCATCGTCTTCTATGGCCTCGATTGGATTGCCACCGTGCCGCCAACCATCGAGTTGTGTCGCCGCTACTTCGGCCGTTTGCAGTCGCCGGCAGTATACGGCTGGGTGTTCGCTTCACACATGGTTGGCGCAGCGATTGCCGCTTCGTTTGCGGGTTCAATTCGTCAGGCGCAGGGTTCTTATTTCATCGCCTGGATAACGGCCGCGGTGCTCTGCCTAGTTGCTGCCGGATCGGTGCTATTTCTGCGCAGAATCAAGCCGCTAGCGGTCTAGAACTTAAAAAAAGAAAAACCTCGGATTAACCGAGGTTTTTCTTTTTAGCACTGGTGCGGAAGGTGGGACTTGAACCCACACGTCTCTCAACGCTAGAACCTAAATCTAGTGCGTCTGCCAATTTCGCCACTCCCGCGTGCTCAACTATGTTACCCCATAAATCGTCTGGGGATAAATCGAGCGCACATTTTTTAGAAAAAGCATTCTTGGGTTCGAAAAAGGATGGAGAAAATGTCCCAGATTTTGAGCCGAGTAGCCCAACTGGTGAGGGCCGAGGCCGCTCTAAACCCGATTGGCATAGATGCAGTGTTCAATAAAGCCATCGATGCAGAAGTCGAACTTGGTGATGCAAGGCTGAATCTTGAACAAGAAATAGAACTTCGACGTAGCGCCGAAAATCAGATCTTTGGCTTCGGCAAGCTTCAACCCTTGCTCGAAGCAGAGGACATCGAAGAAATTTGGATCAATTCTGATTCCCAGGTTTTTGTCTCCGAGCGAGGATTAAACCGCCAAATACAACTCCAATTCATGCCTGGAGAGTTATCGGGCTTAATCGAGCGAATGCTTCGTCCAGTTGGCAGAAGATTAGATCGTTCTTCGCCATTTGTTGACGCCACGCTTCCGGGTGGTTCAAGGCTGCATGTCGTGATTCCAGATATCACTCGCCAAAACTGGTCGGTGAACATAAGGAAATTCCCCAAAAAGATTCGAACTATGGACGACCTGGTCAGCGCCGGCATGGTGAGCCCTAGACAAGCCGAAATCCTTGGTGAGGCGATGAGAGGTCAGAAAAACATTTTGGTCTCGGGTGCCACGCAGGCAGGCAAGACAACTCTGCTTTCTGCATTGCTCGATTGTGCCAATAGGGGAGATCGCATAATCAGCGTTGAAGAGACGTTTGAACTAAGAGCGCCACAGGTCGATTGGGTGGCCATGCAGACTCGCCAGCCAAATCTCGAGGGAATCGGTGAAGTGAGCCTTCGTCGGCTAATCAAAGAAGCCTTGAGAATGCGTCCTACTCGGCTAGTGGTTGGTGAAGTTAGAGAAGCCGAGGCGCTCGACCTGCTGATTGCCCTCAATTCTGGATTGCCGGGAATCTGCACGATTCACGCGAACTCGGCGGAGTCAGCGCTCTTGAAGCTATCGACGCTTCCGCTGTTGGCTGGCCAAAACATTTCGATGGAATTCATCAAGCCAGCTATTTCGAGCTGCATAGATTATGTAGTCCACTGCGAACTTTTGGCCAATGGCTCGAGGCGAATCGCTGAAATCCGGCGCCTCTTGCCCTTCGATGGCTCGATTAGGAGCGAATCGCTGTGCTAGTTCGAATGAGGTTGTTGCTAGAGGGTGCTGGCTTTGGGCGCTTCGAAGCAAAGCAATTCGTGATTGCCTTAGGTGCCTTAGCGATCTTCTTAGGAATGGTCGCCTATTCAATAGTTCCGGTGGCGGCCTTGGCAATCAGCGTTTCTGTGGCAACCTGCGGGCTCGTCCTTGAAATCTTGAAAGTTCGCCAGCATTCGCGACGAAAGGCAATCTCAAGCGTTTGGCCGGAAATTCTCGAATCTCTGCTTTCGGCATCTAGCGCCGGAGTTTCGTTATCAGAAGCATTGATGGATTTGTCAGACTCGTCCCCGGCTGGGCTGCGACCACACTTCAAAGCACTCGAACAAAACCTCGACGCCGGGCTAGGGATGATTTCTTGTCTTGAGCGGTTCAAGAATGAAGTTGGCGACGCCAGCGCAGACAGGCTCGTGGAACTGCTAAGAATCGCAAACTTTTCTGGGGGAGTTGGCTACCACGAAGCGCTCAGGCATCAGGTCCATGTTTTGAGATCCGACCTCGCGCTTTGGGGAGAGCTCGAGTCGAAGCAGGGATGGGTTACTGGCACAGCGAAGCTTGCCCTCGCGGCACCGTGGTTTATCGTGGCGGTTCTTTGCACGCGCCCTGAAAACCTAGCAATCTACTCATCACAGAGCGGCACTGCCCTTCTTGTCTCTGGCCTGATTGTTTCGATGTTTGCCTTCAGGCTGATTCAGAAACTAGGCACGCTCAGGAAGCCCACGAGGATTTTTATCCAATGACCACGCTTTTAGTAGTTCTGACCTCCCTAGGTTTAATGTTCATTTTCCTTTCGTCAGCGCCGGCAAATTTCTCACTTCAGACAAGGCTTCAAATCCAAGCTCAGAGCGCCCCGATATTCCAGTTCAATCTCTTGAGTTTCAGGAGATTGCTTTCTCGTTCGGTCAAACGCAAAATAACGGACTCTCAGGAAGCCATCCCTGAAATTCTCGACCTATTAGCCCTGTCGCTAAGTGCCGGGGAAAGTCTTTTTGCCTCGCTTGCTCTGGTTGCACCTCGCGCAAGAGGTGATTTTGCCGATGAGCTGAAACGATTACTCCAAGCCTTGGAATATGGCGCAGATTTGGAGTCAGAAATCGAAGAAATTGCGTTGCGGCTGCCAAACCCACAAGTTCAGGAGTTTTGTTCAAAAGTCTTGAACTCGCTTCGCCGCGGAAGCCCGTTGGCTCAAACCCTACGTGAACAGGCCATGAGTGTTCGGGCAGAAATTCGAAACGAGCTACTCAAGCAGGCTGGCAAAAACGAGACCAGGATGTTGATTCCCCTGGTTTTCCTCATCCTTCCAGTGACTGTGATTTTTGCCACCTTCCCGAGCCTGCAACTTTTGAATACCCAATATCTATAGGAGATGAAATGAAGAAATATAAGTCGCACGAATCGCTTCTTTCCGAAGCGGGAGACGTTCCAGGCTGGGTGCTCATCACACTGATGACTGCCGGTCTTGTGGCATTGATGTGGGCCATAGCCGGACCTGCCCTCAAGAGTGTGTTTGAGCAGGCAATGAACAAAGTTGTCGCGTTCTAGGGGTTCGGCGCCGGTCGATTTCTTGCTTGGTTCGATTCCACTGATCTTCATATCGATTTCGACTTTTGCGCTTCTTTTCAATGGTTTCGCCAAGAACGTCGCGCAGGCCGAAGCGGTGGATGCTGCCAGATACGCCGCTCTGGCAGACCAAACCTCCGATGACGCGACCGCGAGGGCTCAGGAAATACTTGCCACGCAGCTAGGCCCCTTATTTCAGCCGAATGTTTTAGTCGAAAAGCAGGTGCTAGATGGCAACTGTGAATTTCGCTCCACAGTCACTGTTACCCCTGTGGCATTGGGTTTCTTGGGGTCCGCGGCACAAATTCGGGAGGAGGCATTTGCGGTTTGTGAACTTCAGGGCTGAAACCGGCTCAGTTGTGCTCGAGTTAGTCGGATTCGGAATCTTGCTTCAGTTGCCACTTCTGATGATTGCCACGTCGATAATTTTTGCTCAACACGATGCCCTGGCGGCACAGGCAATCGCGAGGGATTCACTGCGGTCCTTCCTGCTGCTGGACAGGCCCATAGAAGAGACGGCGGCAGCGGTTGCGAGCGCTTTTAAAGTTCCTCAGCAAAAAGTCTCGATTAATCTCACCTGTTCTCCCGGGGACTGCGAAGTGCCCGGAAATTGGGTCTCGATTCGAGTGGCAATAGGCTCGGCTATCGAAACCGCGGTGGCTAGAAAATGAATCGAATTCGAGTTGCCGAAGGTCGCGAACTGGGATCCATCGCACCGCTTGGCATTGGGCTCAGTATTTTGATGCTCGCAATCCTGGGCCTGACAACATCTTCGATAAGTGTCTTTCAGTTGCAGGCGAGGCTTCGCACCCTTGCCGAATTTGCGGCGCTTAATGCCGCGGCGACGGGAATGGGTGCCTCTGAATTCTTGGAGTTAGGGCATCCGCAGGGTTTCAAGGACCTAAAACTGCAAAGTCAGACGCAAGATGATGGACTCACCATCAAGGTAGTGTTCTGCTCTTCATGGTCTGCGCCATTCGCAGGTTATCTACCTCTGCAGGACAGGCAGATTTGCGCCACAGGTATGGCCCGAGCGGTTAGGTGATCTCGAACCGAGAGATGTGTCGCCACATGCCGAGAGCGCCGCCAAGCGCGACTAAGCCGATGCCAGCCATAGCCAGCGGCAAGCCGAAGATGACCGTCAATAGCGACATGGCAGGTGCCGTGGCCGCCTGGCCGCTGTCATTCATAAGTCTGAAGAAGGCTAGGAACTCGTTGCGAGCATCCTTGGGGGCAAGGTCTGCGCCAATCACCATCACCAGGCCGCTGCCTAGCGCGTTGCTGAGGCTCAGCGCGAGGGCAATGATAAAAAAGCCGGTGGCATCGTGAACCAGGTTGAATGCAAAGAATGACAGGGCCATGCCAAAGAGGGTCGGGGCAGCGGCCCACTTTCGACCAAATCGGTCGATCACTTGGCCAGAGGTATAGAACAAAGCGAAGTCCAGAGCCCCGGCGATGCCGATGTAAAGCGCAGCAGTGCTCACAGGAAGGTGGATATATAGGGCCCACAGGGGCAGGCCGATAGTTCGTGCAGTTCTCGAGATAGATAGCGCCGTTGCCGAAAGCCCAAGCGTGCGCAGCTTGACTCGTTCACGCTTGGCAATGTGCCAAAGTTTGTGACCTTTATTCGGGGGAGTGTTTCGCATCGCCTCTGGCTTCGTGGTGATGAGAACCAGAGCGGCTAACAGCGCAAAAACAACGGTCATCAGGTAGACGCTCTGAATGCCCCAAAGATGAATCACGACTGAACCGAGCAGCGGGCCGACGAAGCCTCCGCCACGAAAGGTGCCGCCCAAGAAGGCTAGAGCGCGTGCCCTTCGCTCCAGCGGAACGGTTTCGGTGAGGAATCCGTGGCGGGCTAGGCCGAAAACCGACATACAAGCACCTGAAATCAAGATTCCAGCAGACAGCATGAATATGTTGATTGCAAAGACTGCCAGCAAAATCGAGACTCCACCGGCCAAAGCCGCATAAATCATCGCGCGGCGCTCGCCGAGTCGGTTGATTAGCTTCACGGCCGGTATGTCGGCCAGCAGAGTTCCCAGAACACCGAGCCCGGCGATGATTCCCGCGGTTGGTATGTCGGCACCCATGGCTTCGGCGCTGGCCGGGATGATTGGAATTAGCCCAGATTCGCCAACCGAGAAGAGAAACGAAGGCAGAAATACGGGGTAGAGCAAATGTCTCAGTCTGAACTGGTTCTCTACTTTGGCCACCTAACCATTATCTGACTCTCGCCTAGACTGGAGTGGCAATGGCAGACCTAGACCTAACCCAAGAGATTCGCGAACTTCGTTCGACATTTAGTGACATTCGTCACGTGGTCGATGAGCCTAAATTGGTGCTCGAGGTTAACGAACTCAAAGAGCAGGCAGCTGACCCAAATCTCTGGGATGACCCGAGCCGCGCTCAACAGGTAACCAGCAAACTTTCGCACAAGCAGGCAATGCTCACTCGCCTCAAGGATGTGAACTCGCGGCTCGATGATCTAGAAGTGCTCATCGAAATGGCAAATGCCGAAAATGACAATGCAGCTCAAACTGAGGCAAAGGCCGAACTAGTCGGGTTGCAAGCAGTTATCTCTGAACTCGAAATTCAAACCTTGCTCAACGGTGAATATGACTCTCGCTCGGCAGTGATCACGATTCGCTCGGGTGCCGGTGGCGACGATGCCACCGACTTTGCCGAGATGCTGATGCGCATGTATCTTCGCTATGCCGAGCGCCACAAAATGCCGGTTTCTGTTCTAGACACGTCTTATGCAGAAGGCGCGGGCATCAAATCGGCAACCTTCGAGGTCGACGCGCCATACGCCTTCGGAACCCTATCGGTTGAGGCTGGAACCCACCGCCTGGTGCGAATGAGCCCATTCGGTGCCGCCGGAAAGCGTCAGACATCCTTCGCCGCGGTCGAAGTTGTGCCACTGGTTGAGGTCACCGAGGCAATTGAGATTCCAGAGAACGAGATTCGAATCGATGTTTTTCGCTCGTCAGGGCCGGGCGGGCAGAGCGTTAACACCACCGACTCTGCAGTTCGAATAACTCACATTCCAACCGGAACCGTGGTGAGCTGCCAGAACGAGAAGAGCCAGATTCAGAACAAGGCCGCCGCAATGCGAGTGCTTCAATCTAGGCTCCTCGAAATTCGCCGCCGCGAAGAAGACGCCAAGAAGAAGCAGATTGCCGGCGATGTGAAGGCAAGTTGGGGTGAGCAGATGCGTTCATACGTGCTTGCGCCATACCAGATGGTCAAAGATCTGCGCACCGAGCACGAGCAGAACAACCCAAATGCGGTTTTTGATGGCGACCTGGATGGCTTTATCGCGGCAGGAATTCGCTGGCGCAAGCGTCAGACACAGGGCTAGCCCTGATCGCCTTCGCTGCGCCGGCAACTTAGGCTGGAAGCATCATGATTCGCATCGAAAATGTCACCAAGCAATACAAGGGAACCTCGCGCCCAGCGCTGAATAACGTTTCTCTTGAAATTGAAAAGGGCGACTTCGTCTTTCTGGTCGGCGCGTCTGGTTCAGGTAAGTCATCTCTGATGCGATTGATGCTTCGCGAAGACATTCCGACCAGCGGTTCGGTGCATGTTATGGGCGAAAACTTGGTTGCGATTCCAAGTCGCAGAATCCCATTCTTCCGCCGCAAGCTCGGCGTTGTGTTTCAAGACTTCAGGCTCTTGCCAACGAAAACAGTCGCTCAAAATGTGGCATTCAGCCTCGAGGTGATTGGCAAATCACAGGGATTCATCCAAGAAGCGGTGCCTGATGTGCTTGCCATGGTTGGTCTAGAGGGCAAGGCCGACCGTTTGCCAAGCGAACTCTCGGGCGGTGAGCAGCAGCGTGTTGCTCTAGCCCGCGCGATCGTGAACAAGCCGGCTGTCTTGCTGGCCGATGAACCAACCGGAAACCTTGACCCGGCCACAAGCGAGGGCATCATGGCGCTGCTCGAGCGCATCAATCTCGCCGGCACCACCGTGGTCATGGCCACTCACGACCGAGGCATCGTTGACCGCTTGCAGAAGCGCGTCGTGGAGATGCGCGAGGGTGAGATCTTCCGCGATCAGCGCTCGGCCGGATACATCAAGACTCAGACCGATTCTCATCCTGTGAAGTCGTGGAATCTTGCCGTGGATCAATCTTGGAATCTCGGCGGTGACAACTAATGCGTTTTAGTTTTGTCATGGGCGAGATCGGTCACGGTCTGCGCAGAAACCTTTCGATGGTGGTCTCGGTTATCTTGGTCACCTTCATCTCACTAACCTTTGTCGGCACGGCGTCATTGCTGCAACTGCAAATCGGCCAGATGAAGAACTACTGGTATGACCGCGCCCAGGTCGCTATCTACATGTGCACCGAGGTTTCGCCGGGTGATGTCTGCCCGCAGGGTGAGGCATCTGCCGATCTCAAAGCCGCCGTCGAAGACAAACTGAAGTCTCCGGTGCTTCAGCCATACATCAAGCAATACTTCTTCGAGAACCACAAGCAGGCATACGACAAATTCGAGCAACAGTTTTCGGGCAACTCGGTGGCCAAGTATGTCTCACCATCGCAGCTTAACGAAACCTTCTGGGTTAGCCTCAAAGACCCAAGCAAGAGCCAGATCATCACCGAGAGTTTCACCGGCGTTGCCGGGGTCGAAGAGGTTCACGACCAACGGTCATATCTAGATCAAATTTTCAGCATCCTCAACGCCGCCTCGATTGCGGCGGTTGGAATCGCCTCGCTCATGTTGGTCTCTGCGGCGCTCCTGATTTCGACCACAATTCGACTCAGCGCATTCTCTCGACGACGAGAAATCGGAATCATGCGTTTGGTTGGCGCGAGCAACTTCTATATCCAGTTGCCATTCATACTCGAGGGTGTGGTCGCGGCCACCATCGGAAGCGCCTTGGCGGCTGGTGCAGTGCTCAGCGTCGTTCAGTTCTTCGTTCAGGGATACCTGGCCACAAAGCTTCCATTCACCAGTTTTGTCACTCTTTCAGACGGACTCTTGGTCGCTCCGCTGCTAATCGGAGCCGGCATCTTGCTCGCAGCGATCGCCTCGGGTTTCGCTATTCGCCGCTACCTGCGAATATAGAACCCTTATGCCTAAAGAACGCGGCCAGAAAGTTGTTGCCAGCAACCGCAAAGCGCGCCACGATTACACCATCCTTGATGTCTATGAGGCGGGCCTTGTGCTCACCGGTCCCGAGGTCAAATCGTTGCGTGCCGGTCGAGCGTCTCTAATTGATGGTTTCGGCAGCATCGAAAATGGCGAGGCCTGGCTCGAGAACGTTCACATTCCTGAATACACCCAGGCGACCTGGAACAACCATCCCGCTCGACGCCGTCGCAAGATGTTGCTGCACGGCCACGAGATTTATAAGCTTCAGGGCAAGATCAAAGAATCTGGTTTGACTCTGGTTCCGCTATCGATCTATTTCAAGGATGGCCGCGCCAAGGTGGAAATCGCCCTGGCCCGCGGTAAACGCGAGTATGACAAGCGTCAGACGTTAAAAGAGCAGACCGATAAGCGCGAAGCAGATCGCGCAATGTCTACCAAGGGCAAAGACTGGTAGTTCGAGCTTTCGGCTCGCTGCATTTCTCACAGGCAACCCACAGCCTAATGTCTGACTAATCACGTATCCTTGAAACAACCCCAAAAGACCATAGCCCAAACGTTTAGGTCAGGTCTTCGGGGAGATGGTAACTAAATATGGGGATGATCGGTTTCGACAGTGCATGTGTAACTGGATGAAGCGGGTCGAGAATGTAGCGTCAACTCGTAAATGTCCGCTGCAAACTATAAGTGCTAAATCATCACGCACTGACTTCGCCCTAGCTGCTTAATAGCCCCTAGCCCCGAAGTCCGTTAGATCAGGTCTGATTTCGTCCTGAACCCTAGCGTCATTTAGAAATCTTGCTGAGAAGTTATGCCTTAGGGCTTCTCGGGACTTTCACTAAGACTGGGCCCGTCGGTTATGTCGCTTCAAGCTAGCACCGGGGCCGAGCAGAACCTTATTGAAGCTACACCCGTAGAAGAGCTAGAAACTCTGTATTGGACGGGGGTTCAATTCCCCCCATCTCCACTCAGGGCGGTGTCGAAAGACACAAGCCAACGAGTCATCCCATAACAAATAGCCCACCAGAAATGGTGGGTTTTTTGTTTTTACGGGCAGATTCTTGTCGCGGTGTTATCGTTATGCCGAGGAGCACAACATGACTTTTATCGAAGCAATCAAAAGCTATGCAAAGAACTATGCGACTTTCAGCGGCCGAGCCCGCCGAAGCGAATTCTGGTATGCGGCACTTTTCACCACCCTGGTCAGTCTTGCGATTTCGATCGTGGCTCCTGGGCACCGCGACATGGTTGGCGGAATCGAGTTCGACCAGAACTCGCCGCTTTCTGACCTCTGGTCGCTGATCACAATCATCCCGAGCCTCGCCATCACATGGCGACGCCTGCACGACGTGAACAAGTCTGGCGGCTGGTTTTTCTTCTTTTTCTTGCCAGTTGTTGGCTGGATCCTTTTGCTAGTTCAGCTGGTCAAAGACAGCGACGCTGACACGAACCGATTTGGAGCGCCGGTCAAGGAGGTGCTCCAGAAATGAGCACACTTCAGGGCAGAGGCCAGACCGCTCTGGTCGTCATTGATGTTCAAAACGGCGTAGTTCAAAATGCTTTCAAGCGAGACGAAGTGATCTCAAACATCGAGGCAGCTGTTGCGCAGGCTCGCAAGGCAGAGATCCCGGTCATTTGGGTTCAGCACTCGGATGAAGAGATGCCAATCGGCTCCGACGCCTGGCAGATTGTTTCTGAGCTCATTCCGCTCAACAACGAACCTAAGGTTCGCAAAACCTTCAGGAGCTCCTTCGAGGGCACCGACCTTGGTGAACTCCTTGAATCGCATCAGGTCGGCCACATTGTGGTCTGTGGCGCTGAGACCAACAACTGTGTTCGACACACCTCGCACGATGCCTTGGCCAAGGGATTCGATGTGACTCTGATCGCCGATGCCCACACCACGACCAGTTATGAATGGGCCGGCCACTCGGTTTCGGCGGAAGCCGTGATCGAAGAGCAGAACGACAACTTCAATGAAGCCTTGCCAGGGCGAGTTGCTCGCGCTGTGCCGCTGGCAAAATTGAGCCTATGAATCAGACCATTGGGGAGTGGCTCGTAACCTACGGCACGCAAGGTTTTGAAATAATCGGAACCCTTGCCTTCGCTCTTTCTGGCTTGATCGAGGCGGCACGAAAAAAGCTTGACCTAGTTGGTATGGCAATCGTGACTTCGTTGGCCGCCTTTGGCGGTGGAACTCTTCGCGACATCCTGCTCGACCGTCGCCCATTCTTCTGGGTTCAGCACGAAGTTTGGATCTGGATCATCCTTGCGATGTGTGCGCTGGCGTTGGTTTTCATGAGGGCCAGACATATCGAATTGACCGAACGCTCGATGCAGTGGCCGGATGCCCTAGGTCTTGGCATTTTTGCGGCCGGTGGAACCCAAATCGCTATCGCCGCTGGGATGTCTCCGATCATCTCGGTCGTCATGGGTGTAATCACACCGGTTTTTGGTGGTGTTCTTCGGGATGTCGTGGTCAACGAGATCCCTCGCGCCTTCAATGACCACCAACCATATGCGGTTATCGCCTTTGCCGGAGGGTGGCTCGTGGTGGCTCTCAACGCGCTGGGTTGGTCTTCGTTTTGGGCGGTGGCAATTGGCGCCGTAGTCATCACGGCGCTCAGGTTGCTTGCGGTAATCTTTGGTTGGCGATTGCCGACCTGGCGAGTTTAAGAGCCTAGGCAGGCATTTCGGCGCAAGGCGCCAATTGGGCTACTCGCTGAGGGGTGACGCCCAGCAGCACAGCGATGTCGCGCATGGTCAAACCTTCGTCACGCATGCGACCGACTACGTCGCGAATCTCGTTTGACGCCTCTTCTTGCAGTCGCGTGGCTTCTCGCATCTTATTCTGGGCAGCCTCGATGTCGCAGATGATGCCAGGCATAACTGCCTCGACCTTAACCACGATGTCGCACTTCGATTCACCGGTGAATTTTTCTGCGAGCAGTTTGATCTGCTCGGTGGCCTTGTCTAGGCGTTTGGCAGTGGTGCGGAAATTGTCGAGCTCAGGAACTGCAACTAGCCATCCGTCTTCTTGGCGTTCGCACAGTGCGGTGATTTCCATTGCTGCTCCTTTCGTCTAGAACTCAATCATAGCGTCACATTTTGTAAAGGGCTACTTGACTAATTCAGTCAACCCGTGCTTTACTAACAACTGTAAGTCCGATAACTCGGAAACTCAAGACTATTTCTAAGGGAATCATGAACATTTTTCTTGCCATCGCGGCGCTAGTTTTCTCAATCATCACAGCTATCACTTACTGGAAGGCCGGAACCTTCAAGGCAAAGGCATCTGAAGAAGTTCTGCTAGGTGCCGGCATGGGCTGGGTCAAGGGCAAGATGGGCTTCACTCGCCTGGTCGCCTGGCTCGAAATTCTAGGCGCCATTGGAATCATCGCCGGGCCAGTAGGCGCCTGGGTCACCAGTTTCGAGTGGTCAAAGTGGATCGGTGTTGCAGCAGCAACGGGCCTTACCTTGACCATGATCGTCGCATTCTTGATGCACGCGGCGCGTGGCGAGGCTAAATACACCTGGAAGATGAACTTCAGAATCATCCTGGTTGCTGCCGTTGCAACCGTGCTTCAGGCTTTGGTCACCCTTCCGCTAATCTAAGCGGATTTTCCGAAATCTACTTTGCTGGCCGCCCTCCTCAGGGTGGCCAGCATTGTTTTGCCGGCTATTGCGATCAAGACGACGGTTGTGACTGCTCGCCCCAGATCCCAGATCAGACCACCGGTCAAGAGCTCGTATGTAATGAACCGCTGAAGGTTCAAGACCAGCGGCGCGCCGGGGGTGTAAGAGACGCTAGAACCGAGACCGGCTAAAAAAGGCCAGTTCCACATGGTCATTAAACCGCCATAGATGAAACTTGCCAACACGGCATAGACCGCAATCACCAACCGCTCAAATCTTTTAGCGGTCCACATGGATCCCAGCCAACCGGCACCAAGACCCACCAGGCCTGCCGCCATCATCTGAAATGGCAACCATGGGCCTACCCCGGCACCGAGCAAGGCCGAAACCAGCAGCGAACCAGACCCGAGTATGAAGCCGAAACTCGAGCCGAAAACATAGCCCCCAAGCACGATCAGAAAGAACGCGGTCTCGATTCCGGCAACTCCCGCGCCGACGAGGCGAACGACAGAATTCAAGGCCATTAGAACACCGAGGACGGCAAGGCTTTTGGAATCGAGCTTTCCAGAGCTAAATTCAGTCAATAGGGTGGCCAAAATCAGTGGCAGCACCGCGATGAAGACACCCTGTGCCAGTCCGGCTTGGTTTACTCCGTGGCTCGAAATGACCAGTGGCCAGACGAATATCAACAGGGCCGAAACTGTGCCAACTGCGAGGGTCACTTTTGAACCCAGATGTCTATTCCGCATGTTTGACCCGATTCAAAACCTGACCGTTTTCAAGCTCAATCGTTACATCCGAAATTGACCTCAGGAATGGTTGGTCGTGAGTTGCCAAAACAATCGTGCTGCCCGAATTTCTCAATTCCGTGAGCGTCTCGGCGAGAGACACTCTGGCCGCCTGATCGAGCCCTCTGGTCGGCTCATCCAAGAGAATTAGGTCGGTGTTGCGAACCAATTGAACCGCTAGGGCGAGAGAGAGCTGTTGACCGGCCGATAGGTCTCTAGGGTTCATTTTTGGGTCTATGCGGCCGGCAAGAGTCTCGAATATCTTTGAGGTTCGAACCTTGGAATTTGCCGCTGCTTCGTCAGAGCAGGCCAGTTCTTCGGCAATCGAGTTGAAAATCAGGATGTCGCCTGCGTTTTGAGGCACAAGAGCAGTAGAGATTTTGGCAGTCTTTGCTGCCCCATGCAGCTCCCAGAGCAAGGTGCTTTTGCCCGAGCCATTTGAGCCAGTCAGGCCCTGGATTTCGCCGCGTTTTAGTTCGATCTTCAGAGGCCCAAGGCGGAATCCGGCTTCAAAATTTCTGTTCAGTTCTGGGCTTTCAAAAAAGGGCTCGATTGCCCTTACTCGCGGCCATTGGCCGAAGATGCTTTGATCTTCAACTGCTAGTTGCGCCGACTCGATGCTGCCGTCACCGTTTAGTTCGAGGATTTGATCGGCGACTCTAGCTAGGCCAGCGATTCTGTGCTCAGCCACCAGGATAGTCAGGCCATCGGTGTGCGCCAGCTTCGCGAGCAAGTCAATAAGGCCAGACGCGGTCGCCTCATCTAGCGCAGAGGTTGGTTCATCCAAGAGCAGAACCCTCTGCCCAGCAGCAAGTGCAGCCGCGATGGCAACCCTCTGTTGCCAACCGGCCGAAAGTTCGGTTAGCGCGAAGTTGAGAAAAGGGGTTAGCTCGAACTGTTCCGAAATCTCGATAAGCCTTGTTTGCATTCGCCCACGACTCATGCCGAGTTGTTCCATGCCGAAAACCAACTCAGATTCAACGGTGTCGGTCGCGAATGCGCCCTCCGGTTTCTGATTCACATAACCTATGCTCTCGGCGAGCTGGTGAGGCAATTTGCCTGTCGCATCCTGGCCCGAAACGAAAATTTGGCCCTCGAATCTTCCACCCGTGAAATGCGGTGCAAGTCCATTGATTAGCTTGAGCAAGGTGCTTTTTCCGCCACCAGTGACCCCGGTCAACAGAACCAGTTGCCCCTCGCTCACATCGAGGTTTACCCGCTTGATGACCTGCTGGTCGGCGGTCGTGTAGCTGAAGCTGAGGTTTCGCACCTTGATCATCTAATGAAACCGCCGATTGTGCCGACCAACAACATCGCCGCGATGACAGCCACTAAAGAATCCTTCGAACGCCAAGACTCACGTCTAAACGAGGTTTTCACATGACCCTTTCCGCTGACGCGAAGGGCGAGAACTAGGCCGGAAATTCCCAGCAGAAAGCAGATAAGTGTTGCCTCGGGCAACCCTGCGGTCAGCAGCAAATAGCTGCCTACTGCGAAAAGTGTGACTGCTGATAGCGAACCAAAGCGGGTCAAGAACATCTGTTTTCTGTTGAGTGTGCCGCGGCGCCCAAAGCCTCGAGCATCCATGCTCGCCGCCAACGCCAAGGATTGGTCCAAAGTGTCTTCGAGAACTGGGATAACTATGCCGTCGATCAAATTGACTTTTGATAGGCCTCGGAGCTCTCGAGCCTGCCGAACTCGCTTTGCGCTGGCTATTAGTTGGGGTGCCATATTTATGGCGATTACCAGGGTGGTTGCGACCTCATAGAGCGCTCCGGGAACGTTTTTCAGCAGGCGCCTCGGGTTTGCCAAACTATTTGCCAAACCCACACTCATGATGATTGCCGCGAGACGTAGCCCATCCTTGAGGGCGATTTCTAGGGTCGCTGCACTGACGCCACCGAACAGATGAAGGTTTCCCGCTAGACCAAAATTCAGGCTCAGGTCTGGAAGTTGCAAAATTGCATCCGTGGACGAGTCGGCATTGAAGATGATTCTGAAAATCAATCTGATGGCGATAACCAAGGAAGCAGTTGTTAGGTAGAACCGCAGAGATTGAGACCAAGGCGCATTTTCACGTGCGGCAACGATTATGAGTATCGCGAATCCGCAGATCGCCAAAAGGCCCAGAAGTGAACTCGTCGAGGCCGCGCAAATCGCAAGGGAAATACCCAGCACCCACCAGCTCAAAGGGTGAAATTCCGAGGCTTTGAAACCCTTAATCACTTACAGCCTCTTATTTTGGTGTCGAACCTGGGTGCGGTTGAGTTCGCTCCACCGGCAATCCAACTCCAGCCTTCGAAACTTCCGCAATCTGGGATGTGCGCCGCGGCCCCTTGACCGCTGAGAATCCAGCCCGAACCCAAGGATCTATTTGTCACAAAATAGGCCCAGTGACCCTTGGCATAGGCTGGCGTCTGTTTGCAGTCTTCCGCGGCAGCGCTAGGCCAGTCGTTGAGACGGCAAACAAAGCCGGTTGGGTATTGCTCGGTTCCTTCTGCTCTGACACCAGCGAATTTGAAGAGATCCCAGCCGCTAGCATTCGCGGGTGCGTCCGGCACTTCAAATCTTTGAAGTGGTTTTCCCGACTTTGCTCCGTAGTCAATAACCAGCGTGACAAATTTGGTTTCAGCCGCACCCTTGTTAGCAAGGTGTTCAGCATGATTTTGTGACCAAAACGCTCCGACTATCACCAATGTGAGCAGCGCTAAAAACGCAACCCTTAGGATTCCTCGCAATTTTTACTTCTTGGTCGGAAGTAGATCGAGATAGCTCAAACCTAGAAGCGCGCTGAAGCCCTGGGCGGTAGCAAAAACATCTCCGAGACCATTCGACCACGGAGTTGAAAGGCCGCCACTCGGCGCCAGCCTGCTTTTTAGCCAGTCCTGAATCGACGCAACGTTGGCTCCGGCCGCCTTGAGCCCCATTGCCGCATAGGCGGTGCCATTCACGTCGACATCGCCGAACGCTTCCCAGTGGTTGCCAGAAATTTGGTTTGCGCGAAGATATTTTGAAGCCGCAACAAGGGCAGACTGCTCCACCGAAACCTGTGATTTTGCACCGTTTCGTTTTGCCAGAACGATGGCCTGAATTGAGATGCCGGTGGCATCGGTTGAACTCTTTGTTGTGTCGCCGGTTTGATCGGTGCCAAAGCCGCCATCTGGCTGCTCTTGGGTAATCAATTTCATGACGATCGCATTAGCGACTTTGCTCTGGCCGACGGCAGCTAGACCGAGAGCAGCCCAAGCGTAGTCAAAACTATTTCCAGGGTTTCCGACCAATGTCCCACTCGAAGTGACCGATGCCTTGAGGTCGCCGACCACCGCATTTCTCAGTGGAGCGTTTGGCACTCCCAGGGCCACGCTGGTGAACAAGAACTTACCAGCCAAACCTGGCTTGATCTTCTTTGCCGAGTCATAAAGGTAGGTCGAGATTACGGATTTAGCCGGTATCGTCGTGTCGGCAAGCACAGCTCGCACGGCGGTGAGCTGAGCGGTTAGTTTTTGCCCAGCAGCCTTTCTCTGCAGCAACGCCTCCATCGTGAAGCCGAAATCGGGGGTGCCCGGAGTGAACCCATCAAGAGCCTTGCCTGCAACAAATTTGTCGCTCAAAAACTGAACGGTGCTCGGATAGGTTTCTGATGCCGCACTGGCACCGGATGTGGTTAGGGGAGTGGCGACTATTGCTGCGGTGATGAGGAAAGCAGCAATAAATCGCAACTCAGATTTTGGTCCAAACATTTGGAGCCTTTCGCATTTAGCGATCTGAGTGCGAAGACGAAGGGCCTAGAGCCCGTCGACTCCGACCGTAGACCTCGACGGTGATTTAGGAGTCATTTGCTTATTCGACAGGCATTCCGACTGTCACCCTCGGTTTTCCAGGGTGGTTCACGGTTGCGGGTCAGCGCCAGATTCTCACTGGCTTCCCCTGTTCGATGCAAAAGTAGTTCATCGCTGAACTCGATCTCAGTTTAGGCGGACATGCAGGTTTATCGGTCAACTGTCCGGTCTTTGTCCGTTTGTTGCCATCTGATTACATTTTTGTAATAAAACCTTTTTTTAGATTTCAGTTCTACTTTTCCGGCGTAGAGTATTGGAATCGCGGGTGATGGTGCCCGGGTGTTTTTTGCATTATTTGAAAAGCACTCGCATCTGAGCCCAACCTATAAGGAGAAACTGTATGAAAGCATCACGCGTAACCCGCGCACTGGCTTTGACAGCAGCCACCGCCCTGGCCCTAACCGGCCTGGCCACTGTTGCCATTTCGCCAGCAGACGCCGCAGCCAAGTCAACCCTGATCATCGGTGACGGCCTTGGCTGGAGCTCACTAAACGTCAACAACCCAGACGAAAACTCGGCTGTCAACAACGACGTTTCCTATCTAACTTCACAGGGCTTCCAGTATTACGACAACGCCCCGAAGCTACAGCGCAACACCTACTTCGGTAACTTCGACATCGTCAAGGGAACCAAGGACTTCGAGGTTAAGTACACCGTCAAGCCTGGCCAGGTTTGGTCAGACGGCACCCCAATTGATGCTGTTGACCTATTGCTAAGCCACGTAATCGCATCGAGCAAGTACTCGATCAAGGCAGGTCTAGGCGACCCATCGTCAACCGAGGGTTCAGCCTTCTACTCGGGCAACTACGCCGGTTCATACGACCGCAGCATCGTTGGAAACCCAACCTTGTCAAAGGACCACATGTCGGTGACCTTGCACTACAGCAAGTACCAGCCAGACTGGGAGACCCAGGGCCCTGGCCCATCTCCAGTTCACACCCTTGAGGCATTGGCAGATGGCAAGACCACTCTTCAGTCTGCAGCTGCAAACAAGGCATACAAGGCCAAGTTCCTTGCCGACTTCAACGGCGCTTACGCCGGCGACAAGGCAGCACAGACTCGTCTAGCTGCAATCGGAAAGATCTGGACCAACGACTACAACTTCGACTCATCATCGTATGACTCAGCTGCTAAGCCTTTGCTTGCAGTTAGCAACGGTGCCTACCTGTTGAAGAGCTACAACAACTCAACTCAGACCGTGACCTTGGACTTGAACCCTAAGTACACCTCAGGTCACCCATTGAGCAAGGTAAACCCAGTAAAGACCATCGTCTTCAAGTATGTTCAGGACGGAACCGCTTCGGTTCAGGCTCTGCAGAACGGTGACATCAACCTTTACCAGGGTGCTCCTGGCGCAGCAGGTTACTCAACCCTTCAGTCACTATCGACTGGCGGATCAATCAACCTAGCCGGTGGAACCTCTGGAACCTACGAGCACATCGACCTCCGAACCGGAAACGGCCCAGGAACCACCGATGACTACAACGGCCCATTCGCTTCAAGCCACGGTCAGAAGGCCAAGGACTTGCGTCTGGCATTCTTGCTAGCGTTCCCTCGCTATGCAACCATGACCAACCAGCTAAAGCCATTCAACTCAAACGCAACTCTCTTGAACTCAAACTTCACCCTTCCAGGTTCGGTTTACTACAAGGCAGTTATCGCTAAGAACGGCTTGACCACTGGTCAGACTGTTTCAATTGCTGGAACCAAGTACACCTACAACTTCAACGTGACTTCAGAGGCCCAGCAGGCTGCTAACGAAGCCATCGCTTTGAAGCTTGTTCAGAAGTGGTACCCAACCGCATCTGCAACCAAGTCAGCAGTGAGTATCAACTTGCTTCGTTCAGGACGCCAGATGCGTGTTGAGAACAACGCGGTTATCGTTCAGCACGAAGCTAACGCTGGTTTCTCGGTTTCTAACGCAACCACCTCAAACTGGTCAAACCGTCTAAGTGAAAACCAGTTCGACGCAGAAGAGTTCGCTTGGGTTCTAAACAACACCAACGCTGACGCTTCTAACCCGAACTACCTAAGCGACGGCGGAAACAACCACACCGGTTGGAACGACTCAGCTTTGGATGGAATCCTTCACCAGCTAGAGGGCAAGAACAGCACCGCTCAGATCGCAGCCCTAATGGGCAAGGCAGAGTCAATCATCACCGCTAACGCGTGGACTCTACCGATCTACCAGTGGCCGCAGGTTACTGCCTACAGCAAGGGCCTATACGGAGTGAAGGGCACCGCAATCTCTCCAACCTACGCCTGGAACTACTGGGAGTGGCACTTCTAGTCTCTGACTAGAGAATCGCATAAATCGGTGGCTCCGAGTCTTCTCGGGGCCACCGATTTTTCGAAATCATTATTAGACTTATTTTTTGTTTCAACCTTCGCACCAAATAGATCGATGGAGATTTAGAGAGAATGCTCGCGTTCATTGGCCGACGTATCGCCATAAGTTTTTTGATCTTATTTGGATCTAGTTTTCTGGTTTACAACATGGAGGCCATTGCGGGAGACCCGCTGGCGTCATTGGCCGAAAGCAGCGCCCGCAACAAGGCATATCTAATCTCTCGCCTAACCGCGCAGCTTCAGCTCGACGTGCCGCCACCTGCCCGTTATTTCATTTGGCTCAAGGGCGTCTTCGGCATCTTTATCGGTCATCTTGACTTCGGCAAGACGCGCGCCGGAGGTTCTGTTCTCGAGCTTATCGGCGCTGCGGTTCCGGTAACTTTGCGACTTGTCACCGCAGCGACTGTTTTGGCAATCGTCCTAGGAATCGCCATCGGCGTGCTGAGCGCAATCCGCCAGTATTCACGCCTCGACTATTCGATGACCTTCGTCTCGTTCTTGTTTTTCTCGCTTCCAGTGTTCTGGATCGCGGTTCTCTTGAAGCAGTACTTCGCGATCGGCTTCAATGACTTCCTTGCCAGCGGCCAGGTTACGACCCCATTCATGATCGGAATCCCGCTGGTTCTCGGCTTGATTATCGCGGGCTTTATCGGCGGCGAACGACGCAGATTCTGGATTTCCTACGGTCTTGCAGCAGTTGGGCTGTTCCTGCTCCTGCTCTTGCTCAACTGGATGAACTGGTTCCAGAGCCCTGGCCTGGGAATTGTTCTGGTCTTCCTGTTTTCTGCTGGTGCGGGCATCGTAATCGCTGGTCTTAACATGGGATTCGAGCACAAGACCGCTCGCAAGGCCGCACTAAGCGTGGCGGTGCTAGGAGCTGTGTTCTACTACCCGTTCAACCTCATCCCGGGTGAATTTCTCAACCTCGGGCTAGTCGTTTTGCTCGGTTTGATCTCAATCGCGATCGGCATTTTTGCCGCCGGCGCCTGGGCCAAGGAAGATCGAAGCGCATTGCGCCGCATCGGTGGCCTGACAGCTTTCTTCACCGGCCTGATCATGATTCTCGACAAGTTGATGCAGGTTTGGAACCCGTACGTGAACTCAGATGCGATCAGTGGTCGCCCGGTTCCAACCATCAGCGCGGCGAACGACCTGATGACCAGCAACAACTATTGGTGGCAGCTGCTAGACGTTTTGCTCCACCTTCTGTTGCCGACTCTGGGAATCATGTTGATCTCGTTTGCTGGTTATGTGCGTTATGCCCGAAGCAGCCTTCTCGAGGTTATGAACATGGATTACATCCGCACCGCTCGAGCCAAGGGTCTAACCGAGCGCACCGTGGTGGTTCGTCACGCTCTCAGAAACGCAATGATTCCGCTAACCACTCTGATCGCCTTCGACCTATCCGGGCTGATCGGTGGAGCCTTTATCACCGAGGCAATCTATGGCTGGAAGGGTATGGGAACAATCTTCCTTCAGGCTGTCGGCGGTCAAGACCTCAACCTTTTGATGGGCGTTTTCTTCCTGACCTCATTCTTGGCCGTGATGGGCAACCTGCTCGCAGACCTGGCCTACTCGGCACTCGACCCTCGTATTCGAATTGGTAAGTAATCATGACTGAAAAAAATTCTCAGGCTTCAACTGCCGCCGACGCATCAATCGAGATGAAAGAGACCGCTGGCCTCAGCCAGGGTCAGCTGGTTCGCAAGCGCTTCTTTAGGCACCGCGCCGCCAACATCTCGTTGGCCTACCTGTTCTTGATTATCTTGTTTGTCTTTTCTGCCGGTGGAATTCACCTAGGCAGCAAGGATGCTCCTTTCACCATCCCAGGCTGGTGGCACACCACCATCAACGACATGAGCCAGGTTTCAATCACACACAGCCCTAGCGGCCAGCTCTTGATTGGTGCACCAACTCTCGACCTAAACCCATTCGATGGCAACGGAGTGGCGATTGGCGCTCACCCGTTCGGTCAAGACACCATTGGTCACGACTATTTCGCACTCGTAATTCGCGGTGCTCAGCAGTCAATCATGGTGATGCTGGTTGTCGGTTTGATCGGTGGACTCATGGGCACGATCATCGGAGCGGTCTCAGGATATTTCAGAGGTTTGACCGACTCGGTTCTAATGCGATTCACCGACCTAATCATCACAATTCCAACTGTGATCATCGGTTCGGTGATTGGTTCTCGCCTGGGAAACCTCGGCGTATTTCCGTTGGCACTCTTCTTGGGACTCTTCGCTTGGACGGGTCTTGCTCGCCTGGTTCGCGGTGAATTCCTAACCCTTCGAGAGCGCGAGTTCGTTGACGCCGCGCGCGTCGCGGGTGCTTCGCCTGGTCGAATCATCTTCAAGCACATTTTGCCGAACGCCATGGGTGTCATCATCGTTTCTGTCACCCTGTTGCTCTCGGGAGCCATCTTGCTTGAGACTGCGCTCAGCTATGTTGGCTTCGGCGTTCAGTCTCCAGACGTGTCACTCGGAACTCTGATTAGCCAGTATCAGGACTCTTTCCAGGCAAGCCCTTGGCTGTTCTGGTGGCCTGGTTTCTTCATCATCTCGATTGCTTTGAGCGTTAACTTCATCGGTGATGGTTTGCGCGATGCGTTCGACCCTCGTCAGAAGCGCAAGCTCAGCCGCAAAGACCTAGTGCAGGCTAAGCAAGTTGAGAAGAACTAATAATGCAAACCCAGGTAAGCCAATCCGAGCGCAGCAACCAGGGCAGCAACGCCCAGCCAGTTTGTGCTGACGATGGCATGTTTTGCGGTGTTGAGGGTTTTGCTTCGAACCTCGTCGAGCTGCCAATAGACGCTTCCGGATTCAGAGTTATGGGTCAGGCCGGGTTCGATGAACTCGAGCTTCTCGAGGCTCGTGCCCCTGAGCTCATGCCGGTCGATGCGGCGCACCTCTCGGCGGCTCGGGGCTGGAGCCGACCAGGCGACGAATTTCTTGGTCTCGGTGACAAAGGTGAGGCCGAATTTGGTTTCAAAACCCTTGATGGCACCCCAGTCGGCCCTCAGCACTCGAATTGGATTAGTGACGATAACTCCGTTGTCATCGAACTTGATGCTCGGGCTGATGATGAACAACCAGACCAGGATGTCGATCGAGGCCAAACTCAGGGCAAGACTCGGCAGACTGGACCAGCTTTGCGAAACCATGGCGCTGATCAGGCCCAGCAGGGTAATCAACCCCACGCCAATTCCGGCGTAGAGGCTGATTTTTGGTCGAATAGTAGTCACGAACTCAATTATCCCCACCCAGAAGCTTCAAAGGCACCAAAGATGCGCGAGGAAACCAAATGAGCGAAAACCAAGCTGCCGTATTGCAGGTTCAGAACTACAACCTAGACTTCTGGGTTGACGGCGAGTGGTACCCGGCCGCTATTGACATGAACTACACAATCGCCGCTGGCCAGGTTTTGGCCATCGTGGGTGAGTCTGGTTCGGGCAAGTCTTCATCATCGATGGGCCTAATGGGTTTGCTTGCTTCGAATGCCCGGGTTCGCGGCAGCGTGAAGATCAAGGGCGAAGAGATGCTCGGTGCCAGCGCGGCCACCTTGCGCAAGTTCCGCGGCAAGGAGGTCGCCTACATCTTCCAGGAGCCGATGACAGCGCTGAACCCGGTCTACACCATCGGTTTTCAGATCATCGAGACGCTTCGTTCTCACTTCGACATCTCCTCGGATGAGGCGCGCGAACGCGCGATCAACCTAATCAAGCTGGTTGAAATTCCAGATCCTGAAACTTCGGTTGACAAGTATCCTCACCAGCTTTCAGGTGGTCAGCGTCAGCGCGCCATGATTGCGCAGGCTCTTGCCTGTGACCCGGCACTGCTCATTGCCGACGAGCCAACCACAGCGCTTGATGTCACCGTGCAGGCGGAAATCCTTGATTTGATGCGAAACCTGAAGCACAAGTTGAACTCTGCCGTTCTTCTAATCACTCATGACATGGGTGTGGTGGCCGACATGGCAGATGAGATCTTGGTCATGAAAGACGGTAAGACCGTCGAATATGACACCGCTGACAACATCTTCAACCGTCCGAAGCACCCATACACGCAGCAGTTGCTTGCCGCGGTGCCAAAGCTGGGTTCGGTGGCCGTACGTGAACTGACCTTTGATTCAGAGGTAAAGCCAGAGCCAGTCTTGAAACTGCAGAACGTCACCATCGAGTATCCAAAGCGCGGTCGCGCACCGGCGTTCAAGGCGGTTCAAGATTTCAATCTCGAAATCTATCCGGGTGAAATTGTCGGTCTCGTTGGTGAGTCGGGTTCCGGAAAAACCACAATTGGACGTGCCTCGATTGGTCTTTTGCCAATCAAGGAAGGCGTTATTTCGGTAGCCGGAAACGACATTAGCAATTCGAACTCAAAGTCGCTTTCGTTGATTCGTCGCCACACCGGAATCGTCTTTCAAGACCCAGCTTCTTCACTGAACCCAAGATTGCCAATTGGTGAAAGCATTGGCGAGCCGATGTTGCTCGCCGGCGTGGCCAAGGGTGAGGAACTTCAACGCCGAGTCGAAGATCTTCTTGACTCGGTTGAGTTGCCGCGCAGCTATCGCAACCGTTATCCGCACGAACTCTCGGGAGGTCAGCGTCAGCGAATCGGAATCGCCCGCGCGTTGGCCTTGACCCCAGATCTTTTGATCGCGGATGAGCCGACCTCGGCCCTCGACGTCTCAGTTCAGGCTCGATTCCTTGATTTGCTTCAGGGTCTTCAAGAGCAACTCAAGTTCGCTTGCCTGTTCATCACTCACGACCTCGCGGTTGTGGACATCCTTTCGCACAGAATTGCAGTGATGCAAAACGGAAGGTTGGTTGAACAGGGTCCGCGTGATCAGATTCTGAAGAATCCGCAGGATCCTTACACCCAACGTCTCATCGAAGCCGTGCCGGTGCCAGACCCAGCAGAAC
>Ga0213921_1000057_pt1 | contig 45519 bp, 56 predicted proteins | sample McNCre2017MG_FD_165041 | JGI IMG/M metagenome (GOLD analysis project Ga0213921, IMG submission 165041) | Freshwater microbial communities from McNutts Creek, Athens, Georgia, United States - 20-17 MG | ecosystem: Environmental > Aquatic > Freshwater > Creek | place: USA: Georgia | collected...
CTTTAGCTAGTTCCTGCTGATAAATGTAATCATCAGCTTCAGACTGCTTAGCCTTGAGCGCATCAATCTCTCGCTGAAGCGCCTTAGGGATGTGCTCGCCCTCGAACATGTCCTCAAAGTCTTCACCAGACTCTTCTTCCATCATGTCCTGAGCAACCTGCTGTGCCTCATGAGCAAGCAAGCCCTGATCCTTTAGGTAAGTCTGTAGTGACTCATATACCTCAGCTGGGTTTGACTCAATAGCACGAGCAAGGTTCAAGCCACCCTTGATTAGGTCAGCCGAAACTCCCTCATCAACAAGGTCCTTGAACGGAGTGTACTTCTCTAGCTGCTGCTGGAAATACTTGTCCTGCTCCTGTAGGTATGGGGTTACCTTTGAGTGCCAGGCTTCTGGCAGCTCAGCGAGCAACTTATCATACGCGGGATGTACTTTAGCTTCTTCTTGCGAATCTACTGAAGAATCAATCTCAGTAGTCTGTTCAGGTGATACCTGCGTCTCGTCAGACATATTTTTCCTTACTGTAGTTGCTGAGCAGTCTGCCCAGTTTGATCTGGCATTCCAGCAGCTTGCGGTGAAGCCTGTGGATTACCCTGTGCAGCAGCCTGCTGAGCCATTTGTTCGGCTTGCTGCTGCTGCAAAGCTGCTTGGTGCATTGCAATGTGCTTCTGGAATTCAGCCTTGATGCTGTCATCCAAGGTCTCAAATGACTGAGACTTGCGGAAACGGTTATGAACCTCAATGTGTACTGCGTGGTTATCGTAGTCGTGGACCTGAATAACCGCAGGAACCTGAAGCGGAATAGGCTGACCGTTTGCATCAACCTGTCCAGGAATAACCTTATCTGGCTGACCCTGTGCTGCACCCTGTTCCCACTGCATCTGGAACTGCTGAATCATCTCAGGGGTGAGCTTCTTCATCATTAGGTTCTCGCGTGATGCGTGGTTCTCATCAAGCTTGATTAGATTGTAGAAATTCTTGAGCATACCCATGTCAAGGATCTTCAAGCCATCCTGTGGAGAAATGAAGCCCATCTTCATCCACTCTGTGATCAGTGACTGACGTGCTGACTTTGAAGTAGGGAGCGCTGAGCCTGACTCAATGCGAATGTCGTTACCTGATGCAATATCTGCACCTGAAAGCATTGACGCATCGAATGAGCCATCAAGACCAGTGGTCTTTACTAGGCGCTCAGAGGTTACATACTGAATGAATAGACCTAGAGACTGCTTAGCAGTCTTCTCAATCGCAGCTTCGATGCTTGAGAATACGGTTGCGAGGTAAGAGTCATCGCGTTCCTGCAAGTAGTTGATTGCAGTTGCAGCAGTTACGCCACCTGAGTTGCCGCGAGAAACCTGGTGCTGACCTGAGATGTCCTCAAAGTCTGCCTGAAGGTGCTCTAGTTCCTGCAGAACATAGCCTGGAAGTGGCTGAATTGGAACTGGAGTAGGGCGTGAGAAGCCTGGGCGCACAGGAATCCAGATACCAGCCTTAGCTGAGACCTTCTTTGGATCAACTGAGCCCTCGTCATACATCATCTGAGGCTTAGCCATAAGGTTCTTAGCCTGAATGATCTGTGAGCGAGTGCGGTTTAGTTCGCGCTGAAGTGGAATCAAGTTCTTGATTACAGAGCGGCGATAGAATTTTCCAGTCGGAATGCTGTAAGTGTGAGCAAAAGGGTACTGCTTGTGAGAGTAAGGAATACCGTTCTCAGCAAACTGCACGATCTCGTTGTCAACGATGGTTACAAGACCACCCTTTGGTAGGAATGGGCAGCCGTTTGGCTTAGCCCACATTTCGATAACTAGAACTGCGTCAGGCTTTGAGGTTAGCGAGCCACGGTTATCCATTAGAGCTGCGTCAAGGATCTCAGTTGCTGAAACCTTAGCTGGAACGAAGTCTGGAGGTAGAACACCAGCGAAGTTAGTCTTTACCCACTGCTCGCTCTTGGTGTACACATTGAAAATGTACGGCTGGTTCTCTAGGTCCTCTTCAGTCGTGTCAGGCACGAACAAGTGGAATGGAGAGATAACTTCGTGCTCTACGTCACCAGTAGAAACAACCTGCTGGATTACTCGCTTCTGCCCAGTGTATGGGTCAACGACTGGGGTTGGCTCGATCTGCTTAGCAGATGCGTCCCAATAGGTCTTGATAAATGCGTTACCCGTAACTGCTCGCCAGAATTCCGACTTCTGTAGGATCTCTGTCTGGAAGTTAGCCTTGTTGTACATTGCCTGCCAGACCTGCTCGGCAGCCTGTGCTGCCATAAGGTCGTCATCATCGTTTGATGCAGGAATAACGGTTGCACTTGGGTGACCTGAGGTTGTTTTAGCAATCTCGGTACGGATGATTGGCTCAATGCGGTTGATGGTGATACGAGGGGTGCCTGCTGGGTTCGGCGGAGCCTGGAGGATCTGACCATTGCCCTTCTCAACCCACTCGTGGTACTGCTTACCGTTATAGAACGCAAGCTGGAGATACCAGTCTTGCTCTTCAAGCTTACGAGCCTGCTTTGCCTTTTCATATTCAGACTTTACCCATGCGACCAGCTTCTTAGCTGAGTCCTTCTTCTTGAACTGGTTGAGGATTGAATCTCCAGCCATTTCACCTTCGAGCTGGGTGCCCTGAATGTACTGACCATCTTTGCCAGCAAAGTATTGCTCGTTAGCCATAAACCTATTCCATATCGCTTAGGCGTGCGTCAAATGCAGCGTCCATCAATTTAGCCTCAGCCTCTAGTCTAGCAAGTTCAAGCTCATCCCCTGTTTGAATAAGCCCAGTAAAGGGCTCTTCAACGAAGTTTGAGACTGCGCTAACTTGCTGAAATGCTAGAGGATCCTTGCTTGCTAGCAGATTTGATAGGTGGATTAGCAGCTCGCTTTGATCGCTGTGCATCGTCAGCAGGTTGTGCGACTGGTAGTTCAGACTTTTCAGCACTCTCTGCAAGATCAATACTGTCGCTGTAAGAAACAGCAAAGACAAAATCAGTAACGCTACTACGAATTCCATTGATAAGTTCCTCTACATGTTCTGGGATGCGAGCTAGTTCACGCTCGTGGGCTTCAATGTCAGCCTCAAGGTTATAGATCTGCTCCTCTAGTGGAGCAAGTTCTGCGTAGCCAGCAAAGACTGCTAGTTCACCTACACACTTCTTGCAGAGCAGGTTATTTCCGCCATCAAAACGAGTGCCTTGAATGTCATATAGGTGCTTGTTATCGCCACAAGAAATGCAAGTCCCAGGGAAAGGACCGCCGTTTTCAAAGTAAAGAAAGTGTCTCATTTTATCCTTCTAGTTCTAGTGTCGAAGAGTTTCCTCGCCACTGGTTTCCCCAGCCATCTCCTTCATCATAGTCAGAAGCTGGACTTGTTGCATTAAATTCAGTACGGAAAATGTCATGGAATTGTTCGCGCTTGCCTTCACTAAACTGCGCTTCAGGAGCTAAGTCTGCCATAAAGGTCATCGCATACTTGAGTGCATCGTAGCAGTGGTTATCCTTATCGCGGATATCCTCTAGCTTATTCTTCTGCTCAGCAATCTTTGGAGAAGCGTGCTTCTTCCATTTCAGCTTAGGAAGCTCAGCAATCAAGTGCTGGCAGTCATCGGTGAACATTAGCCAAGGCTTGCCAGTCTTAGGATTCACCTTCATGTACTGCTGAATGCGTTCAAGCCCTACACGGCGATCATTTGGAATCTGATCAACTGCAATGTAGATGCCGTGCTTGGCGTACTCCTGCAGGATCGAGGTTCCAGTATGTTCCTTGGTCTGCTTGATCGCAGGGTCACCAGTAGTTAGATAGACTTCTGCGCCCGACTCACGGACAATCTGCTTCGTTTCTTTGTTGACGACTTCAGCATGCTGGGCAACATTCCATTTGTCTTGGTAGTGCTCTTTGAAGACTGTAATAGTGCCATATTCGTCAACTGCCATCCACAACCAGACGGTGGGGTTGGTGTATCCGCTATCCATTGTTCGAATAATTCGATGCTTGCTAGTGGGTTTGAACTGTCCTTTAGGAATACAGTGTGTGAGAGGACTGAATTCTGGAAAGACTGCACCGCCAAGATGGACGTATTGTCCGTTCTTTCGGATGAGGCGCTCTTCAGGCGAGAGGCTTTCCATATAGCGTGCGATAGCTTCTTTAGAGAGGGTTGGGTTATCCTCCATGCTTGCTTCCACAATGCCAATGTCTTTTGTCCCCTCCTTAGCTGGGATGAATACGTCATCAAAAATCCACTCCATGCCTTGCACGGGAGTCTGGCTCATCCACCAGTCGCCATCAGTATCCACTAGACGAGCGAGGCATTCTTGCCAAACTGTCTTAGGGCACTCTTCATCAAAGTGAACAAAGTGGCGGGATGAACCTGCGAACTTGTCGAGGTCCTGGTCTTGCGACATGAACTCAACAAAGCTGCCATTGTTCAAAGTGAGCACATGGCGCTCGCGGGAATAAGAATCTTCCCAGCTGCCATTGATCAAATACTTCTTAGGAAGCCACTGCTTCCACAAGGGCAGGATAATCTTATCCACACCATTGAGGAAGTCAACTGCGACTACTCGACCGCGTACTGGACCTTCTGGAGTCTTGCGCCAAGGGTGTGTATGCGTGACATAGTAGATGCCCTCAAGGGTTGAACCTACAGATTTACCTGAACGGTTACCGCCGATGTAAAGGCGAGCTTTGTTTTGCATTTCGTGGAAGAGCTGCTGCTTCTCACTTGGCTTGTAGTTGTACAAATTTGGTGCATGAACAGATTCCTGCAAACCTTCACCTAGGCGAAGAAGAACATCGCTTAGATCAAAGCTATCTTTCGCCACGAATTAGTCCAACCAATTCCTGAAGGCGAATACGGACGAGAGTAGCGTCAGTACTAGGGAGGTGATTCCTAAGTTCAAATAGATCTCCGAGCTTGGCATATGCCCACCATTCGCCTGCACGAGGAGCACCAACACCAGCACGCTGAGTAACGAGGAAACCAAACTTACCCTTTGCGTTAGTTTTCTCAAGTTCTGCTTCTTGGAACCATTTTTCGATTTGCCCATAAGAAGCCTCCTTGGCAGCCTTGCCACCCTTGATCTCAAATACGATTAGACCACGAAGTGGTTCGCGTAGCCAAACATCGCCTTCGTCATTAGTTCCCTTTAGAACATTGCGATGTGCTTCTAGTTCGCTGTAGCCCTGTGCAAGTAGATGCTTACGTACAGCGGTCTCGGCAGCCGTGCCGATCTGTTTTGCCTTACTCATAGTCGTCTCCTTTAAGTATGCGATAGAATTCTAACATGGCTAATGTTGCGTCTCCAGAGGAAGTGAACCTATTTCACCTCAATTCTGACAAGGACTCAGCCAAGACAGCTTTGCACCACACGCTAGGTATTGGTCCAAATCAGGCTTCTCCTGGCAATCACAACCACGATGGAAAGAACTCGCCTAAGATCGCGTTCTCGGATATCGTAGGTGGAATCTGGAATCTTGATGGAGGAAAGCCAGATTCAATTTACACACCAATCCCACACTTTGATGGCGGAGGAATTATCTAGTGGCAGTAATCATTCAGCTACGCCACGGTCCTGCTGCTCAGTGGACCTCTGTTAACCCAACTCTTGCAGATGGTGAAATGGGTGTCGAGACTGACACTCTAAAGGTCAAGATTGGTAACGGAACTTCTAACTGGGTTACTCTTCCATACTTTACGCAGGGTGCTGCTGGTTTATCTGCATACCAGATTGCGCTTGCTCAGGGCTTTGTTGGCACTGTAGACCAGTGGCTAACTTCGCTTATTGGTGCTACTGGTCCTACTGGTGCAACTGGACCAACTGGACCTACTGGTCCTACTGGTGCAACTGGAGCAACTGGTGCTACTGGTGCTACTGGTGCTACTGGACCTCAGGGTATTCAGGGCATCAAGGGTGACAAGGGCGATACTGGCGCAACGGGACCTCAGGGTATTCAGGGTGTCAAGGGTGATACTGGTGCTACTGGTGCAGACTCTACTGTGCCTGGTCCTACTGGTCCAACTGGACCAAAGGGTGATAAGGGCGATACTGGCGCAACTGGTGCTACTGGACCAACTGGCGCAACTGGAATCAACTGGCAGGGTACTTGGTCAAGCACTGTAGATTACGTCAATAATGATGCCGTCTACTATGACCAGTCATCTTGGTTTGCTTCAGGCGACCCAACTGTGGGAGAAGTTCCTTCCCTAACTGCAACGCACTGGTTCCCACTTGCAATTCATGGAGCAACTGGTGCTACTGGACCAACTGGTGCCACTGGTGCAACAGGACCTACTGGACCTACTGGACCAACTGGACCTACTGGAGCAACTGGTGCTACTGGACCTCAGGGTATTCAGGGCATTCAGGGACCAACTGGTGCTACTGGCGCAACTGGTGCTGCAGGACCAGCTAACACTCTAAGCATTGGAACTGTTACCTCAGGCGCATCGCCTGCCGTAACGATCACTGGAACTTCGCCAGCGCAAACTTTGAACTTCACCTTGCAGAAGGGTGACACTGGAGCAACTGGTGCTACTGGAGCAACTGGTGCTACTGGACCTGCAGGACCTACTGGTCCTACTGGACCAACTGGACTAACTGGACCTACTGGTCCAACTGGTGCTACTGGACCTACTGGTGCAACTGGACCTGGCGTTGCTGCAGGTGGAACTACTGGACAGATCCTTGCAAAGGTTGACGGCACTGACTACAACACAACTTGGATTCCTAACTTCTCGGAGTCAATTCGCCATCAGGTTAAGGCTGCCGTTGCAATCAATAAGGGTCAGCCAGTCTATGTAAGCTCAGCTGACGGCACGAACATGATTGTGTCTCTATCTTCAAATGCTTCTGAAGCAACCTCATCAAAGACTATGGGTCTGCTAGATGCAACTGTTGCAATCAACGGTTTTGCCAATGTTGTTACTGAGGGCTTGCTAAGTGGGCTGAATACTTCTACTGCTGCTGCAGGTGACCCAGTTTGGCTTGGCGTTTCTGGGGCGCTTCTTTACGGTTTAGCAAATAAGCCAGTTTCCCCAGCGCACATGGTTTACATCGGTGTTGTTACTCGCGTATCAGCAACTGTTGGTGAGATCTTCGTAAACCCTCAAAACGGCTTTGAGCTAGATGAACTTCACAATGTTCTAATTACTTCAGTTGCTAATGGTGATCTAATCAAGTACGATTCTGCGACTGGGCTTTGGAAGAATGCAGCGCAGTCAACGCTGACTGTTGCTGAGTCGCAAGTAACTAACCTTGTTAGCGACTTGGCTGGCAAGGCTGCTGCATCGCATACGCATGCTATTGCAGATCTGACTAGCTTTGCAGTTACTTCACCTGTAAATAACCAGGTACTTGTATATGACTCCGCCACCTCTAAGTGGAAGAACTCTTCTGCCCCAATGGGCTATGCTAATATTGATGGTGGAGCATCAAATTCAATTTATGGCGGAATCTCACCAATCTCTGGTGGAAATGCGAGTGGAGTCTAATGGCTGTTCAAATTCAATTCAGGCGCGATACTGCCGCGAACTGGACCAGCGCTAACCCTACCCTAGCCATTGGTGAACTTGGTCTAGAAACTGACTCAAAGCTTTTCAAGATTGGTGATGGCTCTACCGCCTGGACTTCCCTTGCTTACGGTGGTCTTTCGGTATCATCACTTACTGGCGTATTGCTACAGGGATCAACTCGTGAGAAGGTTACCACTGTAGGTACTGGCTTTGCTGGTTATACCTATGATGTTACTACTAGCGGTGAAGTACAGTACATCACTGCAAACTCAACTGCTTCAGGAACTGTAAACTTCCGATCAACTTCTACTGTTGCACTAAACACCCTTATGGCTGTTGGTGAATCAATCACTGCAACCTTGCTAGTGACTAATGGATCTACTGCTTACTATCCAACTGCTTGGCAGATTGATGGATCAGCAGTTACCCCTAAGTGGCTTGGTGGCACTGCGCCTACCGCTGGTAATGCATCGGCTATCGATATCTATACGGTCACAATTATTAAGACTGCTTCGGCTACCTTTACAGTATTGGCTTCGCAGACTAAGGCAGCATAATGCCTCTATTGCAAACCATTGGAAACGCCGCTTCAAGAGCTTGGCAGCGCCTGGGTCCACTTGGTCCAGTTATAGGTTCCGATTTTCAACTAATCAGCACGCAAGTACTTAGTGCAAATGCTACTTCAGTAACATTTAGTTCCATTCCACAAACTTTTAAGCATCTTCAAATTCGCTTAACTGGTAGAACAGATTCAGCTGGATCTGCTTCGGATCTATGTGTCACCTTTAATGGAACTTCTGGTTCCTACGCCTATCACCAACTATATAGCACTGGGTCATCAGTTGGATCTCTCGGATATTCTTCTAGCAACTCAGGAAATAAGATTAGTTCTGTTTTTGCTATTGCTGGTGGCGGTGCTACGACTGGCGCTTTTGGTACTGGTGTAATTGATGTTTTAGATTATACGCAAACCACAAAAAATAAAACTGTAAAAAGTTTTGGTGGTGTTACCAATAACCTGGTGATAGGCTCGGGACTTTGGCTAAACACATCAGCTGTAACATCAATTGTTTTTAGCTTGCAAAGTGCTAGCAATATTGTTTCAGGTTCTAGATTTTCTTTATATGGATGGAATTAAATGGCTTCATCAGCTATAGTGCCACTTGCTAATATCACGCTTAGTTCAACACAGGCTACCGTGACATTTTCTAACATACCTAATACTTACAGAGATCTTCGTTTAATTATTAGTGCTGCAACTTCAGCAAATTCAAATAATATTTTTCGCTTAAATGGTGATAGCGGAAATAATTATGTTGGTATTTACGCAACTGGAAATGGTACAAGCCCTAGTACAGGTACCGAGGGTGGAACATTTATGAATTTAGATTCATCTGCTTTTACTACTACAGTAGTTGGTGAGACTAATCATCTATGGGAAATAAATGATTATTCAGCAACTGATAAGCATAAAACTATTCTTGGTAGAACAAATAGAGCAGCTGGTGCAGTTGATATGCATGTAGGGCGCTGGGTATCCACATCTGCTGTAACTTCAATTACATTATTGCCATATACTGGTGGCTATACTTGGTCCGCTGGATCTACGTTTGCCCTTTACGGAATTGTGAGCTAATGGCTATTACACTTATTAGCAGTCAGACACTTGGATCTAGCGCTACGAGCATTAGTTTTACCTCAATTCCTCAGACATATACTGATCTATTTCTGATGATGAGCCTTCGTGGTGATTTGAATAACCCGCAGATTGGTCATTTCCTGCGCTTCAATGGCGATAGTACGAGCACCTACTCGGATAGACAACTTTCAGGAAATGGATCGACTACTTCCTCTGGAAGCAATGGCGCTGGTGGTACTGCAATCTATACTGGTCAGGCACCTGCCCTGACACAGACTGCTAATACTTTTGGAAATACCTCTATTTATATTCCAAACTATACTTCAAGTGCAGTAAAAGCTGTCAGCGTTGATAATGTAAGAGAAAATGATTCAGCAGCCTCTATTGCTTTTATTATTGCTGGAAAATGGACTGGAACTTCTGCAATTACATCATTGAGCATTGTCTGTGAAGCTAATAACTGGATTGCTGGCTCGAGTATCTCACTTTATGGAGTTACAAAAGGCTCATCAGGAACAACTACCGTAGCCTAATCTCGAAAGAAAGAAAAAAATGTCTGAAATTCCTACCCGTCTTGAAGTTAACTGCGAAACTGGCGAAACGGTTGAGATCCCCCTAACCGCTGAAGAAATCGCTCAGCGCGAGCTTGACGCTGCTGCTGCTGCTGAAGCTCGTGCAGCGCAGGAAGCTGAAGCTGCTGCTAAGGCTGCTGCTAAGGCTGAGGCTATTGCAGCGCTTGTAGCACTTGGTCTAACTGAAGATCAGGTTGCAGCACTAACCGTTTAACAGCAAAGCATGCTAGGCTATTCCCTGAAGGCAAAACCCGAAGGGATAGCAAAGCATGCTCGAAGCACTTCAGTTACCATCCGAAGATAAACTCTGCACAATGATGCAGCAAGCCATCGATACTTTTGACGAAAAAGATCTGAAGATCTTTGAAGAGTCACTCGCAAACCCAGCGTGGTCAAGCCGCCAACTAGCGGCAAACTTGACTAAGCTGGGTTTTCCTGTAACCGATGGCAAGGTTTGGAAGCATCGCAGTGGAGCTTGTCGCTGTGCTTAGTTCTTTGAACGAGCGCCCACAGCCTAAGTGGGAACCAGTTACCGTTGCTAAGCCAGTAAACATTACTGCGCCTAAGCCGTACAAAGATCCTAAAACTAAGCACAAGGTTGCTGTCTGCCTACCTGACCCGCAGATCGGTTACCGTTTTATTGATGACAAGTGGTCAGCATTTCATGATGAAGGAGCAATGGATGTTGCACTCCAAATCGTTTCTTATCTTGCAGATACTGATCGTGTTGACGCTGTTGTTAATCTCGGTGATTATCTAGATCTACCTACCTTTGGACGCTTTGAGCAGGAGGCTGCCTTTGCTGGCACTACTCAGAAGGCGTTTGACCGTGGGCACTTATTCCTGCAAGAGCAGCGAGCTGCAGCTGGTGAAAAGGCTCACATCGTTCTCATTGAAGGTAACCATGATCGCCGTCTGGAGAAGTTCATCCAGACTAATGCTGCAGCAGCTTGGGGCTTGAAGCGTGCAAACGCTAACGAGTTGCCAGTGATGAGCATTCCCTATCTATTGAGACTAGATGAGATTGGTGTCGAGTACATTGATGCTTACCCAGCGGGAGCTTATTGGCTTACTCCCAACCTACGCGCAGTACACGGAAACAAAGCGAGATCTAATGGGTCTACTGCTGCAGCCTATACCAACGCAGACCCACACATATCAACCATCTTTGGTCATGCACATCGCCTCGAGCTACAGAGCAAAACTGTATTCAATCGAGACGGAGCCATACGATCTATTGCCGTATCACCAGGCTGCCTATGCCGCGTTGACGGGGCTGTACCATCCGTCAATGGGTCAACTAAGATTGACGGCAGTTCAGCTAGATACCACGAGAACTGGCAACAAGGTGTCTGCGTAGTAACGCTTGACGTTAATGATCAGCCATACTATGAACTTGTGCAGATTGACTCAGGTGTTGCTTGGTTCCGTGGCAAGAAGTTCACTGCTAAACTGAAGTAATGTATGGTTTTGACATTGATGATACTCTTGCTCATGCTGACTTCAAGCATTCACGCTCTCAGCTAGAAGCAATCCTTGGAGCAAAGGTGCTCTATACGCCATCAATGCCATTTGTTGCTATCACTGCACGCGGCGGAGATCCTAAGGTTGAGAAGGCTACTCGCATCTGGCTAAAGCAGCACGAGCCTAACTGCACTGGTGTAGAGTTTGTCTCTGGAAATATGAAGGCAAAGATCGCTGGTAAAGCCCGCGCTATCCAGCAGCATGGTGTAACTGACTATGTTGACAACAATACTGAGTTGCTTGCTGGGCTGAAGCAGATCCTGCCTAAGGTAAAGTTCTATCGCTTTGACGGCACTAAGCCTGTAGCCTTTTAGTCTCAGCTTCAATAATCTCAGCAGTAGTTGCACGAGTCTTTGCATCGTGAGCGCAGCATTCACCGCTTAGTGGCAGGAATGGCTTAGTGTGCTCAGGGCGCTCGCCGTAGTGCGGGTCATTCAATGCGTGCCAAGTGTTGTGGCAGTGATCGCAGATGCGGTGAAGGTTGCCTGGAGCATTGTTCATTGTGTTTTTGTCAGGTCCGTGATGACGGTCAGAAGCTGGTCGTCCAACGCAACCAACGATCGGCGTAACTCCGCCACCTGCAAATTTGAGACCAGCCCACTCGCATACCATGCCTGGAGTGATTGGATACATCTCCTTAGCTCGTTTACGTCCTGTAGAAACAGGGTCGCTGTACTCGCTGAGAGATTTATTTCCTTGGTATCCATCATTGATGTATCCATTGTCAATCTCCTTTTCTATGCCAGTGAACTCGGTTGCATCGGTAACATCAATGCGAACATTACCGCCAGCATCGAAGGTTACATCGCCACCACAGCAGCATTCTTCATCCGTTATTTCCAGCCAGACCGACTCGCACTCGTTGTGAAAGCCAGCCCGACAGCCGAAACAAGGATTAGCGTTTGTACCAGTCATCTTTTTCTTCCTCAATGATGCCGAGCATGTCAGCGATCGATGATGAGTTATTGCTTGAGTTGATCTGCATCAGCTCCATACCAAGGAATACCTTGTAGCCAGCAGTGGTTGACTCTGAGACGCCCAAGCGACCCTTGATCTCACGGCTTAGCGCATTCTGAGCAATAGGCTTTTCACCATTCTCCATACACCAGTCACGATAAGCGTTGTAAACAACATTGCGACCAGCAGTAGCTCCATCGGCAACAATAGTCTTCTCTTCCAAGAACTTAGCAATGTGATCTTCCTCATGACGGTATGACTGGGTTGAAAGCTTGACAGACTCAGGCTCGTTGAATCCTACAGTGCTGACTCGGACGGCGCCCTCGATCATCCATTGAAGAATACCTGGGCCTTCTTGCTCAATAAGTTCTTGAGCCAAGCCTTCCTTACGCTTCTCAGGTGCGATTGTTTTACGGAAGTCAATCTTGCGAAGCCTTCTCCAGAAACCATCTCCACCACTCTTAACTTCTGGGAGGTGGTTGACCGCCATGAATAGCGTGTGCGTTGGCTTGAAGTCGAAGAAGTTCTGTCCCATGAAGCGTGCTGATAGGACATCGCCACCCGTAAGCATCTTGACTCGTGACTCGTTAAACTTGCCGTCTGGACGGGTTTCCTGAGCCACGGCGAATCGTACACCTCGTAGCCGAGCAATGTCGGTCGGGTGAGCATTCCCTGTGGTATCAAGTAGAAAGTTTTCAGGCATGGTGGCTGCGTAGTCATTCAGGATGCCTTCCATAATGCTTACAAGGGTTGACTTACCGTTGGCTCCAGAACCTACAAAGACGGGAAGAACGTGATAACGGGAATCTCCAAACAGAGCAGCGCCGAATAGTTCTTGGACGTATGCAATACGATCGTCATCTTCGATAGTGTCGCGTAGAAACTGCGTCCATTTAGGAGTAGGAATAGTTGCAGGAGTGACAGAGGTTTGGCGTGTATTGAAGTCACTACCTTTAACCGCTGGGCGAATCTCACCTGTTTGGAGGTTGACGATACCGCCAGGAGTGCAGAGATTATTTGCTTCTGCATCCAAGTCAACTGATTGAATGAGGATCTCTGGGCTTGTAGCAGAAATGGCAATAGCATTTTGCAACCTATCCTTGTTCTGTGAAACCTGTACCCACTTGATGCCTTCCTTGCCAAGAGATAATCCCTTAGCTGGGTTGACAGCATCGGCAGCCATTTGAATGATTGACTTGTCAGCATCTAGGACATAGCGTGAGCCATCCCAGAAGAACCAGCCAAGACCTGTTACATAGCGGAACTGACCTTGCATGTAGTAGTTCAATCGCCATGAGTTAGAGGTATCGTTCAAGCCATAAGTCTGAAATGACTCTAGGTAAACCTGAGTAATGTTCTCGTGATCAGCATCCTCGATCGGCTCCATAGTCATGGCAGCCTCAGGGTTATCGCTAGCAAGTGAGTCATGCTTATGGTTCTTTAGCTCTTCCTTGAGCTTCTGAGTGGTCATAGCCTCAACGCGAGCAACAGCCCAAAGGTTTGCTGACTCTAGCTCACCCTTGTTCATCTCGCGTGATGGAGCAGCCTTTAGGAAGGTGCGGAAGCGCTCGTCTAGGACTTCGACAAGAAGGTGAGCGGAACTTTCTGAGAGGCAACCATTACGGTGAGCGGCATTGATCTTAATAAGCTGCTGTAGTAGCCAACCGTGGCGCGACTTGGGGACTCCGTTGGAAGGCCGTACAGAGCTGAATAGATTGCTAACCCAGTGGCAGTCGTGATCGGCGTACGACCATTCTTTTGATCCTGAGACAAGGGCATACTCCTCTGGCATTGTGTAAAGGCTGGTAAAGCCGTGAGTGTCAAGAACATCATTGAGCTCTTCTAGGCTTAGTGGTCGCCAAGCCTCTGGGAAAGTAACCGATACTGGAATCGGAGATAGTGAATCTTTGAAATTTGTAGAGCCAGGGGCCCGAAAGATTCGTGGTAGGTCAAATACGGAGTCGAGCGACCCGCCTTGCGATGCAGCCACCCAGCGAACGAACGCACCCCAGCGTGCAAGGACTCCTGCAGCTTGTTCTTGTGTATATTCCTCTTCTGGATCAATAGCCCAGTAGGGCTGGAGACCGTGACCAGAATAGACCACCGCAGTAGGCGATACGCCAATAAGGTCTGAAAGTAAGTCCACCAGACTAGACGCGTTCTCTTCACTTTGAATACCTGTCTCTTTGTAATCAATGTCAATCCAAACGGCTGACAAACGCTCAACATCTTCTGCGCGTGCACGAAGGGTTGAAGTAGAAGGGTTGATCTCATACCAAACATTGGCGTTCATCTCGGTCAGCGCCTCGACAACGGTGTCAGCGTGCTGAACCTTAGTCTGCTTTACCTTGAAGCCCTGAGTAGCGCTCTGGTAGCAGATAGTGACTGGAGAGGTTGCTTCGCGTCCTAGACGCTCAAGAAGTTCTTGGAATGGCTTGGTCATTGCCTATTGTCCTTTCGGGGGATAAAAGGAGAGTGCAGCCCGCTATATGACTGCACTCTCCTGGTCTCTAAATGATTAGAAGGTTTCGATAACTGCGGTCACAGCGTACTTGTTAACGCCCATGGTCTCAGCAATCTCTGCATCGTCAAAGCCAGCTTCGCTGAGCTTCTGAACCTTTGCAACCTGCTCTGGAGTAAGTTTATCACCTTCAGCAGCAACTGGCTTAGCGCCCTGAGATCCGAGGATCTTGTCTGCGTCAGGGTTGGTCTTACCCTCAGCTAGAGTGATGCCGTAAAGCTTGGTAGCGTTGTAGCGCTTGTTAGCGTTAGGCTTCTCACCAGTAAAGGTGATGGTGATGATCTGACCCTTAGCAACCTGCTTGCCACCGAACTCCTTGACAGCCTGCTTCATAGCGGTCAACTTCTGACCAACTAGATAAAGCTTGCGAGAACCGTCATCGCCATCAATGGTGTCATCGATGTAGTCGGTAGCAAGGGTTAGTACAACCTGTAGCTGAGGGTTGCCATCGTCCCAGAACTTTGGCTCGTTGGTCTCAAAGTCACGAACCTGAGCGGTCTCAATGTCGGTGATGGTGCCAGTGAATGAGTCACCGATCTTTGAGTCCTTGAATGAAATCGATGGAACTGACTTCGTTGCGAATAGTGAGTTTGGATCTGGAAGGTTTACTTCTTGAATGTTTACCATTTTGATTTGCTTTCTTTGTTTTATTAGTTGAGATCGAAGTATTTACTTAGATCATTGTTTTCGTTCTGCTCATACTTTTTACAGTCGAAGCAGAACGAAGCCTTTGGTTGCTTGTCAATGACTGCATCCCAACCGACAATCTCGGCTGCATCAATCATCACCTCTAGAGCTGCAAGAGCATCTAAAGCAAGCTGTTCGTCATAGCGTAGCATGACAACTTGTGCCTCTGCAAGGTCTTTGTCTCGCGGTAGGAATGAAAGACTAACATGAGTAACTTCATAGCCCTTCTTTTTCCATCCGAGACCGTACAGCATAGCTTGAACGCGATACTGATCCTTGATCTTGCCGTTAGCAGCATCCTTGATCGCACGCTCGCCAACAACTTTCCAATCATTGACAATAATGTTCGAGCCCTGAACTGAGACGGCTGCCATATCGCATGAACCGCCAAGCTCCAAGCCCTTGTAAGAGAAAACATGTAGGCGGTTCTCAAGCATATAGTCGCTCGCCCACTCACGCCCAGCAAAGCCATCCTCCAATGCCTGGTGGACTGCTGTGCCCATAAAAGGGAACCAGCCACCTGAGATGTCTTTAGGCTTCTCAGCAAGCTTACGAGCCACGCACTTACGGCAGTCCGAGCCGACCTCAGAGATACCAATGATCTTCTGGTGAGAACGCTCGGTGATGTAAAGCTCTTGGATACGGCGCATCCAGCGAGTAGCTGTATCGTGCGCCTCTTGGTCTAGCTGGGTGTAGTCGCTAGGGTCTACACCTAAAATCTTTACTGGCATTTTGTCTCTTTCATTAGAAGTTCACCTTAGCATTTGGGTCAGACATTTTCTTTCTTAGTGCGCGGAGCTGACGGCGTTCAACACTTGAAGTGCCACCCCAGATCCCCATGTCTTCCTTGTGCTTGAGCGCATAGGTTAGGCACTCATTGATCACGAAGCAGTTGGTCTTGCACTCTTGCTTGGTGGCGTTGATCGCTCGCATCGAGGCAGAGGAGGTCTCTAAAGTATCGCTACTCTGCTCAGGGAACCAGCGGTCAGGGTCATCCATACAAGGAGTCTTGCCAAAGGCTTCTTCTTTGATAAGGTCAGCGAGTTTGATCGCATCCCACATCTTTTCATTTTTGCTCATAACCTAAGTTCTCTCTTTACGAACTGCCAGAAATCTTCATAGTCAAAGCTATCTCCTTCTTCAAAGAGTGCCTCTTTATTTTTCTGATACATGCTCGAGTAATGGGTAACGCAATAGCCTCTGCCTCGGTGAGGTTTGCCGCAGCCTGGGACTGAGCAGATCTTGCCAGTAGGGTTCGGGTTATTGCGGTGGTGCCAAGTGTAATGAGAGTTGCAATAGCCGCGCTTGCGAGCAGGACGATCACATGCATACATCTCAAAGCCACAGACTAAGCCAGCCTGTGACTCATGCTTACGACTCACTCTTGCCACCTAAGTTCTTATAGATCTCATACCAAAGGTCAGCCACCTTCATATCCAATGCCTTAGCAATGTCAGCAAGCATAAGGATAGAAGGTGCAGCTTCGTTGCGTTCAATCTCGCACAGATACCCAGCAGACATAGGCACACGAGCTGCCACATCCTTAGCGAACACACCCTTGCTCATGCGGATTGATCGGATAGTGTAGCCGATGGTTGCTTCGAGACTCATTTACTTCTCTCCTTTGATAAGAGTGATTAATTCACTTAGGTAGAGTTCATCCAGCATCTCATCTTCATTTTGCCCAGTCAGATAGTCGTGGTGTAAATAACCTTCTACTACCTTGATGATGCGCTCACGCTCTTGCTTTGCTCCTAGGGTGATTAGACGCTCAAGTTGCTTAGGAGTTGCAGTAAAGTAACCTCGTGCTGGCCACCACCTAGGCTCTATTTCCTCCTGCTTCATAGCCTCCCTAATTTGTTCAGATGGGGGATAGGCTACGAATAGAGAGCAATCTGGGCATTGGTATCCTGCGTCCCCCATTTTGGGAATAGTTTGTCCTTTACGCATCATCCAGATAAGTGTTGTTTTGCAGCGTGGGCAAACAGGTTCACTCATCTACTTCTCTCCTTTGATAAGGTCGAGTTGGTCTACATCTATTAGTCCGCCACCAACAGTTTCGCTTTCATCTACTGCCTCAAATGGGATTTCGCTTGCCAACTTGTAGTTTTGCCCACAAGCGAAGCATTTGATGTAACTAAAGGTAAAGCCGTCTATGTGTGAAAACTGTCCACAAGGGCAGTTGAAGTCAAGGCAGACATCCGTGCCTTTCCATTGCACATTGATTTGATAGGTCATTTACTTCTTTCCTTTGATAAGAGCGATTACCTGTTCGGCTACGAAAGTGGTGCATCCATAATGGTCGCAATCATCATCGCATACTGTAAATGGCTCAATCAGATTGATGATACGACTTTCGACACAAGCAGTTATTTCCGATACATACATCTCCGCTTCTTCATCGCTACCGCCGCCATCTTCCAATGCGCGGGCTAAATTAAACTGAATTGTTTTCAGGCTACTCATTTACTTCTCTCCTTTGATAAGGGCGATAACGTCTCGCCCAAACTCAATACCTCGTGAGCCATCCATAATCTGGCGAGTCATCTTGTAACGCTTACTTACCTTTTCCATGATTGCTTGGTCAATAGTGTCAACGGCGATCACATTCCAGATAGTCACATGGTGCATGTTAGATGCGCGGTGAACGCGGTCCTCGATCTGCTCAATGCGGTCTGGATCGTAAGGTGAGTCAAGCATTATGAGATCATCGGCAGCATCGAGATTGATACCCACACCCATAGACCCACTGAGCAGAACAACACGAAGAGAGCCACCCTGGAACTCCCGCTGGATAGCAGAGCGTTGAGTGTCACTACTGCTACCATCAAGGACAGCACAATCAATGCCACGCTCATCTAGTTCAGCCTTGAGCCAGTGGAGAACTTTCGAGAAGCTGGAGACAATGACAACCTTCGCAGCATTATCTGCAAATGAATCTTGCTCAATAAATCCACGCTCATTAAACCACTCCAATAACCATTCGAGTTTCGCAGACTCACCACCGACCACTGGTAAAACCTTACCTTCAGCATCCTGACTCCAACTACATGTGGATAGCTGGCGAGCGCGAAGCGCAAAGACCATCGCCTCCCCACTGTCACGTTCTTCAATACGAGCATCGTAAATCTTCCTTTCTGACTCGATCTGCTGACCAAGATAAGCAGCACGCTGCTCCTTACCAAGCTCAACCTCAACATCAACATAACGCTTAGGAGGTAGCTGGGGTAGCACTTCTTGCTTAGTTCGGCGGATCATCCAAGAACGATCACGCTCAAGCCACATACCTTGGTTCTTCAGGGTAGTGGCGACCTTTATTGTGCGAGTCTTAGAGACGCGTTGTTCGTTCATCCAAAAGTTCTCTTCAAGCCAAGCCCACTTAGTAGCAATGCGCTCAGGGTGCAAGAACATCCAAGTTCCGTAACGGTTCTCCAGCTTGCCACGATCAGGCGTGCCAGAGATAGCCACACGGATGCAGTCAGAGTTCATCTTGACCTTGTTCAAGCCCTTCCAGAAGTTGGTCAACTTGCGAGGATCTTTGATAGGTAGAACCATATGGCTCTCGTCAATGACCACGGCATCATACTCAGGAGTAACTAGCTGAGCCACACGAACGCCTTTAGCAGTCAAGTCAAGCGCGTTGTGGTTAGCAAGAACAATGACTGGACCATCTGGGTAAACCTTGTCGAACTGCTTAGCCTTCTGGCTCGCTGTGCCCTTGCTCACATCAATCAGAGATAGGTCAGGATAGCGAGGCTTCAAGAAGCGCTCAACCGTGTCACGCCAAGTAGTCTGAGCGTTGATGATAGGGGTAACAATCAAGATAATAGACGGTCGATCGAATAGCCCAGCAAGTTCTAGTGCGCCAAGCACCTCGAGAGTCTTTCCCAAGCCAGGCTGATCGGCTAGAAGGATGCGCTTAGACTCAGCAATACGAGTGGCAGCTTCTTTCTGATAGTCGTAGAGAACTTCATCGAAAATCACTTGCCAACCGCGCTCTCGTAGTCGTTGTCGCAATGACAGGCGTATGCGTTTGGTGCGCCACAAGACCAGCAAGGCTTCTCAGCTTCACATTCAAGGTCACCCTCAACACAGCCATTCAGCTCACAAGTGCCAAGGTATTCGCCACAATCATCACAAGGATCTATCTCGTGGTCATTGATGAAGGTCTGCTTACCGTTGATTTCAGTCCAGATAAACATTAGTGAACCGTCAACTTCGACTTAGACTCACGCTTGTAGAGTTCTGGGTAGTCAAGGACTGGGAGCATCTCACGAACAACATCAGTAAGCACACGAGTTTCACGCCAACGAGAGATGCTGGCAACCTTAGCGCCGTGAATGGTTAGGGAGTCCTTCTTGCCAATCGCATCCTTGATGATGTTCTCAATCTCAACCTTCTCAGCTGTGAGCAACTTGATCTGGTCAACGAGCGCTACACGGCGAGCAAGAAGCTCGTTAGCGAGGATTGGGTCAGTAGCCTCAACGAGGTTAGTATCCTCTTTAGTGGCTTTAGGGGTGGTGACTAGAGCTTCCTTAGCCTCAGCAATGAGGTCGCGCTCGGTGGTTTCTTTGGTAGACATTTGCTTTCCTTTACTTTTTATAGGGTTCTCAGAAGATCTAGGATTTCTGACTGTGTAAGCAGTCTAATCACAACACCATCATTTTTGCTAATCACAAGATGATAGTTTTTTCCGAGTCGTGCGGTTGCTTGGATAGATACGATCGTGTTGCCCTTGTAAAAGGTATTTACGAGAGCAGCGTTAGCTGTTGGTTTCCATCCGAGAACACGGATTGAGTCCAGAAAGCTACTAGACAAACGCACATTCTGTGGTGTATCCTTTGAATACGGCAATCGTGGTTGTTTGTCGGTCATTACTAACTTCCTTTCGGTTAGTGTTTGTTTGGGAGAAGATGCCCCGCCTTGAGAGCTTGGCTTTCGGCGGGGCATCTTTGTTACTCAAAGATTTCTTCTACGCCGTCTTCGCCAATGATAAAGGTGCGAACATCGGGGAACTGGGCATCAAATGCCTTGCACCATTCCTGAGCCTTAGCCTGCTTCTTGGCTTGCTTGTTGCGCTTACGAGTAATGTATTTAGCTAGTGCTAGCTTGAGGCTGTCACACTCCTCGTCAAGGCGATCCCAGTCCTTATCCTGCCAGTTGGTAGTGTCGAACTTCTTTACCTCATTGACGCCCCAAGAGCCGTCAGCTGATACCCATAGATCTTTACTCATTTTCGTTCGCTTTCTTGTTTAGTTGGTAAATAATAAATGTGCCTAGTAGTGCTTGGTATTCACGATCACCTTCGGCATACCAAGCGTCATCATCAGCGGTGAAGATGCGGTAATCAGACTCAGCGATCTCAACAGAGATAAAGTGCTGGGTGTCCAACTCGTTGAACTCATCACGCCCATAGGCGGAGAGCCAACAGGTATCGCCATCAGTCCAGAGGTTCATCTCTAGGTCGGTATAGTTCAGCATTAGATGTCACCTCATCAACGCGGGTAGTGTGGTCTTGCCAGTCCATCTCACCGTCACCGATACGCCATTTGCCCGTATCTGCGTCTACAAACATAGTGTCGTTATCATCAGTAAGGCCGTGAGCCTCGCCAGTCCAGATGCCGAAGCCTAACTTGCCGTCATAGCCAAGATCAGTAAAGACTGCGTGAACAATCTGGGCTGATAGGTAAGAGGCATCACCGATACGGTCTGACTCCTCTAGGGCTTGCTGAACAACAGGGTAGATCTCATCACCAGACCAGTGTGAATAGATGTTGATCGGTGACTCGTGTTCCTGTGAACTGATAGATACGGTTACGCGATTACCCATTAGTTCTCAACCTCTTCCAAGGTAGCTAGGTCAATGTCTAGCTCGAAGTTCTTATCCTTGTTGCCGAACTTAGGTAGGTCTTCCTCCATGTCAAGGTCTGAGTTCCAAACCTGATCGAGGAGCTCTCGTGCTTCTTCGATAGAGTCGGCTTCAAACCAAGCCTTGTATGTGTAGGTTTCTGAATACCAGAATGAATAGCGTGCCATTTGTATTACTCCTTTTCGGTTAGTGGTTGTTGGGTTAGTTAGTTAGTTCAGCTTGCCAGAGTTCATAGTTCTTAGCAAGCCCATTCTTTTGACACCATGTCTTTAGGTAGGCATGGATTTCCTCATTAGTGATCTCGTTGCGTGGTCGCTTCTCACGGTTAGCCATAGTAGTGATCATGGAAGAGATGCGAACACGAACAGTTGGACCATTCTTGGGCATGCTTAGGTAGCCAACCTTAGTTAGGTCAATCACTTGAACTTCACCTCACGAGCTGGAGGAGTGTCGCCAACTGACATCGCTAGCAAGTCATCAAGCGATACGTCCATGCCCTTATCACGAACGGTAAATAGTCTCGCTGAGTGAACGGCTACATCCCAGAAGTGTGGGTTAGTGTGCTTGAGCATAGATGAGACGGCTACATTAGGCAGACCAAGCGCGTTCTGAACTTCGGTATAAGTCTCCTTCCATTCCTTGTTGATACCAATACCGCGAACATCAACAAGTTGGTTTAGCCAGTCATTCACGGTTTCAGTCGAGATCTTGCTTAGTATGGCGTTGTTTAGGTTCTGCTCAACAGATAGAGCCTCACCGATAGCAACAGGGAAGCGCTTATCAAGCTCAGATGGGAAGTAAACGCCCTGCTGCTGACCATTCTCATCAAGCCAAGCCTGAACGACAACTTTGCGGTAGTAAGGGGTTGCGCCAATGGCGACATAACCGATTGGTGCGAGTGATCGGCGGGCTGGCACGCGCCAGTTTCGAAGCTGGTTCATAGTGAAACCTGTAATCTCACAGGTCTCTTTTGCGGTCAGGAGTTCACCGAACTTATCGTGCTGGATGGACATTTGAGCCTTTCTGTCGTAGGTAAGAAGATAGCCTTGCTATCTTCGGTATTTCTTACATTACACGGTTTTTTGGTTTCGTCAAGGGTATTTGAGAAAAAAGTTAAAAAAAGATCCTTGATTTATAGGGGTTTTTATTTAGTTTTTATGAAATCTAAATCGCTTAACTTAAGGGAGACCTTCTTCATTATTATTTTACTAAATAGTAAGATAAGAATGAACGCTGATTTTCTATGGAACGCGACTGCGGATTTGAAAAAAGTTATCCACAGAGTTATCCACAGGTGTGAGCGCGATACTGCCAATACAACATCATGGTGTTACACGCGTAGCAATGGATGTATGCGTCATTAGCCTCGTCTGCGTAATGAGATAGGTTCTCATCAGATCCACAATCAGGGCAAAAGGATAGGTTGGTTGTGTGTTCTGCGTTCCATCCGCAAAGCTGGCATCTCATTTCTAATACTCCTTTTCGACTGGTTCTAGCGGTTCAATAATCCACGGCGAATGTAGTTTCGTGCGGAGGTCAAAGGTTAGACGGCGATAACAAAACTCGCCAGATAAAATCGCGTTCAAGTCTTGTTGGCAATAGGCGCAAATCATCTGCCTAGTTCCCTTCTGATAATCACGCAAAGTGTCCACGAATAAGACAGTTGGCAGGTAACATACTTTTCGCGGTGCTTGGCAATCTTCTCGTTGTCGGTCATTCTGTAGCCTCCAATGCGTCAAGTTCTGGGCAGTCGTAACCTGTTTGGCAGATAACGCAACTCTCGGAATGTTCGGCGGATGTTTCTTTGTAGTAGTAATGCCCACAGGTAAGCACATAATCTTCAATCTGCTTCACGAAACTACCTAGCTTGGCAACTTTTCGGCAAGTCTGGCAATAAACATCAATCACGATCAAATCTCCTCTAGTTGTTGGGTTAGAAAATAGCCACATTCGGGGCATTCGTGGCGGTGAATGTTTGCGAGAAATACCTCGCTACAAAATGGGCAGAAATAAGGCATTAGATGTCTGCCTCGCAATCGTGGACCAAATCGCAAGCGCATTCCCAATACGCGCACTTATACCCGCACTTATAGCAAGAGGCAAAGGCTGTTCCGTGAGCGATAGAGATCCCGCTAGGTAGTTCAGTTTCGCAAATGTGAGCGTCTTCTTCACAGTCTGAGCAAATGTCCTTAGCGTTGAAACTTGCTAGGTAGCCCATTACATCACGGTCACACCAAGCACACGGGGCTAGTTTGGTTTCTAGATTAGACATTCGCGGTTACCTCGCTTAGTGAGTAAGCACGGATACCTGATACGGCTACTTCATTAGCCACATACTGGCGTAAGGCTTTTAGGGCTTCGTCGCGGGTTTCGTGGCTGTGGAACTCTCCTAGTGTGCTAACGCCGTGTTGCGGTGACCATTCACGAACAGAGTATTTAGGCTGTTCGGCAAACAAGCCTGACCATTCACGGGTGATAAATAGAAAGTTCTCAGAGGCAATAGGGGTTAGCGTCTGCCACAAGATCCGCGAACCAAAAAATCTCATTGTTCGTTTGTTGAACCAATAGCCATTATTTGCGCTGGCTAGTATGCCGTGCCAGTGTCGCGGGGCAGAGGCTGGGGCTGTAATGTTTTCGTTCATTTGCTTACTCCTATTAGTTGGTTTGGTTGGGTGTTTCTTGGTGCTGTTACTAACTTACTAACTTATTAGGTTGTTTGTCAAGTTTATTCGCAAAGTTTTTTCTGGCGTGTTGCCCTGTGATCTCTTGTGGATCTCTCGGCAGATCTCTTGTGGATCTCTCGGCAGATCTCTTGTGGATCTTGTTTCTAGGTTGTAGGGCTAGCCAATCACGCCCACACATTCCCAAAAATCCACTTTTCAACGCTTACCCCACTTGTCTAGCAAGCAAGGCAAACTTAGCAAGCCCCACTTGACAAACTGGCTAGGCTGTCTGGGCTGGCGTGGCAAGCAAGGCAACGCAACACACATTCCAGCCGTCCCCTAGGTTCTAGAGTGCCGAGAACGCCAAAAAGCCCTGCCAGCCTCGGGGGATGAGGCTAGCAGGGCTAGTCGGCTTATTGGAGTAAGTCTTAGCTAGAGACACGCTCTAGGATGTGGTCACATTCTTCTTCGTGCTCTACACATCCGCATTCGTGGACATCTAGAGGGAAGCAAGAAGGGCAAGCCTCTCCGCTGAACCAAGCGTCATACTTGGCTTCTGCTTCTGCGTCAGTATTTGCCTTGATTGTCATCGTAGCTACGATTTCGTGAGCGATGTAAGTTGCCATTTTGGAATCCTTTTCTAAGTTTGAGGGGTGAGCAGTTTTAGGCCATGCTCAGGGCTGGGGGTTAGATTAGGTTGATTTCAACCTCGTCGAAGGTAACGCAGTCCATCTCTACCTCGGTTGAGAACAGTTCTGGGTCGCCAACAGTTACCCAGGTTGCATAGTCGCTAACATCTGCGCCTCGTGGCATTGTGATGCTTGCGTAGTATGAGACAAGGATACGAACCTCTACCTCTTCAGTGAGTTCTAGGTTCAGGCCGAGCATACTGCCTAGTTCTTGCCAGAATGGCTTGGCTAGTTCATCCTCGTCCCATTCCTTGTTATCAATGAAACCCTGGATGTAATCAGCTACTTCCTGGAGTGCAACCTTTGATGACATTAGGCTTTTGAAGGTTGCATCCTTGAGTTCCTGAAGTCGAGCAACCTCAGCCTGTGAACTCTCGAGCATTACCCTTAGGTTTCCAACGCAGTCGAGGCTTCCGCAGTAGCACTTGCCTTCTTCGTTGATGTGTTCGCTGTTTGACATTTTTATCTCCAATAAAATCCCTACCTGGGTGGACATGCCTCGCTGTTGAGGCTTGCAAGACCAAGTTTGCCAGCAACCGATGTTGTGAGCGAATTCCAGCCGTCCCCTTATAGTTAGCATCCCTCCTCCAAAAATTCACTTTGCAACACATGTCTACTAGAATAGTTATTAAGACATCAAGACCAGCCACCCTATTAAGGAGAGACATGGCTCGCATCGCAGATCATCCGCTAAGACTTCACAGGCTCCACCTCAAGCTCAGCCAGCAGGAGTTAGCTAATCGGGCTAATGTCCAGCGCTCAGCCATCTCAGCTATTGAGGACGGCAGGACTCAGCAGCCAACTGATAGACTAATTTCGACCATCGCAGCTATTCTGGATGTTCCCAAGGAGACCCTTATCGAGGAGATCCAATCATGGTTGAACAAGCCCCTGAAGCCGAGTTTGTCAAAAGCAGCTCAGAATTTAATGGTCATTCCTCCTTACGTCCTGGGGCAGTATTACAGTACGTTTTCCTCATGGCGTGCGGAGATTGCTCCAACCCATACTGCGTTCGCGTCAATGTTGAGGTTGAACCCCGCGATCATCCGCGATTACGAGAATGGAAAATTACAGAGAATGCCAGATGGTCTATCAGGGAAGCTATTAGAAGCTTTTGGCATTGATGGCGAGTACCTTGTCGCCTTGGAAGGACTAAAGCGTGGATGAATCTAAATTTGACTCCAAGCTCCAATCCCCAAGAAAGACTAAAGAACAGAAACTTTTTGAGACTGTCCTTGCGGCTGCAATCTCGGCAGATCGTCAGGGTTTATTCCTTGAAACTCAGGTCATCTTGGACCAAGCCCCTGAGCTTACAAAAGAGGAAGTGGAGCTTGTCTGGGGATCCTCGAAGTTTCAGCGTTCTCTCGCTGATCGTGGGATCAAGACTACCCAGAATCCTAATCTCACGCTCCGACAGGAACAATTCCTTCAAGCGTATCTAAACCCTATGAACATGCTGACACCTCAGGTGTTGGCTAAGCGCATGAAGATCAGTCTGACCGAGATTGATGGCTGGATGCGTCAGAAGGAGTTTGGCGCAGCTATGGCTGCGAAGTCTGAGGATAACTTGAAGAAGTTTATTCCTATGGCTGATGCTGCTTTGGGTCAGATGGTTCAGCAGGGTGATATGAAGGCGATTACCTTCTTGAACCAGCTGACTGGGCGCTTTGACCCGAATGCCAAGGCAAACCTAGATGTGCCTGCTTTGCTTATGCAGGTGCAGGATATTATTCTTCGCCATGTGCTTGATCCGATTGTGAAGCGTAACATTGCAAGAGAACTCATTGCGCTTGCTCAGGGGCAGAGTCCAATCGGTGTGATCAGCGAGCCTACTCCTCCTGCTCCTGCTACAATAAGTATTGAGACGACAAACTTTTAATTAAGGATTATTATGGCGTACTCGGATACTACCGACTTGGCTTTGAAGAAGGCTGTTGTTGGAACTAACCAACCATTTGAGACTACTGTAATCAACGCAAACTGGGACAAGGTTGATGCAGCTGTTGTCGCCCTGAAGGCTGGCACCACTATCACCCACATTGATGGCGGAAGCGCATCTAACGCATAATGACTGAGCACGAGCAGGCGCACGTTAAGGTAACCATTAACGACCTCTATAAGGAGCAGCAAGAGACGAACAAGCTCCTTATCCAACTGGTCGCAAAAGTTGAGGGTTTGAGTGATTTGCCTGCTCGTGTCTCTACCCTTGAGAATAAGATTGCTGAGATTTCTTGGGTCCCAAGAATCCTCTGGACTGCGCTTTCTGCTGGTATAATTGGCTTTGGGACATCACTTTATTCGCTTATCACAAAGGGCTAGATCATGGCTGAGCACGTTTTCCCATTCCCGAAGTCAACTATGCCTAAGGGCGGAGACTTCAACAATATTGATGCTCCTCGCACTATCCACCACCGTGGCGCTGATTTTGCTGTTGCTGGTGGATCTCCTATCAAGTCTGCTACTTCAGGCGTAGTTACTACTTCTAAGTGGAACACTGTTCTGGGCAACGTTGTCGTTGTCAAGGACCCTAAGAATGTTTACTGGGGCTACTGCCACCTACGCGAAGCTGGCGTGCCTATCGGCACCGAGGTTGTTGCTGGCGTGACTGTTCTAGGTCATGTTGGTAACACTGGTTCTGCATCTCGCGGGGCACACCTTCACCTTACCTGCTCAGCTGAGCCTGAGGGTTACTCTCACGGCAAGGTTGTAGACCCGATTGCAGGGCTTGAGAAGCGTATTGCAGCCGAGAAGCCAGCAGCAGCTCCTAAGGCTGCTGAGAAGGCTCCTGTAGCCGCTAAGAAGGCTTAGCATGGGCATTCAGAAGAAGATTGCAGGTCGCACTATTGCGACTGTTATTCTAAAGATTTCTACTACTGGTGGTGGCTCAGCCCTGCTTGGTGCAGAGCTTTGGCTGTCTCTTGCTCTTGCAGCTTGGGTTGGCATCCTTGAGGTTGCTGAGGAACTATCTAAGGCATACCTTGAAGATGGTAAGATTACAGAAGCAGAGCTGAATGAGTCAGCTTCGCGCATTATCGCCAAGAACACTAAGGAAAAGTAATGGCAAGATATACAGTGCAGCACGGGGATTCGCTTTGGTCGATCGCTGCAGCAAACAAGCCAACTAGCATGACTACTGGTGAATACTGGACCAAGCTCAAGGCTGCTAACCAGGGCATCAAGCTTTTCCGTGGCACTAAGGTGAACCTTCCTGCTGTCGCTGATGCTGCTAACGCTCCTGGATCAAATAAGAGCCCAGTTGTCACTAAGGGCGATTCACGCAATGCTCCTGGCTCGAACACTTACACTCGTCCAGTTGTGAAATCAGATGCTCGTAACGCTCCTGGTTCCAACAAGAGTGCTCCTGTTCTAAAGACTGATGCTCGTAATGCTCCTGGTTCAAACTTGAGTCCAGCACCAAAGCCTGACTCTCGTAACGCCCCAGGTTCTAACGTTTATACTCGTCCAGTTGTAAAGTCAGATGCTCGTAATGCTCCTGGCTCAAACGCAGACAACACTCCTAACCCAGCTCGCTCACCTCAGCGTGCTGCTGCAGAGATGATGAAGCGATCACCACAGCGTGCTAATGCAGCTCTTGCTGCTGCTTTGGCTGCTAAGTCAATGGGAAAGAAGAAGTAATGAAGCCGAGTCCATCTCCTATCGATCCAAAGCGTGCTCCACAGCGTGCTGCTGCTGAGCTTGCTAAGAAGAAGGCTGCGTTCAATAAGCCTGCTAAGGGCAGCGTAAACTTCGACAAGTATAAGACTGGCAATATCAACGGCTTCTATATGCCTGGTCCTAAGGGCTAAAATTGCCATACAAGTTCACTGATAAGCTTGCCTATCACATGAAGAATGGCAAGCGCGATTACCTTCCAAAGAAGCAGGCTATCGCAATTCAGTTGAGTAAACTACGCGCTGAGGGTAAGATCCCAGCCAGAAAAGGTGCATAATGGCTCTATCAATTGAGATCAAAGAAGAATCAGAAGACTGCTGCGACTGCTCTTGCGACTCTTGTGGTTCAGGTTCAGGTATGTCTATGCCTGCTGCTCCTATGGAGAAGCCTAAGACTAAAGAAGATCTGCTAGCTGAGTTGAAGAAGCTTCTAGGTCAGCAGGGCACTCAGGGTGGCACTACTCAGGCTGAGCGCCAGACTCTTATTGATGATGTTATTGATCAGCTAGATGATCTAGCAGATCGGGCTGAAGGCGGAGAGTAATCTCCTAAAAGGAAAACCCCCTCTATTCAGAGGGGGTTTCTTCATTCTCGGCAACCATGTCTCGTAGTAGCAGATTTACTGTTGGGCATGGATACTCTACTACGCGTCCTGCGATGACTGAGCAGTGTACGCATTTCTCGCCATCAATGCCGTTTACACGGCACTCAGCAGCGCTGTGGAGGGCATAGACGGCATTTAGCGTGGTGAACATGATTCTGGCAGTCTCTTCAACTGCATTCGTCTCTGACATTATTTTTGCCCCGTATTCTTTAGCCACTCGTTGAAGCGAGCGGAGTTTTCTAGTTTTGTTGTCTTTTGCATGTTAGGCGATGCAGGCTCCATAAGACCCATACCTGACAATTTCTTGATCAGTGAAAGGGTTGACTTATTTGCATCAGTACCAGTAAGAAGGTTACCAAAGGCACCAGCAGCTTGTCCAGGACCACCAAGTTCTGGTGCAACAAATTCGTTGAACCAGTCCATTGGAGTAGAGATATTCAAGCCTTGACCAGTTACTGGGTTGCGCTGGAAGATTGCCTTATAGATAGGTGATGCAGCAAGCATCATGTTCTTTGCAGGAACTGCTGCTAGCTGAGGGAAGATACCAACTGGGCGACCATTGCTAACACCAATAATGTTTTCTGCAAATGGCTTACTTAGGTCAACCTGCATTCCCCAGAAGTTGATTGCCTGAGCATAGATCAACTGAGGGTCAGCAACAATAGGTTCAGGCGTAGGTAATGCGCTTCCAGTAAATAGAACCTGTCCAACCTTAGAAGTTAGGAAGCTTGGAGCCAAATTATTGCTCGGATAAGCAGTTCCAGTATTCTGTGGGTTGTAACCGTTTAGGGTATTTAGGTTGTAGAGAAGATCCTGAGCAATGTTGATGCTTCGGTTGTTCTCTAGGAATAGGTGCATGGTTGCAACCTGAGCCATACGCATCCAGGTGTAGTAAGAGGTTGCTAGACGACCATACTTACGCTCAAATGGACTAAGGCTCTTTGCGGTTGGCTGCCAAACTGCAAGTTCCTTGACCGCAGCATCAATACCTTCTTGCAGGTTCTTCCAAGAGCGAGACTGCAAAATGTGCATAGCATGCGTGATACGCAAGGCATTACCATGTGCAGCAGCAATATCTCCAGGAGCACGAGTGATGTTACGCTCAATTTGACGAGCTCTAGCTAGAGCAGCACGACCCTTGATCTTGCCAGCAACATCTGCCTCACCAAGTGATCTAGTGTCAGTGAATAGATTATCTTCAAGACCAGTGATATCTTGCGTGTAGATAGATTCTTCGAAAAGACCTGAATCCTCGAATACCTTCATGATATCTTCGTCTGTGTAGCTTACGCGCTTACCCTTTTCGATAACGCTGACAAACTGTCCAAAGTCAAGGCCCTTAGTAGGCTGCTCTAGAGTACGACCTTCAAAGCCAGATGCACGAAGAAGTTGCTCCATCTTTTTTGAAGTAATTTCTGCATCCTTGATGATGCCCTGCTTAGTATGCCAGTCAGTAGCTACCTTTTCAGCAAAGTGCTTACGAGCAAGGCGCATACCAATACCATAGTGAGCTGGGTTAGTTACACCACGCATCATCATCATGGTTGATGTTCCAGTAAAGTTGTTAATGTGGTGAGCTGGGTTAACAATGGTTTGCAAAGCCTTGACCATACCAGTTAGCTGCATTACAGTGCGAATAACCACATTTGAAGGTGCAGTGAATTGGTAATCCCAGTCACGCATAGCCTGACCGAACTGCTCAGCAAGATGAGGTGGGAATAGCATATCTTCTGGGACGCTATCAAGCATTAGGTTAGATCCGCCGTCACCAGCAATCATCTTTACATAGCCCTTATTGATTGCCTCAGCAGGAGATATTCCCTCAGCAAGGTGGCTAAAGCGTGCAGCAAATCCACGACCTAGACCAGTCTGGAACTTTGCAGCAGCAGCAGCCTGCATAATGTTAGAGATCGCTAGCAGTGGGTCAAGTTTTGCAGCAGCAAAGTCAGCCTTACGCTCTTCCCATTTTAGGATTTCACCAGTATCTTCTAGGATGCTAGCTGGACGAGTACCAAATGGAAGTTCACTAAGCAAGCGCCACATGTCTTCGGCTGCATAGTTTTCAATTCCTGCTGGAATACCAGAGCGTACACTCATGTTTACAGTCTGTAGAGCCTTCTTGAATGCAGCACCAGAGATTCCAGCATCAATGAATCCATTGCCATTGCCGCCCTTAGTACCAAATAGCAAGTCAGTTGCAGGCTTTAGTTCCTGAGCAAACTGAAGGATTGCTGGATCAGTGTTTTTGATTATCTCATCGGTGATGTCAACATGGTCACGAATAAGCGTGATTGCCTCATCAAACTGTTCCTGAGAAAGCCCTGAGTGACGGATACGCAAATCATCCATGTAGCGAGCAAACTGTGATGCTGCACGGAAGGTTTGGGTTTCAAGTTGGATCTGCAAAGGTTTGATTTCTTCGCGTCCCTTGAAGCCATAGAGATCAGATAGGGTAATCTTCTTGAAGCGACCACTACCCCACTTTTCAGTAGTTGTGCGTAACTGCATTACAGCTGGTTCAACAGCTGGATTCATGTGCTCAACAACAAATTGAGTTTCAGCCTGAATACCTCGGTCATGCAATGCTTCAAGCATCAATGCAGGCACATCTTGCTCTGGAATACCAGTATTATCAAAGTGACCAGCATCAATTTCATCGCTTAGCTGAGCTGCGATGTCCTCACGGCGACCACGGATGATCTCATCCTGAGCCTTCTCAATTTGCAAGTTTTCCTTCTTCAGGAAGGCAGCTTGCTGCTTCTTTGAGAGCAAAGTGTGCTTTGGAACTAGAACTTTCTGCTCAGTTGCAGCGAGCGCCTTGTCACCAGCAGAGAAGTTGTTAAGCATAGTGCGGAAGTTAGCCCACTCCTGCTTATCAAGAATGTCAACATCTGCGATCTTGCCACGCAAGGTTAGGATTTGCGACCATGAGCGGAATGCTGCAGAGGCTAGAGGACCGCTACCAGCGTTGAAGAAGTCACCAGCAGTTGCCAGCTTGTTCAAGTGTGAGCGCATTAGCTTTACAGTCTCAGCAACGCTTAGATCGCCATTTAGAGCGTTTAGGCGGATGGCATCCCAGAGAGTAGCAAAAATGTCCTGAGCAACGCTGTGTGACTTGTTGATAACTCGGTTAGCTAGACCAATACTCTTAGTTAGGTGAGCATTCTTCATAGCCTCAATAGTTACTGGATCTGCAAGCTGTGCTGCTAGGCGCTCAGCAAGCTTTGGCATCTTTGCAAGGAATGCTTCAGTTGGGGCTACTGATGGGGTAGCAACGCCATCCTGGACCAGCTTAGCTAGCTTCTCCATATCGATTGCGGCACCAGCGGCATCTTGCTCTAGAACATAGCGAGCACCTTCACCGAGGTTCTGGTGGAGGAATGAGTCGCGCTTATAGTTCTTACCGCCTGAGAAGAATGCGTCCTTGATAACCTGGCGACCGCCCTCAACAGCATCAAATGCCTTAAAGATATCTCCACTGTGTAAGTAAACAAGATGCTTAGGTTCGCCAGTTTTTTTAGTTAACGCAGTAACAATCTTGTTTCGCTGGATGCGAATACCTAGCAAACCAAGTGCTGCAGATATCTTTTCAAACTCATTGATGGTTTCTTCAAATAGATAATCCTCAATTGAGCCAAGAGCCTTCTTAGCTTTACCAAAACGGTCACGCGCAATACCAGTGATTGTAGATGCGACATAAGCATCGAAGACCTGGTTTACCTGCTCAGGAAGTGCTGCACGACCCACCCAAGCCTTTTTGCTGACTCGGTTAGTGATGTCACCATAAAGTGATACGGTTTCGTAGCTGCCCTGTGCAGCCTTGATCTCATCTAGGTTTGCGCCAAGTTTCTGGAACGCAGTGTTCATCGCCTCAGTAGCGATGTCACCAGCAGAGTCAACATTGTTCTTTAGGATAGTTGCAAATGCTTCTGGGCTTTCAGCCATTTCTGCAAGGCGGATGAATTCAGGGGTAAGTACAGAGTCACCATTTGCGGTTAGTGCTGGTCCGTGGAATGCATCAGCAGAATCAGAGAATACGCTTGATAGAACATCGTCATAGCCGATACCTTCAACCTTGAGCATGTTGCTGAAGTCTGCGGTGAATAGGATTTTTTTCTGTACGTCATTGATGGTCTGTACGCCAAAGCCAGAGACAATGCTCTTCAGGAATTCAGTATCCTGCTTCTCAACTGCGTCCTCAACCTGCTTAATAATCTTCTTAGCTGGGTCAAGAGCGCCAATAACCTTTGCAAGATCAGGAGCTGAGATAGAGTCGCCACTAGCAAGACCAGCAATGACATCCTCAAATGAGGTGTACTTGACGGTCTTTGATGCTGCCTCTAAATTCTTTTCTAGAGCAAGGTACTTATCCATTGCCTCTTGAGTAGGCTTTGCATCTAGGATGCCAGTTGCCTTGATCTTCTCAGCAATGTCAGCGCCAAACATAGTCTTGATCTGCTCGAACTTTGCAGTAGAAACAGATGCTTTGCCAGCACTTGCAATCTCAGTAGCAATGCCCTCAAGCGCCTTTAGAAGGTTATTCATAGTGCCCTGAGGGTAAAGCTTTACATTCCAGCTCTTACCGCTTAGAAGTGAACCAATGGTAGTCTTTTCGCCAGCCTCAGTCATCACTGGAGTTGCGTCAATGATACGAAGCAAGGCACCCTTAGCTTCGTTGTTGCCGTACATGAGTGACTCGCGCAGAGCAACTGGGTTGTATCCATCTAGGCGAGATGCTAGGCGGATACTCTCAACAGCTTTCTTGGCGGTATCAGTCGCAAATACGCGAAGCTTTATGGCTAGGTTCTTTGACTTGATAATGTCGCGCAAAGCAGTACGGTCTACAGCCTTGATACCTACCTGAGTTCCAGAGATCTCAGAACTTGCCTTCTGTACATCCTTGAGTACCTTCTGAGCAGCCTTACCCTCAGCTGAAGTTGGCTTAATCTTTGCAATGTCTGCAACGCTCACGGTAGGCTTGGTAGCCTCTGCAATAGGCGCAGCTCCAGTTGTAATGCGGGCAGGCGTAATCTGACCAGTGTTGATCTTGTCGGCTGCTGCAGTAGCCTCAGCCTTAGTCTTGTGCACAGTAATTGAATCGCCCTGGCGAACAACCCACTTGTTGTTGTCCTTGAGAACCTTAGCTTCCTCTACTAGACCAGCAGTAGTGTTCTTTACATATGCAGTTGCATCCCCTACAGAGGCAAATTTGCGTAGATTGCTACCATCAAATACATAAGAATTACCATCAGTTGCTTCATGTACTACATTCTTTCGTAGTTCAACCTGACTGCCATTTTCTGCAGCTAGCTTGATCGCTTCCTTAGTGGTCATTACAGGAGCCTGTGCGGCTTCTACAGGCTTTGGAAGCTCAGGTATAGGCATAATCTCGCCCTGAGGAATTGTGCCCTTCTTGATGCCGTCTACGACCGCCTGAGCTTCCTTACGGGTTGTTACCTTAGCAATTTCTTCACCATTGCCACCCATTACCTTGAATCCACCAGTTTTGAAGTCTGGGTGAATCATTGCAGTTGGGGTCTTTACGAATACGCCAGAGACTTCATTCTTGACAAACTTCTCAAGGAATTTAGTTGCCTTTTGTGCAGTAGCAACCTGCTTATATGCTTTTCCAGCAGCGTCAAGGGCAGATAGAAGAACTGGGTTAGTTAGACCAGTTGAATCTTTATAGGCTGCAATATCTTCTGGGGTTAGTTTTACAGTTTTGATCTGGCTGTCAGCAATTTTCTGTTCTGCAGCAGTTTGAACCTCAGCGGCTTTACCAGCACGACCCTTAAGGTTTGTTGGAATAGTTGTGCCTTTAGGCAAGCGAACAGATGGAGTCTGCTCAGCAGCCTTAACTGCAGTTTCTAGTGATGCACCAGAACTAATTTCTGCACCCTTGAGTGCGCCCTTAAGTACATCAACGCTAATGTTTCCAGCTTTTGCAGCACTAAGTTCTTTAAGAAAAGTGCTTGCAGCGGTCATTGCTGGCTTTGCAGCCTTTACCCATTTAACTGGGTTTACAGCAATAAGAGGATCATGGGTAAGGTCATACGCAAGACCTTGACCAAGTTCCTCAATGGGAGCAATGTCTGGATTCTTAAGCTTGGCAATGTCAGCGCCATACATTGTTTTTTCGTTTGGACGAAGGAATGCGGTTGCGTTTTTTGCCGCAGCTCCAACACGGCGCTGCTCAATCTTCGAGACTTCGGTTGGGTCAGTAACCGTTGGTTTAAGATTCCAAACAACCTGACCATTGACGACTTTAGAAGTTACCTTTTTACCATTGATCTTTTCGCCATTGATAGCAGCAGTAACAATGTCATTGTGGGTAATAAGACCCTTTTGGAAATCAAGTTCACGCTGATAATCAGAACCAGCAATAGCAGCATTACCAGACTGCAATGCGTTTAGAACAAACGATCCAGCAGAGACAATTGGAGCCATGACAGTGCCAGTAACTTTACCTACTGGGCTATTTGCAATGTCGTTTGCAGTCTTCTGAACTTTTGGAAATACTTCATTAGCATTTTTTAGGATGCCAGTAGGGGTCTGCTGCTTCATGAATGAGTTGATATCAAACCCAGTTTTAGGGGCAACTGGAGTAGATGCAGCAGGCGTAACTGGCTTAGTTACCTTAGGCTTGCTAGGACCAAATAGATTGGTGCTAGGAGTTACCTTAGTAGTTTTTGAGCCCTTAGAAGAACCTGAGGTGCCGTCAAAAAGATTGTCTGAGCCAGCCAATTAAACCATCCTAAATCGTTAGATTTAGTTTACTTGACTAAAGTGAATTTACCAACGAGGGGTACTTGAGGTAGAGGTAGCCTTAGGGTAGGTAATGCTGTTGAAGTAATTTTTAGCAGTTGCCTTTAGGTCAACCTGAGCTGCCTGAGGAAGACCAGATACTCGAGGACCAAACTTTTTAATCCAAGCGTTATACGCAGCAGTTGCGTCCTTCGGACGACCAGCCTGAATGTTGTCAAGCTGAGTCTGAAATTCAGCTGCAGTTCCAGTTCCATAAGTATCTCCAACTCGCTGTAGGGTGCCAGTTAGATCCTTAGTGTAAGTAGTCTTTTTCGCAGTACCGCCAGATGACTTCTTAGCAGCAGCGGTGATCTGAGCAGCACCAATACGAGCACTAGCAGCAGTCTTAGCAACTGCAAGTTTGTTAGCAAGGTCAGCAGCCTGCTGAGCAGCCTGGAAGTCATTGCTTGCAATAGCCTGATCGCGTGCCATCTTAGCCTGAGCAATCTGGGAATCAATACCCGCAGTCTGACCACCAATAGCAGCCAAGGCATCCTGTAGATTCTGGCTAAGCTGAGTGTTTGCAGCAACCTCCTGCTGACCATAGCCAGCGCCACGGTTAGTTACATCGGTGATTGCGTTAGCCTGCTGAGCGCCCATCAGGCCTTCCCAGTTTTGCTGGATAGCATTTGACTGACCAATACCCTGCTCGGTTGCAGTAGCAGTAGGAGAACCCTGTAGAGCTGGACCATTGCCACGCTCTGCACCAGTTACGGCAGCCTGAGCAGTTCCAGCAGCCTGAGCCGCACGCTGTTCAGCAGTTCGAGCTGCTAGATCCTGCTGCTGCTTAAGAACTGATGACTCAAACTGTTTGTTGATAGTAGCTTTGTCTTTGTCTGAGATGCCAGTTAGGGCACCAAAGATGTTCTTTAGGTTTGCAGCGTTCTGAGCGTAGCGATCCTGAGTGGTCTGCTGCTGCTTTGCGTAGAAGTCAAGGATTGGCTGGTAGCTAGACTGAATCTGAGCATTGCTCTTGTCAAGGAATGACTGGTTAGCCTTTGCAGCCTGAGAATCTAGGTATGCCTGATACGACTGCGGAGAACGCTTAGGGTCTGGAATTGCAGTAATGCCTGCAGTTGCTGGAGTAACTGGAGTAGTCGGAGTCGCCATTACTGGATTCCCATCTTTGCTAGTTGTGCAGTTAGCGCATTCTGGGCAGCCTGCGTCTTATAGTTCTGACCGATTAGAGTGCCAGTCCAGTCATAGCCAGCCTGGTTCTGGTTGCCATAGTTCTCTAGGTAGTTCTGGTTTAGCGAAGCAATCTGATCCTTGATGTCAGTCTGCGCGGTAATCTGCTTAGCATTAGCCTGCATCTCAGCAAGAGTTAGCGCGCCAGCAGCACCGCCAGCCATGCCACGAGCTGCATAGTTGCCAGCAGTTCTACGCCGTGCTTCAGTTGCATTTAGATCAAGATTACGGCGCTCATTGCTGAGCTGCATTTCCTGAGTGTTCTTATTTGCCATTGCAGCAGCACGAGCAGCATTGAACTGTGACTGACCTGAAGCCATCGCTGCTTGATAAACTGGATCACTCTCGAGTGAATAGGCGTTGCCTACTACAGCAGGTGGCTGAGAAGTTGCATCTGCAGCAGCTGGAGTTTCAGCTGGCTTGAGTGCTTCGTTCTTTGCTACAGCGGTGTAGTCAATAGCAAGAGGCTGGCGACCAATTTTGATAGGCTGCTGAGATGCAGCAGCAATACCAGCAGCAGTATTTGTGTTTACATGAGGAGCATACTCATTAGCAAGTGCAGCTTTGCGGGCTAGATAGTCTAGCGAGTCAGCAGTTGGCATTACATGAACCTCCCAGCATTTGCATTTCCAAATGCTCCAGCCTGCTTAGCTTTCAAAGCAGCGAGCGCTGCGTTGCGCTTTACAGCAAGTTTGCGGTCACGGTTAGCGTAACCAGTTTTGTCAACAGCACCGCGAGTTGGTGAAGATGCAACGCTGTTGTAAATCTTTGCACCCGCAGCGTAAGGGGTGAACTCAAAAGTGCCTAGCGACCCGCGCTCTGCCATTAGTTAGCTCCCTTAGAAATCTTTGCCTTCGCACCAATCATTGGAGTAATGCTGAAGACCTGTACAGGTGATGTAAACGCCGTACCGTCACAGTTCAAGTATAGTTCAAAGTACATGCGTCTAAAGCGAAGGGCATGGTTGAGCTTGGTTTCCATTCGGAGAACCTGCCCAGTAGGGAAGCTATCAACAATAGTCGCAACTGCGCTAGTTGGCTGAGTGATGTTATCCCAGGTTCCAAAGTTGATATCGCCAGAACCATCGAATGATAGGTCATCCCAGCTCTTGAAGCCAGTTTCACCATCAAAGTCTTTAGAGATCTGGTCCCAGTTTGCTGATGGCGCAGTCGCAGGAAGCGCAACAGGATAGGCAATCGCCTTGATTGGCAATGCTGAAGCAAGGTCAACAGTCCAGAAGTAGAGGCGCTTCCATTCCACAGGTGACTGGAAGTCGTAGATCTTTGTGCGTAGTGAGCACTGGAATGACTCTGAACCAATAGCCGAGTTTGGCTTATCTTCAATACGATAAAGCGAGAATGCTGAAGCGCCTACATCTGCAGGATTACTGGCTCCAGTAATACCAAAGTAAAGCGATTCTTCTAATTCTTCTGCGCGCCTCGGTACGGTAACGAAATACGCGACTCTGTTTGTGCTTTCCCACTCGCTCCACGTCTCAGTGTCTAGGTTGTAGGCGTACATTCCGCCATTATGCCAGACTAGCGCACGGCGACCAATAATGGAAACTGCGTGCTCAAAACGGCGAGCAAAATCATAGCCCTCGAACTTTACCTTCTGGGCATTGAGTGGGTAGTAAAGCCAGTTCTGGTACTTGTAGAGAATGCCGCCAGATAGGACAAAGTGAGCGTTCTCAAACTTTACAACTGATCGCTTTGACTCTGCACCAATATCCTGCTGCATAGCCTGCATGGTACCTTCTTCAGGCACATCACCATAGCTATAACGGTAGGTAGAGCGGTTACGGAAGATAACGATGTCGTTGTAGCCCTGTGCGATTGCGGTGATCCATTGACCGTCACCGCCACCGATTTCAACATACATAAGGTTATTATCAACATTGGTCCATACCCAGACAGAAGTTGATTCGCCTGATGGTCCAGCAGTTGAAACATTGCCCCAGTAAATAATGTTTGCGGTGCTAGTTCCCTTGACTCCAAAACCAAAGAAGCGGTTCTGGAATAGTTCTATACCAGATAGGTGAGGCATAGAAGTGGTTGCGTGGAAGGTGCCAGCTTCCCAGTATCCGCCAGATTGGGTTTCACAGCAGAGCACGATCTTGTTCAGGTACTGCGTGCAGTCCGAAGCTTTGAAGGTTGCAATCTGAGTCCAAGCATGAGTGATCACATTGAAGATCCAGGTCTTGCTGTTAGTTGATGCAACTAGGTAGCGATCTCCGCCAGCCTCAACATAAGTTCCTAGGATATCAAACGGCTCGCCAGCAACTGGAGTTACAACATTTGCCCCAGAGTGCTTCTGGATGTAGATAGGCGGGCGTGACATAAGAGCACCGTTAGGTGAGAACTCAAAGTTGATAATCGAAGCAAGTTCATTATCAGCAATGGCTGACTGGTCCCAGTAGTTGTTTAGACCACCAGTAAACTGCTGCAGAGTAGCTGAGCGTTGACGGATGACTGTTGACATTTATAGCCAATCTGCTGGGTCTGCAAGAACCTGATCGTAGAGTGAAGACTCGATTACGCCATCCTTGTTGCTCAGGCGGTTTAGACCATCGCGGAACTGGCGATCCTTGTATGCAGCAGCGTCATAGTTCTCGTCCATTTCCAAAGCCTGTGAGATGACGTAGTTGACTAGCTGGTTGAAATAGCGGTCAGGAATGTTGATGGTATCAGTCAGCGCAGTGATTGAAGTTGGGTTTTTGATGTACTCAAGCTTCAAGCCGTTAGTAATGGTCTTGTTAGGAACTGGGTAGAAGGTTACTACGCCAGCACGCTCGTACCAGATCTCTGGGCGGTCAGCACGCTGAAGCTTAGTTGGGTCAGACTTCATGATGAACTCACGCGCTTCCTGCGGAGTTACATTCTCAATTGGGTAGCCGTCAACATAGATTGCTTCGATTAGAAGAACCTTGTCGCTTGGGAAGGTGTAGTCGCTCTGACCTGACACAATGTCAGTAAGCTTCATGTCACGAAGAATTGGGTTTGAGTTTACAATCTCTCGCTGACCATCGTTGATCCAGTGAAGGATTGATGCGTCTTCAAGCTGAGCTCCAGAAGCATCACCAAACTGCGAGCGAACTCGTGAGCCGATGTCGTTTCCTGTGTAGGAGAATTCTTCTGCTGGCATGCTTACCTTCTAAGAGTTTGACCGTCATGACGGTAGGTGTTCTTGTTGGACTTCATGATGGACTTCATGACATCCTTTTTCTCGGCACGCCACTCTTCCTCGCGCTTTGCCTCAAGCGCAGCATTTGCCATCTCTAACAAGTGTAACTTATTCACCTTGGAATTAGGGTCGTGCATGTTGTTTTCTAGTAGACGAGCAACTAGGCGGTGATCAACCTCCGACTCTGCAACATTGGTAATTAGGTAGGCAGGGAGCATGTGAGGCTCATCAATCAAAGCAAAGTGGCGCTCTGGGTCAAACTGTGGGTGATCGTGAGGCATACGAATAAGTCGCACAGTTGGGAAAATATCTTTAATTACTGCGGCTACTCTGCGATGTTCATCTGAGTGCAGTCCGTCTATCTGCGAGAAATCAATCATGTATCTATTGTAATAAAAAACCCCGCTACTCGGCGAGACGGACCAAGTAGCGGGGAGTTTTTATTTACGGCTTATAGCTCAGCGATGTTCGAGAGCTTAGCGTGTGCGTTGCGGCGGTAGGTACCAAGTTCGCTGTACTGGAAGATGGTTGCCTTGTATGCATCTGCATCAGCAACGCGGTTCCACATCGAACCATCGCGGTCCATCCATGCCCAGTCGCGCTTACGGTTGATAACCAACTCGCTCGATGATAGAGCGTATAGGGTACCGACTGGAGCTGCGTAGTCAGAGACGAACTTGATTGGCTTACCTAGAGCCTCGAAGGTGAATGAGCGCTGACCACCAGTTAGACCTGCGCCGTTAGTGAACTGACGCATACCCTGAAGCAAGTTCCAGTAAGCGTTGTAAACACCAGGTGAGGCTAGGAATACGTCAACGTCGCCACCCTGCTTGTCAACCTTCTGAACGAGGTTGATTAGGTTTAGCTCGGTTAGGGTACCTGGGGTACCTACTGAGCCAAGGGTTGAAACAGTTGAGTTCCATACTGGAACAGTTGCACCGTCAATGCCGTGGAGCGAGTTGCCAGAAGCAACGATTGCGCCAAGACCAGTTAGTTCCTTGTTGAAGTTGTTAGCGCCGTTTGATCCACGAACGATAACGTCACCAGCAACAGCGGTAACTGAACCTGAGAAGGTAACTGCACCAGTTGCTTCGTTAACTGCAGTAACAGTTAGACCAGCGTTCTTTACAGTTGGGGTGCCGTCAACTAGGTCAGTGCCTAGAAGTACGTCTACAGTCATATCTGGCTCAATCCAGTGAGCGTCAACGAAGACAATAGTGGTGCCAGTTGCGGTGGTCTTAACGGTACCGAGGATACCAGTTCCGTCACCGTAGATCTGGCGGTTTAGGTCGCGGGCAAGGTCCTTCTTTAGACCCTTGATTTCGTTGTCAACTACGTTGATGAATGCGTTGTAGTTGTCAGCAGCCTGCTCGAATAGCTGACCGTCAACCTCGATAGAGCCGTATAGGTTCTTGAGGTATAGGTGAGCCTGCTTGTACTTCTGAGCACCAGCAGTTGGAAGAGCTTCGCGTACGCCACGAGCACCGATACCGTTGTTACGACCGATGTGGGTGTCGAAGATTACTTCTTTACCGTTCTGGGTGATGTTCTGTGATGATGATTCGATGAACTCCAAAGCTGGGTTCTTGTCGCGTAGCTGCTCGTGAAGGTCGCCGTAGACTAGCTTCAGAGCGTCAGATGCGAAGGTTAGGATTCCCTGACCTGCCATGATTCACTCTCCTAAGAGTAAGTTTGTAAAACAAAGATTATTTGTGCCCTCTGCCCTGACCACTCTTAGGTGGCTGTACTTAGACAGTTCCAAGTTTATAGCATAAATAAACCCCTCCGCCTTGTGAGCAAAGGGGTTTATTAGTTTTTCTAGTTAGCCTTGTTTGGCTCGCTGGGCGAACATCTGGCGAAGCATTTCACGCTTGCCCTTGTCGTCCTTTGGAATGCTTAGATCTGGGGCTACAACACCCGCTCCACCAGCATTTCCAACGATTGTAGGTGCTGCTTCAGCCTGACCTGCAGGAGCAAAGCCACCTGGAATCATCTGGCTTAGTTGTCTAGCAGCTTCGGCTACTGAGATCTCACGACCTGCGTTTAGGGCAGAGTTCATGATGTCATAGATTGCGATCTCGTGAGCCTCATTGATGTTATGCTGAGCCTTTAGCGCAGCCATCTCGGACTCTAGCTCTACGGTAAAGCGATCAGTTTCTTTAGCTAGTTCCTGCTGATAAATGTAATCATCAGCTTCAGACTGCTTAGCCTTGAGCGCATCAATCTCTCGCTGAAGCGCCTTAGGGATGTGCTCGCCCTCGAACATGTCCTCAAAGTCTTCACCGGACTCTTCTTCCATCATGTCCTGAGCAACCTGCTGTGCCTCGTGAGCGAGCAGACCCTGATCCTTTAGGTAAGTCTGTAGTGACTCGTACACCTCAGCTGGGTTTGACTCAATCGCACGAGCAAGGTTCAAGCCACCCTTGATTAGGTCAGCCGAAACTCCCTCATCGACAAGATCCTTGAACGGAGTGTACTTCTCTAGCTGCTGCTGGAAATACTTGTCCTGCTCCTGTAGGTACGGGGTTACCTTCGAGTGCCAAGCCTCTGGCAGCTCAGCGAGCAACTTATCATACGCTGGATGTACTTTAGCTTCTTCTTGCGTATCTACTGAAGAATCAATCTCAGTAGTCTGTTCAGGTGATACCTGCGTCTCGTCAGACATGTTTTTCCTTACTGTAGTTGCTGAGCTGTCTGCCCAGTTTGATCTGGCATTCCCTGAGCCTGCGGTGAGGCTTGTGGGTTACCCTGTGCAGCAACCTGCATAGCCATTTGTTCGGCTTGCTGCTGCTGCAAAGCTGCTTGGTGCATTGCAATATGCTTCTGGAATTCAGCCTTGATGCTGTCATCCAAGGTCTCAAATGACTGAGACTTGCGGAAACGGTTGTGAACCTCAATGTGTACTGCGTGGTTATCATAGTCATGGACCTGAATAACCGCAGGAACCTGAAGTGGAATAGGCTGACCATTTGCATCAACCTGTCCAGGAATAACCTTATCTGGCTGACCCTGCGCTGCGCCCTGTTCCCACTGCATCTGGAACTGCTGAATCATCTCAGGGGTGAGCTTCTTCATCATTAGGTTCTCGCGTGATGCGTGATTCTCATCAAGCTTGATTAGGTTGTAGAAGTTCTTGAGCATACCCATGTCAAGGATCTTCAAGCCATCCTGTGGAGAAATGAAGCCCATCTTCATCCACTCTGTGATCAGCGACTGACGTGCTGACTTTGAAGTAGGAAGCGCTGAGCCTGACTCGATGCGAATGTCATTGCCTGATGCAATATCTGCACCTGAAAGCATTGACGCATCAAATGAGCCGTCAAGACCAGTGGTTTTTACTAGACGCTCAGAGGTTACATACTGGATGAATAGACCTAGAGACTGCTTAGCAGTCTTCTCGATTGCTGCCTCAATGCTTGAGAATACGGTTGCGAGGTAAGAGTCATCACGTTCCTGCAAGTAGTTAATTGCAGTTGCAGCAGTTACGCCACCATTGCCACCGCGAGAAACCTGGTGCTGACCTGAGATATCTTCGAAGTCTGCCTGAAGGTGCTCTAGCTCCTGCAGGACATAGCCTGGAAGTGGCTGGATTGGGACTGGCGTGGGGCGTGAGAAACCTGGGCGTACAGGGATCCAGATACCAGCCTTAGCTGAGACCTTCTTCGGGTCAACTGAGCCCTCGTCGTACATCATCTGAGGCTTAGCCATAAGGTTCTTAGCCTGAATGATTTGTGAGCGGGTGCGGTTGAGCTCGCGCTGCAATGGAATCAAGTTCTTGATTACAGAACGGCGATAGAATTTTCCAGTTGGGATGCTGTAAGTGTGAGCAAAAGGGTACTGCTTGTGAGAGTAAGGAATGCCATTCTCAGCAAACTGCACGATCTCGTTGTCAACGATAGTTACGAGACCACCCTTTGGTAGGAATGGGCAGCCGTTTGGCTTAGCCCACATCTCGATAACGAGAACCGCGTCAGGCTTTGAAGTTAGTGAGCCACGGTTGTCCATTAGGGCTGCATCAAGGATCTCAGTTGCTGAAACCTTAGCTGGAACGAAGTCTGCTGGTAGAACGCCAGAGAAGTTAGTCCTTACCCACTGCTCGCTCTTGGTGTACACATTGAAAATGTACGGCTGGTTCTCTAGATCTTCTTCGGTCGTGTCGGGCACGAACAAGTGGAACGGAGAAATAACTTCGTGCTCTACGTCACCAGTAGAGACAACCTGCTGGATTACACGCTTCTGCCCAGTGTATGGGTCCATGACTGGGGTTGGCTCGATCTGCTTAGCAGATGAGTCCCAATAGGTCTTGATAAATGCGTTACCCGTAACTGCACGCCAGAATTCCGACTTCTGTAGGATCTCTGTCTGGAAGTTAGCCTTGTTGTACATTGCCTGCCAGACCTGCTCGGCGGCCTGTGCTGCCATAAGGTCATCGTCATCGTTTGATGCAGGAATAACGGTTGCACTTGGGTGACCTGAGGTTGTCTTAGCAATCTCGGTACGGATGATTGGCTCGATACGGTTGATGGTGATACGAGGCGTACCTGATGGGTTTGGCGGAGCCTGGAGGATCTGACCATTGCCCTTCTCAACCCACTCATGGTACTGCTTGCCGTTGTAGAAAGCAAGCTGGAGGTACCAGTCTTGCTCTTCAAGCTTGCGAGCCTGCTTTGCCTTCTCATACTCAGATTTCACCCATGCGACTAGCTTCTTAGAAGAGTCCTTCTTCTTGAACTGGTTGAGGATTGAATCTCCAGCCATTTCACCTTCGAGCTGGGTGCCCTGAATGTACTGACCATCTTTGCCAGCAAAGTATTGCTCGTTAGCCATAAACCTATTCCATATCGCTTAGGCGTGCTTCAAATGCAGCGTCCATCAATTTAGCCTCAGCCTCTAGTCTAGCAAGTTCAAGCTCATCCCCAGTTTGAATAAGCCCAGTAAAGGGCTCTTCAACATAACTTGAGACTGCGTTAACTTGCTGAAACGCCAGAGGGTCCTTGCTTGCTAGCAGGTTTGATAGGTGGATTAGCAGCTCGCTTTGATCGCTGTGCATCGTCAGCAGGTTGTGCGACTGATAGTTCAGACTTTTCAGCACTCTCTGCAAGATCAATACTGTCGCTGTAAGAAACAGCGAAGACAAAATCAGTAACGCTACTACGAATTCCATTAATAAGTTCCTCTACAAGTTCTGGGACGCGAGCTAGTTCTAGCTCATGGGCCTCAATGTCAGCCTCAAGGTTATAGATCTGCTCCTCTAGTGGAGCAAGTTCTGCATAGCCAGCAAAGACCGCTAGTTCGCCTACGCACTTCTTGCATAGCAAGTTGTTTCCGCCATCATAGCGAGTGCCCTGAATGTCGTATAGGTTCTTGTTGTCGCCACAAGAAATGCAAGTCCCAGGGAAAGGACCGCCGTTTTCAAAGTAAAGAAAGTGTCTCATTTTATCCT
>Ga0213921_1000058_pt1 | contig 44992 bp, 36 predicted proteins | sample McNCre2017MG_FD_165041 | JGI IMG/M metagenome (GOLD analysis project Ga0213921, IMG submission 165041) | Freshwater microbial communities from McNutts Creek, Athens, Georgia, United States - 20-17 MG | ecosystem: Environmental > Aquatic > Freshwater > Creek | place: USA: Georgia | collected...
ACTACTGGTTGTTTTGTGATTAAACCCGTTGTGGTTACCATCAATGCATTGCCAAGTGTTGTGATTACCACCCCAGCGGCGGTATGTGCCCCAGCGACAATTGATTTAAGTGCTGCTTCTGTTACGGTTAGTTCTTCGGCTGGCTTGACCTATACGTATTGGCGTGATGCTTCGGCTACTACTTCATTATCAAATTACACGGCAGTGAGTGCATCAGGTACGTATTATATTAAAGGGACCAACGCTAATGGATGTTCATCAATCCAACCTGTTACTGTTACGGTGAATCTAGAACCTGTCTTAACGGTAGTGAATCCGGCGGCAGTTTGTGCTTCAAGTACAATAGATTTAACCGCACCCGCAGTTAGTTCTAATTCGACGTACTCATTAAGTTATTATCAAGATGCTTCTGCAAGCCAACAATTAGTAAGCCCAGAAGCAGTTAGCGTAGCGGGAATCTATTACATCAAAGCTACTAATGTCACTACAGGTTGTTTTACTATCAAACCTGTTACAGTAAGTTTTAATCCAGCTCCTAATGTTGTTATTACCAATCCAGCTGCAGTTTGTTCTCCAGCTACGGTAAGTATTACTTCGATAGGAGTGACCACAGGTTCGGATGTTAATTTAACTTACACTTATTTTACCAACGCTTCAACTACAACAGTTTTGTCTAACCCAAGTGCCATTAGTACTTCGGGTACGTATTACATCAAAGGCACCAACACGACTACTGGTTGTTTTGTGATTAAACCCGTTGTGGTTACCATCAATGCATTGCCAAGTGTTGTGATTACCACTCCAGCGGCGGTATGTGCCCCAGCGACAATTGATTTAAGTGCTGCTTCGGTTACAGTTAGTTCTTCGTCTGGCTTGACCTATACGTATTGGCGCGATGCTTCGGCTACTACTTCATTATCAAATTACACGGCAGTGAGTGCATCAGGTACGTATTATATTAAAGGGACCAATGCTAATGGATGTTCATCTATCCAACCTGTTACTGTTACAGTGAAAACATTACCAATACTTAATATTACTAGCCCAGTTGGAGTTTGTTCCCCCTCTACAATTGATTTAACTGCAGCATCAGTAACATCGGGTTCAAGTTCATCTTTGACTTTAGGGTATTATCAAGATTCTGCTGCTGCTCTTGAATTAGCAAATCCTAGTTTTGTTAGCGTAGCAGGAATCTATTATATCAAAGCTACTAATACGAATGGATGTTCTGTTGTTAAACCAGTTCAAGCTAGGATTAATTTACCTCCAATTATAGCCGTTAATTCTCCTATACAGTTATGTGCGAATACCACCTCTTATACACTAAGAAATTCAGATATTCAGGTTATTGATTATTCGACTTTTTCATGGAGTTATGATGGATTTGGAGTTCTAACAAATAGCAATACATTAACTCCAACCTATACGCCTAATACGGCAGATATTAATAGAGGAAAAGTAACGTTAACTTTAACTGCTACTTTTTGTAATTTATCAAGTACACGATCTGTTGATATTCAATTTGTACCCATGCCTACAATTGATATTGGATCAGCGGTTACCATTTGTGAAAATTCAACCTCTTTTGTTATTCCAGATACAGGAGGAACTACGGGGTATTCTACTTTAGCATGGACTTCAACTGGAAGTGCCGGGACTCTTAATGATACTACTATATTAACACCTACGTATACTCCTTCTGCAGCAGATATTGCTACCGGCTCAGTTGTACTTACGTTAAGAGTGAATAGTGGAATACCGTGTAATACGATTTTAACCGCTACAAAAACAGTTACAATTCAGAAATTACCTGTAATAACAACGATTTCAAGCGCTGAAATTTGTGAAAACGAGAACATATATGATATAAGTGGTACTACTATCACTAACTCGTATGATGTGAATTCTGTTCGATGGGAAACTAGTGGTACTGGCGACTTTATAGCAACTACTAGAGGAGTTAATAATCCAAGCTATAGACCATCAGCTGCTGATAAAACTAATGGTTTTGTTACTTTAACTATTTCAGTCACTCCTACAGGTCAATGTAGTGAAATTCAGTCCAAATCATTTAGACTTAGTTTTATTAAATCACCTGTAATAAGTGCAGGACCTGATTTGACACAATGTGGAGAACGTTTCCAAATCGTTGGATCAACAGCTGTAACAGGAACCTATAGTAGTTTAAAATGGACTAGAACAGGAGGTACAGGAGTATTTGAAGATGATACGGTACCCAATCCATTTTATATTCCCAGTACTTCCGATATTCAAAATGGATTGCCAATTACGTTAACATTAACAGCTACACCTATTTCACCTTGTGTTGCTACTACAGCTTCGGTTTCTTCATTACGATTAAATTTAGTTAAATCACCTGTAATTACAGTAGTTAACCAAGCTTCAATTTGTGAATATGACACCAATGTTACTATTTTTGGCACTATCATAGAGAATCAATCAAGTTTTGTTTGGACATCAACAACAGGGACTGTTATTTCAGATATACATGCTAGACAACCTCAAGTTACTCCAAGTTTAGTGGATATTAATCAGGGATTTATGGAATTAACTATAACAGCACAAAATGATGTGTGTAGTTTACCGGTCTCACGAGTAGTAAGGATTAATATAAATAGAAGACCTATATTAAGAGCAGGAACTACTCGAACAGTTTGTATTAGTGATGGTTCAATAACCCCTATTGTGTCTACTTTTGATAGTACTGTAATAGATGCCCATGTTACAGGGTTGCCAAATGGATTGACAGGTGTTTATAATGTGACTAATAAAACATTTACTATTTCGGGAACACCTACAGCTATAGGGACTTTTCCTTATGTTATTTCTTCTTTATCTAGTTGTGGTGATTTAGAATCTGGCGTAATTACAGTTGCTAATAAAACAATTTCATACAAAACAGTTAACTATGTTCAAGCAACATGTCAAAATTCACCGATAGATCCAATAATTTTTAATGTATATACAGGAATTTCTAGTCTAACTATTTCTCCATCACTACCATCTGGGATAGTTTATACAATGGATGCTACGACAGGTATCTTAACTATTTCGGGAACACCTACTACACCTGTACCATCATTACAAACGTATACGATTACTCCTGTAGGTACATTCTGTGGTCTAGTTGGGGATAATACATTTAGTATTAGTGTTAGTCCTGAAGCGACAATCACATTTTTATCTGATTCAGGATCTCTAAATCAATCGGTTTGTCAGAATGCTCCAATAGTACCTATTACCTTTAGAATAGGAGGTAGTGCAACAGGAGTGAATGCAAGTTTGTTGCCTTCTGGAATCACATTATCATATGCTACATCAACTGGTATTTATACTATAAAAGGGAATCCAACTCAAGGTGGTATTGTTACAATTCCAATTGCAACTACCGGTTGTATAAAAACAGTTAATGCAACTGTCACCAAGATTGATTCTGTAGTGTCTATTAGTTTAATTTCGGCTGCAGGAACTGATAGTCAATCGATATGTCAAAATAATTATAATTCACCAATTCTACCAATTCAATATTTATTGACAGGAGCTACTGGAGTAACCGTTACTGGTTTGCCAAACGGAGTGACGAGTACTTTTGATATAACTACCGGGATTGTTTCCATTGTAGGAGCGCCGATTGTGTCTGGAATTTTTAATTATCGAATTGAAACAGCTCCTTGTCCAATTATCAAGAATGGAGTGTTGAAGGTTTCTACCCCAATATCTTTGACAAATGTTAGAATTAGTAATGTAAAATGCAGTGACAGCAATGATGGTAAAATCGAATTAACGATTGTTGGAGGAGATTCTAGTAGTTATGCAATTCATTGGACTGGTCCAAATGGATTTCAACAAAATCAAGCTAGTATAACAGGGCTATATTCTGGAGATTATACAATTTCAGGTACTGATGCGATAGGTTGTCCAATACCTTCAAATACGTATACAATATTACCTGTTCTACCTGTTAAAATTGTATTGCAATCGTCTACAAATGTCAATTGTTCAGGATCTTTAGGGTGTGCTAATTTTAGTGTTACCGGGGGTAGTGGAACTTATAATTCGTTCGTATTACAGTTTTTAGATCCAATATCGCAGACATTACGAACCGTTGTACCATTAAATAACAACTATTTTAATATTTGTAATTTACAAGCAGGATTGTATTACTTGACAGCTAGTGATACTAATAATTGTACTACAAGTCCTTATCCGTTCACAATTTATGATTATGGAAACTTGAATATTGATGCAATAAATTTAGATGATAGTTTGTGCGCCAATACTCAAGGGAAAGTTAGAGTTACTGTATCTAGTCTTGATCCAAATCTAACGTTCTATTACAATAATGTAATTGTACCTCACACTAGTGTAGGCAATAATGTATATGAATTATCTATAAGTAATCCAACTATACCGACAGGAATTATTAAGGTAATGAATCAACAAAATTGTTGGGATACTGAACCGATATCGACCACATTAATTAGTCCAACTCAATTGAATTATACGTCTATAAATCTTGCCACCTATGGTGTTATTTCTGTGAATGAAAGTGTGAAGTTCACTAACGGATTGACTACGTCAAATATTCCTGCCGAATACGACTATATCGTTTGGGATTTTGGCGATAATAGTCCCTTTAGTGTGTTTCATAATCCAAGAGATATTAATTTAAATAGTTCCGGAGAAAGCATCACAACAGCGTTCCATACTTATGCATTAGATGGTTTGTATCCAGTAACATTGACGGTTTATAATCATTTTGGTTGTTCTAGATCCATTTCAAAAATTGTGACAGTAGGACAAGGAGCTAAAATTATGTTGCCAACGGCCTTTTCACCAAATAATGATGGAATTAATGATTTGTTCAGACCTTCATTATTAGGTTTGAAAGAGGTGAGTATGTACATCTATGATAATTGGGGTAATCTTATTTATGAGGTTAGTTCTGATACTATTTCTCTTCCAACTGATTGGGGCTGGAATGGAATAGAGAAAGTGAATTCTGAACCAGTTAATGGCACTTACCGTTATTATATTATGGCTAAAACAATCAATGATACAATTATTGAAAAAGAAGGTCAATTTATCCTTATTAAATAAAAACTATGAAAACTAAATATATATATATCTTTCTTGTAGTCGTTTTTTGGCAGAATGCATTTGCCCAGGATTTTACAATGAAGACTCAAAATAAAGTGATGGGTACCATTAATCCTAGTTTCTATGGGTTTGGAGATTCTTCAAAAGCAGGAATAATTTACAGTACAGAAGGATACAATGAGGGGAGTAAAATTGAGAATCGATTTGGATTTGCGAATCATTATTTTGAAAATAGTGAATTCTCATTAGCATTAGATGTTAATTCTACAAAAATTACTCAGTTAGGGTTCTCAACTACTCAAGCTAATTTGCATTATATTTATAAAACGCAATTGTCTTACGATTGGACTTTTAATCCTTCTATTTCAGTAGGTTATGGCAATAGTAGGTTAGATTACTCTTCTTTGGTATTTGAAGACCAGATTAATGTGTTAACAGGGTATATTGCAGGCGTTTCTAAAGATCCTGTTAATATCGATAATAAAATTAATTATATGGATATTGGGGCCGGGGCAGTAGTTCATAATAATAGCAATATGTTTTTTGGATTGAATTTGAAACACATTAATAGTCCTGAAACCTCTTTTAATAGCAATGCCAGTAATAAAAAGGACATGTTCATGTCATTGCAAATGGGGTATGAAAAAGATTTGAATCCTTATGAGCAAAATGCTTTTTTGCCTGAAAATTCCTATCTTTATTTATTTAACACTTTTTCCAAACAAGGGACAAAAACTAGATTTGATTTGTATCAAGAAGCTATTTTAGGTAATATATCTTTTGGTATCAATGAACATTTTAATAAATACGATGGGTTTTCGGTTTCGCAAGTAGGGACCTCAATGAGTATTTTTATTGAAGAAATAGAAGTAGGGGCAAATTATTCATTTGATATTGGGAGTAAAAAAATTGGAGGAACGACTTACAACACTTTTGAATTGTACGTTACTTTTGACTTTAATCCATTTAAGAAAAACAGAAGAGGAAATAATAGTCGTTTTTACGATATGCAATAAAAAAAGGCTACCAATTGGTAGCCTTTTTTTATACATATTTTAATTAATATAAATCAGGAAATTGATTTGGTCTCGCTTCACTCATCATTGCATATATTTTTTCAAAGATGTCTTCTGCGGAAGGTTTTGAGAAATAATCACCATCTGTTCCATAAGCTGGTCGGTGTGCTTTTGATGTTAAGGTTTGTGGTTTACTATCTAAATAGGAATACCCATCTTGTTCTTCTATAATTTGTTGTAATATATAGGCTGAAGCACCTCCAGGAACATCTTCATCAATCACTAATAATCGATTGGTTTTAGCAATACTTTTTACAATATCTTTATTGATGTCAAATGGTAATAAAGATTGAATATCGATTACTTCACAATCGATACCTATTTCGGCTAATTCATTAGCAGTTTGTTCCACTAACCTCAAGGTAGAACCATAAGAAACCAAAGTAATATCTTTTCCTTCTCGAAGTGTTTCTACAATGCCAATAGGTGTTTTAAATTCGCCATAATTCAAAGGCGCTTTTTCTTTTAATCGGTATCCATTTAGACATTCTATTACCAGAGCAGGTTCATCAGCTTCTAAAAGTGTATTATAAAATCCAGCGGCTTGGGTCATATTTCTAGGAACTAAAACATGAATTCCTCTGATAGCATTAATGATCATTCCCATTGGAGAACCCGAATGCCAAATACCTTCTAAACGATGTCCTCTTGTGCGAATGATTAATGGGGCTTTTTGTCTACCAGCGGTTCGGTATTGTAAAGTAGCTAAATCGTCACTTAAAATTTGAATGGCGTACAATAAATAATCTAAATATTGAATTTCGGCAATTGGACGAAGTCCTCTTAGAGCAAGTCCAATACCTTGTCCAATAATGGTTGCTTCACGAATACCCGCATCAGTAACACGTAATTCTCCGTATTTCTCTTGCATACCTTCTAGACCTTGGTTTACATCGCCAATATTTCCAGCATCTTCCCCAAAAACTAAAGCTTCAGGGTACTTGGTAAACAACGCATCAAAATTGTCTCTTACAATCATACGACCATCGGTATCTGCAATAGTATTCTCGGTGTATTTTGGCGCTATTGGCTGTACAGAATATATATTAGAATTGGATTCAGAATGCAAATGGCTACTGAATTTTTTCTGAGTTACTTCAGTATAATTCTGAATCCATTTCGAAACTTCGGCTTTTCCACTTTCGTTAATTAACAAACGCAATACTTTGCGTGCCGTACCTAAAATCTCCTTTTTTAATGGATCTTTGATATTTTTTAAAACAGAAGTATATTGAAGAATTTTAGTTTTATTTTGACTGGTTTCAGCTACTCGTTCAAGTAGTGTTAGTAGTTCTTTTTGTTCATTTAAAATAGGATCGATAAATTCTTTCCAAGCTTCTTTTTTCCCGTCAAGTACTTCTTTTTTAGCTAAAGCGTCTATTTCGTCTAATTCCTCAGGCGATGCAATATTAATAGCAATCATCCACAATCGCATTTGGCGAATGCAATCAAAATCTTTTTCCCAAGCTAATCTTTCCGTACTTTTATAGCGTTCATGAGAACCAGAGCTTGAATGACCTTGAGGTTGGGTTAATTGCGAAACATGAACTAATACTGGAACATGTTCTTTTCGAGCTAATTCTTCAGCCTTTTGATACGTAGCTATTAAGTCGGCATAATCCCAGCCTTTTACTTTTAAGATTTCAAATCCGTTTGTTCCTTCTTCTCTTTGGTAACCTTTTAAAATTTCAGATATACTTTCTTTAGTAGTCTGGTGTTTTGCATGGACAGAAATTCCATATTCATCATCCCAAACACTCATTACCATTGGCACCTGTAAAACGCCAGCAGCATTTATAGTTTCAAAGAAAACACCCTCAGAAGTACTGGCATTGCCAATAGTACCCCAAGCAATTTCATTTCCTTCGTTAGAGAAGTTAGATGCATTAGTTATTCCTGAAACTTGTCTGTATATTTTTGAAGCATACGCTAATCCCAAAAGGCGCGGCATCTGTGCTGCTGTAGGAGAAATATCGGAACTCGAATTTTTTTGTTCAGTTAAATTTTTCCATGATCCATCTGGATTCAAACTATGGGTTACAAAATGCCCTCCCATTTGTCTTCCTGCAGACATAGGTTCATAATCCAAATCAGTATGTCCATATAAACCAGCAAAGAATTGTTTGATTGTCAATTTTCCAATGGCCATCATGAAAGTTTGATCACGATAGTAACCAGAGCGAAAATCACCGTCTTTGAAAGATTTAGCCATGGCTAATTGAGGAACTTCTTTTCCATCTCCAAAAATGCCAAATTTTGCCTTTCCAGTCAGTACTTCTTTACGTCCCAGTAGACTACATTCTCTACTCGTTGTAGCAATTTTGTAGTCGTTTAAAACTTCTGTCTTGAAGTCTTCAAACGTTAATGTTGTATTCGTTTTTTCTTTGATCATAATTGAAAAGGATGACATAATGTACAAATCTAATTAAAAACTACATATTTTCATACTATGTCTAAAAATTAAATTTGATTTTTTGTAATCATTTCAGATATTTTAGACATTTTGTTGAATTATTGTTTGTAAAAATTCATTTTGTTAAATGAATGTGTAATTTAATTTAAATAAATTGGATATTCTTAAAACCATTTTCGATTGAATAGATTGATAAGTGTACCAGGAGAAAATGTAACAACAAATCGTATTTTTTGATCGTAATTTTTTTGATTTATTTCTAAGCCGTTATTAGAGTAAACCGGAAAATACAATTCGAAATAATCAGTAACTAAATTAAGACGAACACCACTGTCATAGACAAATTGAGGCGACTGATATTTATTTTTTAGCACCCCAAGGTCACCATATAATTCAATCCAGTTCCAAATATTAAAACTGCCATTTAAAGTAGTCATCCATTGATTAGCATAAGTTGTTCCTAATTTTGATTTAAAACCACCTTCGGCTTCAATATATTGTTGACTAAAAAGTCCAGAGCTTTCTGACCTTCCATAATAGTTATAATCAAACAGATAATCAGTTGGATGATCTAATGAAAAGCTGAAATAGTTGGAGTTAGTTTTGTTATAAAGGAAAAATCCAGCATAAAAACGCAAATTGATTTGATGATTATTCTCAAATAATTTCCTGAATCCCATTTCAGTAATTGCCTTTCCAAAGTTCTCTGAAAATTGGAAATCAGAATTGAAATTGAAATGCTTGGTTAATTCTGTTTTAGTATTGTAGTATCGAGCATTAAAAACAGAATAGTTTTCGAGAGTAGAATTGTCAATTAGAAAATTACTTTTTTCCTTGTTTACGATTACTTGACGCAACAAGAAACCTTGTTTTCTATTATCTCTAAAATCACTTTCTCGAATCTTAAATTCGACACTAGGTGTTATTTTAGAATAACTAGCATCTGGTGCGTAGTGAAAATAAGATCCTGTTAGTGTGTATTTAATATTGTAAAGAGTACTGTTTCGATAGTTTTGACTCAATATCAAAGCACCTCCTCCTGAAAATGTATTTGTTTTTGTTGAAAAAGAAGGGTCAAGATCGAACAAAAAAGGTTTATCTAAGATGGTTCGGTTGTGCAGTCGTAATCCCGGAGAAAGACCGTCATAAAAATTATAGTTTATTGAGGGGACATATAAGATCTGATTGTAATATGGATCTTCCAAATCCTTCATAAAAACAAATTTTATAGGGCGATTGTTTGGAAAAAAACCTTCTAATTTTTTCCAGTTATTCCTCAAATTGTATTCAGGAACTTCATTTTTATAATTTAATATGATGCGATCGGCTTCTTTTCTTTCAATGGTAAACGTACTATCACATTCTTTGAGATCAAGCCATTTTTTAAATACAATGGTATCGTTTTTTAAGCCGTAAATAGGTATTGGAATTGGGATCTCGGTTTTGTTTTTTATAGAAAATGTAATAGTATCTTTTGTTTTGAAAACTTTAGAAAATTTATAGTCAATCAATTCACGAGAATTTACTATGGTAGAAAAAAACCAATTGATGTTTTTTGGCGAATTTGTTTTTAGTATAGTCTCAAAATCAGTATTTGAAACCTGTTGTTTTTTGTTCAATTCATAAAATTGATGAATACTATTTGTAACCACATTGTTTTCTAAATAATCTTCTAAAAATAAAATACTTAATCCAGCTCTATATTTGCTTGCAATTTGCTCATTAAACTTAATCAAGTCAGTTTTAGGACTAGCCAATGCTTGATCTAAATTCTTACGAGCCATTAACATATAAAAATAACTGTATTGTTTGTTGAAATCTAAGTTGGTTATATTGTAACTTCTCAAAAGTCTAATTTTTGAAGTATTACCTAGCATCTTACTTTCTGGATGGTATTTTTGAATGTATTTAATCATAGCATCCATTTGTAATGCATCATAAATCCAGTTGTCTTTTCTCGGGTCTAAATGCAGGCTGTTTTTTAAATAACTATCCAAATAGGTTTTCAGGAATTTAATTTCAAATAAAAAATCTTCTTCAAACGGGTTTAAAAATGAAGGTAACTGGTTTAGGCCATAAAATGGATTCCGATCATAATTAGTTTGGGATACCACAATTTTTTGATGAGGATAGATACCAATGAAATCATTAGTGAAATTAGCTACTCGATTGATTGTGATGATTTTTTGAATTTCATCTAGCTTTTCATTATTGATATTAGAAATGACTTCATTTAAATCATTGTAATAACTTTTAAAACTCGATTTAGATTCTATAAATAAACTAAAATCGGTTCTGTTTTCACCTTCTAATAAATAATCGAAATGGTTTTTATCTGTAGTTTGTTCCGTAATATTTAAATCGGTAGTTAAAGCAAGTCCTTTTGGAATTTTGAAGTGAATAGTATAATCGCAAATTCCGTTAGCAATATCATCTAAATTGCTATTGCTATATTTTACAAAGGATTTATTCTCGTATCGAGCAGGGATAAGGAACCAATTTTTGAGATTCAAATCACCATTCTCAGCATAGCCATATTTCGTAAACTTATTACTCGGTATTTTCGAAAAATACGTAAGATATAAGGTTACTTTTTGATTAGGAGCTAGTTTATCTCTTAAGTCTACAGTGATATAGTCAGGATTTTTTTTTGTTCTATTCCAAGGAAGAAATAATTTATCTTCATTAAGAATAGTTAGGTTAGAAGTATCACCTCGCTCTTCTTTTTTTGCTAAGTGAAATCCTCTATAAAATTCGTCCGAAAATCGTTTCCCTAAAGGTGTGTTCTTATCGGAGTACGCATTGTTCCAATCATTTAGTACAATAGCACTGATACTATCATTTGATTGATTAAAAAAAGTAATTTCTTGCTGAATATAAAGCGTTTTGTTTTCAGGATTCAACTCAACATTCATTTTGGAACGATGCTGAGCCATCAGATTATCCGATGCTAATGCAATCAGTAAACACAACACTATTTTTAGAAATGATTTCAAAGGCCAAATTTTAAGTAGAATATACAAGCTGCTAACCGAAAACAGTTCTGGTAGTAAAAAACATAGATTTAGAAGTTAGGACTTAGATCGTATTTTTTGTAGAAAGCGTCTAAAACGGCAACTACTTCATCATCGGTATCTACAATTTTCAACAAATCCAAATCGCTGGCACTTACCGTTTTTTCTCGCTCTATTAAAACTGTTTTAATCCAATCGATTAAACCTGACCAAAATGAGGTGCCTACCAGAATAATTGGAAAACGGGCAATTTTTTTAGTTTGAATTAAAGTCATCGCTTCAAATAGTTCGTCCATTGTGCCAAAACCTCCTGGCATCACGACAAACCCTTGAGAGTATTTTACAAACATGACCTTGCGAACAAAAAAGTAATCAAAATTCAAGTTTTTATCTCGGTCAATGTACGGATTGTAATGTTGCTCAAAAGGCAATTCAATATTCAATCCTACAGAAGTACCACCTCCTAAATGAGCGCCTTTATTTCCAGCTTCCATAATTCCAGGACCACCGCCAGTAATGACACCATATCCAGCTTTACTGATTTTAAAAGCAATTTTTTCAGCAAGTAAATAATAAGGATCCTCAGGCTTAATTCTAGCAGAACCAAAAATAGTCACACAAGGACCAATACGACCCATAGTTTCATATCCATTTACAAACTCGGACATGATTTTAAAAATCGCCCAACTGTCATTGGTACGAATCTCATTCCATGTTTTTTGCTTCAGTTTATCCTGAATTACTTTATCCTCATCATTGTCAAAATCTTGTAGTCTCATTTTTTTATTTTTTGGAGCTGATCCTGCTGTTCGCTATATCTTTACTGCCAAACACTGGCAGTAAAGGATGCCGCTACCATCAGGGCTATTGTTTTGAAATACTAAGCTAATTCTTTTTTCAAAAACTGCGCAGTATAACTATTTTTATTTTTACTAATTTCTTCAGGAGTTCCTTTGGCAACGAGTTGACCACCGCCTTTTCCACCTTCAGGGCCAATATCGATGATATAATCCGCCAGTTTGATGACGTCCATATTGTGTTCAATAATTAAAATAGTATTGCCTTTGTCAACCAGTTTATTTATAACATCCATCAATACCCGAATGTCTTCAAAATGAAGTCCTGTTGTAGGTTCATCTAAAATATAAAAAGTGTTTCCCGTATCTTTTTTAGACAATTCCCCCGCTAGTTTGATGCGTTGTGCTTCGCCTCCAGAGAGTGTTGTACTTTGTTGTCCCAAGGTAATGTAGCCCAATCCTACTTCTTGAATGGTTTTTACTTTTCGGTAAATTTTGGGGATATTTTCAAAGAAAGGAACCGCCTCATCTACTGTCATATTCAACACATCCGAAATGGATTTTCCTTTGTAACGAATTTCCAAAGTTTCTCTGTTAAAACGTTTGCCCTGACAAGTTTCGCACTCTACATACACATCGGGTAAAAAGTTCATTTCAATAGTTCGAACCCCTGATCCTTCACAAGTTTCGCAGCGACCACCTTTCACATTAAAACTAAATCGTCCTGCTTTATAACCTCGAATCATACTTTCAGAAGTCATGGTAAACAGATTTCGAATCTCTGAGAATACTTCGGTATAGGTAGCGGGATTGGATCTTGGCGTACGCCCAATCGGACTTTGGTCAATATCGATGACTTTGTCAATATGTTCTAAACCTTCTATTTTTTTATACGGCTGCGGTTTTTTAACCCCGTTGAAATAATAGGCATTCAAAATAGGGTAGAGCGTCTCGTTAATCAAAGTAGATTTACCACTTCCTGAAACTCCCGTCACGCAAATTAGTTGGCCTAAAGGCAATTCGATAGAAACATTTTTTAAATTATTTCCGGTGGCGCCAGTTAGTTTCAAAAATTTTCCGTTGCCTTCGCGACGCTTTTTAGGGACTTCGATTTTCATTTCCCCATTCAAAAATTGAGCAGTAATCGTGTTGCTTTTTAAAATCTCAGCAGGCGTTCCTTGACTGATGATTTCACCTCCAAATTTTCCGGCTTTTGGGCCAATGTCAATCACATAATCCGCACGTTCAATCATGTCTTTATCGTGTTCTACCACTAAAACCGAATTGCCAATATCACGTAATTGTTCCAAAGAATGAATTAATTTTTCGTTGTCTCTTTGGTGCAATCCGATACTCGGCTCGTCTAAAATATACAGTACACCGACTAACTGTGAACCAATTTGTGTCGCTAATCGGATGCGTTGTGCTTCACCACCCGAAAGGGATTTTGAACTTCGGTTTAACGCCAAATAATTCAAGCCCACATTCATCAAGAAAGCCAATCGGTCTTTGATTTCTTTGATGACTTCAGAAGCAATTGTTTTTTGTTTGTCAGACAAATGACTTTCCAATTCTTGAAACCAAGCCGTCAAATCTGAAATATCTAAATCACTTAGTTCGGCAATATTTTTATCGTTTACTTTAAAGAATAGTGCTTCTTTTTTCAATCGCGAACCTTCACATTCAGGACATTTTACTTCGTCCATGAATTCTTTAGCCCAGCGTTTAATTGTACTGGAACCACTTTCATCGTGTTGGTTTTTGATAAAATGAGCAATACCTTCAAAGTCAATTTTGTATTCTCTGGCTACTCCTAAATCTTTTGAATTGATGGTGAACTTCTCTTTTCCGCCGTTCAAAATCATTTCCATTGCTTCTTCTGAAATGGTATCAATAGCATCCGTCAATTTGAAACCGTATTTTTCGCCAATGATTTCCAATTGCTTGAAAATCCAAGACGATTTGTATTCGCCTAAAGGAGCAAAACCACCATTTTTAATTGATAATTTTGGATTCGGGATGATTTTTTTACGATTGATTTCATTCACAGTTCCTAGTCCGTTACAATGCGAGCAAGCACCTTTTGGCGAATTGAAAGAAAACAAGTTGGGTTCTGGATTTTGATACGAAATCCCCGTTGTTGGACACATTAAATTACGACTGAAATAACGCACTTCGTTAGAATCTTGGTCTAAAACCATCAACACATTTTCGCCGTGGTGCATGGCGGTATTGATACTTTCTGACAATCGTTTTTGGTTGTCTTCGCTGCTATCCACAGCGAGTCTGTCAACAACGATTTCAATATCATGAGTTTTGTAACGATCTAGTTTCATGCCGCTAACCAAATCCTGAATTTCTCCATTCACTCGAACTTTTAAAAATCCTTGTTTGGTTATTTGTTGAAAAAGTTCGGCATAATGTCCTTTTCTAGCACGAATAATAGGTGCTAAAATATTGATTCGTTTTCCTGTAAAATCGTGAATAATCAACTCTTTGATTTGCTCGTCAGAGTACGAAACCATTTTTTCTCCCGTATTGTAACTGAAAGCATCAGCACCACGGGCATACAATAAACGCAGGAAGTCGTAAATTTCAGTAATCGTCCCCACAGTTGAACGCGGACTCTTGCTAGTTGTTTTTTGCTCAATGGCAATTACGGGTGAAAGTCCGTCAATTTTATCCACATCCGGACGTTCTAATCCTCCTAAAAATTGTCGGGCATACGCCGAGAAGGTTTCGATATAACGGCGTTGTCCTTCGGCATAAATGGTATCAAAAGCCAAAGATGATTTTCCAGAACCCGAAAGCCCCGTGATAACCACCAATTGCTCCCGAGGAATTGCTATATCGATATTTTTTAGATTGTGAACGCGAGCGCCTTGAACGTCAATGGTATTATCTGTGTCTAACATAATTTTTGCAAAAAAGCAAAGTTACCATTTTGATTGATTCTTTTGGTAGAACTGTAAAGAAGTTTATGTTAAAATAGATAGTAAAAACAGGAAGCTAAATCAACACTAGAGGTTTGATTATTAATGGATTACTCAATAGTCATCGATTTTAGTTTGGTGCGATAAGCTTCTAAGGCGAGTGATTTTGAGATAAAACCGTAGTATTTATCGTTTTTGAGTACAGGTAAAAAGGCCATTTTAGTCTGCTCAAATTTATTCATAACCGCTTCCATACTATCTTCTGGAGTAATGATTTGTTTCGGAGCAGTCATGATTTCTTTTATTTGGGTGTGCTTAACTCGGTAGGTATTGAAAATAATTTCTTTGATGTCATTGAAATAGACTACGCCAACCAACTCATTTTCCAAATTCACCACTGCGAAAACGACTTGAGTAGAATTTGAAATTAAGTCTACTAATTTGTCTAGATTTTCATTAGGTGATACAGTCAAATAATCCGTTTGAATGATGGAATTAGTATCTAAAGTTGATAATACATTAGCGTCTTTGTTACTAGTAAAGGCGTGGCCTTTCTTAGCCAAATTCTTTACATCCATAGAATGTTTTTCGAAACGTTTCGAAATGGCAAAACTAATAGAGGAAACAATCATCAAAGGAATCATTAGATTATAACCTCCAGTGATTTCAGCAATCAAGAAAATAGCGGTTAAAGGGGCATGAAACAAACCACTTAGTATACCAGCCATTCCTACTAAAGTGAAATTACTGATGGGTAATTTGGTTAGCCCAATAAGGTTAATCAATTTGGAAAAGAAAAAACCAACATACGACCCTAAAAATAGGGATGGGGCAAAATTACCTCCATTACCTCCACTACCGATAGTTAAACCCGAAGCAAAAGCCTTAAGCATCATGGTACAGCCAACAAAGAGTAGCAGCACCCAGCTATTATTTCTAAATCCGCTAAATAAAGTATCTTCTAATAATTGTCCAGGGTCACTTTCTGATAAAATTCGGATACTTTCATATCCTTCACCAAAAAGAGTAGGGAATACATAAATTAAAATAGCCAGAAGGGTAGAACCAAAAAGTGCTTTTTTGTAAGGCCCTAATTTTAAACGGCTGAAAAAGTGTTCTACTCGTTGGAAATTTCGAGAATAATAAATGGAAATTAAACCTGTAAAAACACCTAAAAATGCATAAAACGGAATGTTATGATAGTTAAAATCTTCTTGTTGTTTGAAGGAAAGTAAAATGCTTTCATCCAATACAATTACAGAAACCAAAGCACCTGTTGCAGCAGCAATCATAATGGGTGTGAAAGCAGAAATACTGACATCAACTAAAAGTACTTCAATGGCAAATAAGACTCCCGCAATAGGGGCATTAAAAGCGGCTGCGATACCAGCGGCAACACCACATCCAATCAATAAGGTTCTGTCTTTATAACTTAATCTATATTTCTGAGCAAAATTTGAACCAAATGCAGCACCCGTAATTACAATGGGACTTTCTAGTCCAGCAGAACCACCCATACCAACGGTTAACGAACTGGTGATGATTTGTGCATACATTTGTTTTCTTGGGATAATACTGGCCTTTTTGGCAACTGCATACAAAATTTGAGAAGTCCCTTTTTGGATGGTTCCGCTTAAGAATTTTTTGATTACAAAAACGGTTAATAGAATCCCGATAATGGGTAGGATACTATTGAAAAAACCTAATTTTAGAATCCTACTTACATAAGTAGCAAAGGTAAATACCCAGTGAGCAAAAGCTTTTAATACAATTACAGCAAATGCAGCCGATATACCTACAAGTACAGCTGATAAAAAGATAAATTGCTTATCGCCTAATTTTGATCTTGACCAAGCGATAGTTTGTTCTATTTTATGTAAAGCTTTCTTCAGCATTAGAGTTTTTTTCAGCGCGCTAAATTACAATTAAATATTTTTTAAAGCTTCTTTTTTACTCAAAGGCTTTAAGTTGGATTGCAATACAAATTTTCGAACTGCTTCCGGATCCGTCTTAGCATATTCTCGAAGCGCCCAACCAATTGCTTTCCTAATAAAAAACTCATTGGAATGACTGTGTTTTAAGCATAATGATTGCAGTAGTTTAAAATCAGTTTTTGATTTGTAGCCTAGTTGGAATAAGATCACGCTTCGGTTCAACCACATATTCTCTGCATTTGAAAACCGTTCTACAACAGTTGCAATTTCCGTGGGGAATTGTTGCAAATAGTCTCCAAGAATAAATTTCGAAATAGTATCCACACTATCCCACCAAGAATTAGTAATCAATAATTTTTCAATCCAAATGACATCTTCAATTACATAATTATTTTTAAGATTTTTAATTAGGATTTCTATTCCGCAATACTGAAGTTCACGTTCTTTTTTCAAAAAAAGTTCCCAGCCAATTACTCTTGTATTGCTATTAATTTCCGCTTGATGTTTTTTGCAAACAGATTTAAAAATGGCTCTTCTTTCGTCCGTTTTAATCCCAAAAAACGGAAATAAATCCTTCATGTATTTTGCCATTGGCAAAGCATTTTCGGGATGTTGATTGGTCTTGAATTCGTTTTCTAATTCGGTAATAAATTTCATGCTAAATAATTAAAATCCAACAGCTTTGTCATCTCCTCTATAATCTGCACCACCTTCTAATGTTCCATTTGGTAAAACTAAAATAGCATCTACCTTACCAATAACAGGAGTTGTTTTTTCGTTGATTAAATACGATTTTGATTTCAAAGTCTCCAAAGTTTTTGTGTCAAAAGCTTTAGGTTCAAATGTAATCAAATCGGGTAACCATTGATGGTGGAAGCGAGGTGCATTGACGGCTTCTTGCATGCTTAAATTGTATTCGTAAACATTTAGAATCGTTTGTAATACCGATGTAATAATAGTGGAACCTCCTGGCGAACCTACCACCATAAATAATTTTCCATTTTTCTCTACAATTGTAGGAGTCATAGAACTCAACATTCGTTTTTGAGGAGCGATGCTATTCGCTTCATTTCCAATCAATCCAAATAGATTGGGCTCGCCTGGTTTTGCACTAAAATCATCCATTTCGTTATTCAAGAAAAAGCCTAATTCGTCGCAATAATATTTCGAACCAAAACCATCATTAATGGTTGTAGTGGCTGCCACTGCATTTCCAAAAGAATCCACAATAGAATAATGAGTAGTTTCGGTACTTTCATTATAAGTCACCTTACCTTCCTTTATATCAGATGATAAACTAGCTTTATTTAAATTAAAATTAGACATCCGGTCTTTTAGATAATCAGTATCCATCAATTCTTTTAGTGGAATTTTCACAAAATCAGGATCGCCTAAAAAGTAACTTCTATCAGCATACGCTCTTCGTTCTGCCTCTACAATAACTTGAATAGCTTCGGGAGAATTATGCCCCATGGCTGCCAAATCGAAAGGCGCAATCATTTTCATGATTTGTGCCAAGCAAATTCCACCACTGCTCGGTGGTGCCATGGATATTATTTTCAAATCTTTGTATCCAAATTCAAGGGGCTTTCTCCATTTGGCTTCGTATTGTGCCAAATCTTCTTTGGTAATAATAGCCCCAATTTTTTTAAAATAGCGAATTAATTTACGCGCAGTTTGGCCTTTATAAAACTCATTTTTACCCTTCTTTGCAATACGTTTCAGCGTTTCGGCTAAAGCAGGGTATTTGATAGTGTCATTTTCTTTGAAGATAGTAGCAAATTTGGTTGTATTTCCATTCGCCTTGATAATAGATTCACGATAATTAGCTAAACTTTTTTCTTGTTTTTTAGTAACTATTACTCCTTTCTCTGCCAGTTCTATTACGGGTTTCATAATTTCAGACATCGGTAGCGAACCTAATTTTTCATGAACAGCAAAAACGCCTGCAATAGTTCCAGGTACACCAATGGCTAAAGGAGTTTCGGTACTTTTTCCTTTTATTATTTTTCCATCTTTGTCTAAAAACATATTTTTTGTGGCTGATGTCGGTGCTTTTTCACGGTAATCCAAAGCTCCCGTTTCTCCATTAGTTTTGCGATATACCATAAATCCACCTCCACCAATGTTTCCTGCATAAGGGTAAGCTACCGCCAAAGCTAATTCGGTGGCGACCATAGCATCAAAGGCATTGCCGCCTTTTTTAAGAATGGTTACACCTATTTTTGAAGCTTCTTCACGAGCCGACACAACCATAGCTTTATCGGCAATTAAACCGGTTTGAGCTGACGCGAAAAGGGATAGAAAAAAAAGTACAAAAAGGCTACAATATTTATGCGGTACTTTCATAATTGGGCTAATTTATGTTTTGAAAATAGTTGTACTTCCTTGTAAAAAAGTGAAAATTCCGTTTCAAATTCATCATAGTAAGTAATGAGTTCTTCGGTTGCAAATCGCATTAAAGATTGGTTTTTTGTTCGGTGATCCATTTGACTCAAAATACGTTCTAAACCAGGTATTGATTGGTAACTTACTAACCAATTGTATTCCATCATATAGGGTAACAAGTTTTGGGTTTTAGTGGTTAAAATAGTATGATTGTCTAACAAGGATTGATAAAAGGTATTGGCATAAAGGGCTAAATTTTCTGAATTATAATTCGACCAGTTTTTTGCTAAAAAATGATCGTAATACATATCAACGATAACTCCAGCATAATGATGGTACCGAGAATGAAGCTTTTTAGTGCTTTGTCTGAATATTGGGTGGGCATCAGTAAAGGTATCAATAGCTCGATGCAACAAAATTCCTTTTTGAATTTCTCGAGGAAAATGTTCATATTGTTTTCCTCGAACTCCATCGGCCATAAAATTACCAATTTTGATTAATTCGTTTTCTCCAGAAAGATGAATATGAGCAAGGAAATTCATAGTGTTTTTCAAGTTGTTGCTTTCCAAATATACAAAGTTCAGTTCACATTAGAATTTCATTTTATGAAAAAAGGTTAGGAATTTGTCGTTTAGCTAAACGCGAACTTTTATATTTGTATTTCTAAACAAAAATTTAATTCAGATACAGATGACTTTAATAAAATCAATTTCAGGAATTCGAGGAACAATCGGAGGTAAAGTAGGAGATAACCTGACTCCAGTTGATGCGGTGAAATTTGCTTCGGCTTATGGAACTTGGTTAAAGAATTATTCAGGTAAAGATAAATTATCAGTAGTGATTGGTCGTGATGCTAGAATTTCGGGACCAATGATTCACAATTTAGTAGTGAATACTTTGGTTGGACTTGGAATTGATGTGATTGATTTGGGACTATCCACTACGCCAACGGTTGAAGTAGCCGTGCCTTTAGAAAAAGCAGATGGAGGGATTATTTTGACCGCTTCTCATAATCCGAAACAATGGAACGCCTTGAAGTTATTAAACGAAAAGGGCGAATTTTTAAATGGAGTAGAAGGAGAGAAAATCTTAGAAATTGCTGAAGCAGAAGCCTTTGATTTTTCAGATGTAGACTCGTTAGGGACAATTGTAGAAAACGATGCCTATATGGACATTCATATTGATGAGGTGTTGAACTTGCCTTTAGTGGATGTAGCTGCTGTAAAAGCGGCTCAATTCAAAGTAGTAGTCGATGGCGTAAATTCTTCTGGGGGTATTATTATTCCAAAATTATTAGAATTAATGGGAGTTGAGGTAGTGAAATTATACTGTGAACCTAACGGACATTTTCCACACAATCCAGAGCCGTTAAAAGAGCACTTGACGGATATTTCGGAATTGGTTGTCAAAGAAAAAGCCCACTTAGGAATTGTAGTTGATCCAGATGTAGATCGTTTGGCTTTCATTTCTGAAGATGGCGAAATGTTTGGTGAGGAATATACTTTGGTGGCTTGCGCTGATTATGTATTGAGTAAAACTCCAGGAAATACAGTTTCTAATATGTCTTCGTCTCGTGCGTTGCGCGATGTTACCAATGTGCACAAGGGGAGCTATGAAGCGAGTGCTGTAGGAGAAGTGAATGTGGTGGAATTAATGAAAAAGAATAACGCTGTTATTGGTGGTGAAGGAAATGGCGGAATTATTTATCCAGAATTGCATTATGGACGCGATAGTTTGGTTGGAGTAGCTTTGTTTTTAACGCATTTGGCAAACAAAAAAATGACAGTCTCTGCTTTACGTGCATCGTATCCAGAATATTATATGAGTAAAAATAAAATCGAATTGACTCCTCAAATTGATGTTGACGCTATTTTGGTAGCTATGACGGATAAATATAGAAATGAGGATATTACGACGATTGATGGAGTAAAAATTGATTTTGCTACTGAATGGGTACATTTAAGAAAGTCCAATACAGAACCTATTATTAGAATCTATACTGAAGCTCCTTCGCAACCCGAAGCCGATGTTTTAGCATTACGAATCATTGATGAGATAAAAGTAATCGCAGGAATTTAATTGGATTACTATTTTAAATAAAAATCCCCTTTCTGAAAAGAAAGGGGATTTTTTTATCTACGATTTACGATGTTTCCATCTTTTGTGTGTCCAAAAATAATATTCAGGAGCGCCTAAAATCTGTTTTTCAACAAGTTTTAAATAGGCGTCTGTGATTTCAAAATCAGGAATTTTTTTCACATTTTCTCCCATTGGAACAAATGTGGCTTCATAATATCCTCGTCTTACTTTTTGTACATCAACAAAAAGCACGTTCAAATCATATCTTTTAGCAAGCATTTCGGCTCCAGTATGAACAGGAACTTCTATTCCCATGAATTTTTGCCAATGAAAAGCACGATTCAGTTTAGGCGATTGGTCGCTGGCAAGACAGTATAGGGTTAAAACTCCCTTGGATTCGTTTTCAGTAATAAAAGGAATTGTATTAAAAGTAGTGACTAATTCTGCATCATATTTAGCGCGAATTTTTCGAACTAATCGATCAAAATAGGGATTGGCAATTTTTTTATAAACTCCTATTCCTTTAAATTTAATATGGCTATTAATTGAGATTAACCATTCCCAGCTAGCGTAATGCGAAGCTAATAAAATAACACTCTTTCCTTTATCTTCGTATTCTTTGATTAAATCGATATTGGTTATGGTAAAACGTTTATTCATTTCCTCAGCTGAAATAGACATGGTTTTAATCATTTCTAAAAACATATCACAAAGATGGTGGTAAAACTTTTTTTCAATTTGCAAACGTTCTTCTTCGCTTAAATGAGGCAATGCAATAGATAAATTGTATCGAACCATTTTTTTTCGATATCCCACTACATGATATACTAATACATATACAAAGTCTGAAAACCAATAAAATACACGAAAGGGGAGTATTGAAATAATCCAAAGTATGGGAAAGCTTATTATGAAAATCAGAAATTGCATGCGATATTTTTTGACAAATATAATTCAAAAAAAAATGAGAATTTAAATTTGCAAGAGAACAACGTCAATTTAGCCGAATCACTATCTTTACCATCCACTATAAACAAAGTGATATGAATATGACATTAATAATAATCATTGCTGTTACAGTTTTGATAAGTTATAAAGGGTTTAATGACCTTTCTTTTTTTAGAAAATACGAATTCCATATTGGAAGTATTCATAAGGGGGAACAAATTAGGATGTTGTCTTCTGGGTTTTTGCATGTGGACATGACCCATTTATTATTCAATATGATAACGCTTTGGTTTTTTGCTCCTTTGGTTTTATCGTATTTAGGAAATTGGACTTTTGTTCTCATATATTTGGGAAGTTTGATTTTTGGGAATCTACTAACTTATATGTTTAACAAAAACAACTATAGTTACCGTGCTGTTGGTGCTTCAGGAGCAGTTACAGGAGTTTTGTATTCGGCTATTTTGTTACAACCTGACATGATGTTGGGTCTTTTCTTTGTTATTCCCATTCCAGCTTATCTCTTTGGTATTTTGTACTTGTTGTATTTAATTTACGGAATGAAATCTCAAAACGATAATATTGGACATTCAGCACATTTTGGAGGAGCTGTTGGTGGGTATGTAATTACTCTAATCGAACAGCCCCAATTGTTAGTAGAACATACTTTAATGGTTGTTTTATTGACTATTCCAATCATAGTGCTTTTTATCATGCAACGATTAGGGAAACTATAATTATTTTAAATGAATTAAGCATGAAAAGATATATTTTCATACTACTAGCGGTAAGTTTATTTTCCTGCTCCAAAAAAGAAAATAGTAACCTAAAAGCTAGTTTTCCTTATGATGAGTATAACAAATTGCTCGGAAAACAAAAAAAAAAATTTCTAGATTCACTCTATAAGGATGTTGCAACTGTTCCTAATAATGAACAGGGTGTAAAGTATCTTTTTGACTTGTCTTCGGAGTATTATTACATTAATGATTTCGCCAAATCATTAAAAATCAGTAGAGATCTTCTCGAAATTGCAATAGACAAATCAGACACATTAAATATTGCGAAATCGTATAGTTTTATTGGTGATACTTATGCTCAAGATCATAAGGATAGTGCGTATTTTTATTATCAGAAGGCCGAAAAGTTGTATCAAATTATTGGTAATGATGAGCATATAGGGAAGATGAGTTTTAATAAAGCTTATGTTTTGTTTTATGAAGGAAATTATTTACAGAGCGAAATAGAACTTTCAAAAGCACTTCAGTTATTGAAATCGAATTCAAATCATGAATTACTCTACACAGTTTACAATCTAATGGGTTGCAATTTAGAAAATCTGGAAGATTATGAAGCTGCTCTTGACTATTTCGAACAAGCTAAAAATCAATTGAAAATGGCTCATGAAGCTGGTATTAATTATAATAGTTACTCTAATTGTGATGTGGCTATATCTATCAACATGGCTAATATTTATGATAAAACACATCAATATGAAAAATCTATAACAACAATAAAACCCTTAATAACTAAAGAATTAGAAGACAAGTGGCCCAATGATTATTCAATTGCATTAGGAAATCTAGGATATTCAATGATGAAGAAAGGAGATTTACAAGGAGTAGAACCGATGTTATATAAATCGTTAAATGCTTCAATAAAACATGGAAATCAAACCACTACGTTTTATAAGTTAATTACCTTGGGAGAATATTATTTAACAGTAAAAGATACGGCTAAATCGCTCCAGTTTTTGAAAAAAGCATTGTTTTTGGGTAAAAGAATTAAAGCAAACAGCGAAATAAAATTAATTTATGAATTATTAGCTAAAGCTGAGCCACATCAAGAATCTTATTATAAAGAAAAAATAATTCATTTATCAGATAGCTTAACTGTAGTTCAAAGAAAAACCAATAATAAATATGCCCGAATTGCTTATGAAACCTCTGTGATAGAAGATAAAAATAAGGTCTTGAGTAAGAATAATTTGTATCTCCTAATCGGTTCGGTCATTTCAGTAGTGCTTTTTACTGTTATCTTAGTTTTACGTTACTGGAGAAATAAGAAAAAAGAGTTTGAGTACGAACGTCAATTACAAGAAGCCAATGTAGAATTGTTTGATCTAATGCAGCATTATCAAGTTGATTTGAATCAGACAAAAGCCATCGAGCAAAATAGAATTTCAAAAGAATTACACGATAGTGTTATGAATAAATTACTAGGGGTTCATTTAGTCTTAAAAACATTGAACGAAAGTGATGAAAGCGATATTAAAGCCAAAAGAAAAAAATACATTGAAGAAATACACGCTATAGAAAACGAAATTCGCGAAATAACACATGATTTACGAACCGAAGAAATAGAAGCTCATTTCAATTTTAAAGAGTTATTACTCAATTGTATTCAACAAGCCAATGAAATGGGCGCTACTCGTTTTAATTTGGATTGTGATCCGATGATTGATTGGGAGTCGGTTTCGGGTCTAATTAAAATTACGATTTACCGTATTATTCAAGAAGCAATATCTAATGCATCTAAATATGCAGAGGCTTCTGAATGTAAAGTTGTGATCTCTTTGGAAGATAATCAAACGATAGATTTATCAATTCATGATAATGGGAAGGGGTTTGATAGAAATGGAATTAAAAGTCAAGGCATTGGATTAAAAAACATGAAAGAAAGAGCCGAAAAGGTAAATGCTCATTTAAGTATTACTACCCAACTTGGAGCAGGAACTAAAATTCAATGCAATTTTACAATTGCTTAATAGTAAATAAAAAAGTCCCGATGTGTATCGGGACTTTTTGTGGGGAGAGCAGGATTCGAACCTGCGAAGTTTTCACAGCAGATTTACAGTCTGCCCTCGTTGGCCGCTTGAGTATCTCCCCATTTCCTAGACTAGGCCGTTTTGTTTGTCTAAGCGGTTGCAAATATATAAACTGTTTTGATGTTTGCAAATTAAAATAGCACTTAATTTTGCTATTATTTTTAATGTGTTGGTATTGAATAAAATAAAAAAATCTCCCATTGGGAGATTTTTTTATTTTCAATTATTACCGACTTTATTTAGCTAAAAGTGATGCGATTTTATTGCGTAAATCAGCGCCTCTTAAATCTTTTGCAATTACTTTTCCAGAAGCATCTAAAATAAAAGTTGCTGGAATAGATTCAACGTTGTATTGTCTTGCAATAGGCTCTTCCCAATGTTTGAGGTGAGAAACCTGAATCCAATCCAAATGATCTTTGGCAATTGCCTCTTTCCAAGCCTTAGCTTCTTTGTCTAAAGAAACGCCAATAATATTAAGCCCTTTGGAGTGAAACTCCTTGTAAATGGCTACCATATTTGGATTTTCCTTGCGACAAGGACCACACCAAGAAGCCCAAAAATCAACAATGGTAATTTTGCCTAAACTTTCTTTTAAAGTAATTACTTTACCGTCCGGATTAGGTGCTGAAAAATCAGCTCTTCATTTTGCTCCTCCAATAGCGGGTGCTGCAACAGGACCTGCTTTTAACTTTCCTAAAGCTTCTTTTATAGCTTTACCTGGTTTCGTGTTTTGTAATGATTCTTCTAAGCTGTTGAACATCGCTTCTGCTTTTTTAATATCAGTGCTTGGATCATTTAAAACTCCTTGAAGAATTAATACAGAGATGAATGATTTTGGATGTGACTCAGCATACGTTAAGTATTTTGCTTTTGAAGCAATACCAACTTCTTGTTGAATTTTGCCAAATTCTTGCATTAATTTATTAATAGTAGCCGTGTCTTTAGCTTGTTGAGCCGCTTGCATTGCTGGCGTATTTTTAGTTTGAAAATCTACTAATTTCTTTTGAACTTTAGTAATTTCTTGGTTGAATTTAGCATATTCATCATTGTTATACGTTCCAGAAATTTTTGATTTTTGAATGCTATCTTTGTTGATTTCAATAGTTACTTCTTCACCATTTTCTAAGATGAATGGAATTGGAGCTGGTGCACCTTCCAATTTGATAGTATAGAAAGCAGGTTCAGAAATTTTACCTTTCATTTCAAATTTACCATTCTCTACTTTTACAGTGTCTTTTGCTACTAATCCTGTTTCATCTTGAGTTTCAAGAATAATAGTTTTCCCGTTTTCGATTCCTTTTGCAGTACCAGAAATGATGTACTCATCTTTCCCAGCTTTGCTACAAGCAACTAATACTACAGTAGCAGAAAGTAATAAAATTATTTTTTTCATTATAAGTTTGTTAAATGATTTAAGTTGGCAAAAGTATCTAAAATTATAAAGTAGAACCACTTTTTGAACTTAAATTTTTGTTATAGTTTTTGTTTTATGTTAAATAGGGAGGTTCTTAAATTGAGATGAAGTGTTTGAATTTGAATTACAATAAAAAAAGCACCCTAAAATAGAGTGCTTTTATATTTTAATTTGAATAGTTTTTATTCTTGGTTGATTGTTTTTCTCCAAGTAAAGCTATTCAAGATATGCCTTTTAGCAAAACGTCCTGGAGAATCAGCGTTCACCATTTTAACGTAAGTTGCTTTTGGTACACTAATGTATTCGTAAACACTTCCGTTTGAGAAATTGATGATTAATCTTCCGTCCACAAATTTGTAATCTGTGATAGTAGAAGTTGCGATAGTCTGAGTATACTCAGGTAAGTTTTGTTTAATCGTTTCTGGATTAATACTTACTAAGAAATGGTAAGCCTCAATAATTTGTTTACTATTTTCTTCTGCCGCTTTTAAACCAGCTTCATCACCTTGAAATTTATCAGGATGTGCATCTTTCATCGCATTACGATAAATGGTTTTCAAATCTTTAAGCTCGACAGTCTTGTCTACATTCAATAACTTACGGTATTCAACTATTTTTTTCATAAATAAAGATAACTATTTGTCTTTTAGTTTGTTTGTAATAGGATGTTTATCCAAAAACGACAAATTTTTTGCAAAGGTACACTTTTTTTTAAGTTTTTGGTTTTCGGCCAAAGAATATTCTTAAAATTGGAGCTTAGTACTATTTAATATTGTGGCTTGTTATTGGCCTTGTCAAAGTTTTTAGATTTTTTAGGGTATTTATTATAGCTGATGTCACTTGGATTTTCAATGATAGATTTTATAGTAATCCAATCGCCAATCGCATGATTAGCATGTGCTAATTTATAATCTAGAAGGTACTCTCCGCAAAAATAGTTGCCATTTTCATCCTGTTCCATTATTCCTGTAAAAACTCCTTTTTGAAGCATTTTATCTTGTGAAGATTTAGACATAATACTGATTTTTATAATTTTTAGACTGCAAACTTAATCAATATATTGTTTGTTTAGGCTGAAAAGGAGATTCTACTTACTTTTGTACTATGGTAAAACAATTTCGTCCCAGTCCTAATGCGTTTAAAAATACCTTTTGTGTTTTTAACGAATTGCCACTTGCTGCTATTGAAGGATTGTTGGTTCAATACGAAAGCAAAGCAGGAAGTTCGTATTACTATACCAAAGAAGGCATGTATCGATTGTCAAACCATTGGGGAAGACTCGCTAATAGCAAGTGGCGATTAGAACCAATGGAGGTAGAGTCGCCTACAAAATATAAATTAGGTTTTGCACTTTGGACCAGTTTTTATCCAGATAACGCTACGGATAAATTGTATTATTTAGAAGCCAATTTTGACAAGAAAACGGTAAATTACCAACACAAAAATAATCCTACTTACAATCAAAAGGCAGTACTTCGAACGAGTTTTGACACCGCCAAGAGAATCAAACAAATTCGGAATTTATTTGAATTGACTTCTTGGGCAAAGTATTTTGAGTACGATGATTTAGAGGCATTACGAATGAAAATTATTAACGGACTTATCTATACCGAGAAGTCTTTGGAAGAAATCAAACGGGAACAATTAGAATAGCATTAGAAAAAATTATGGGTAGAAATAACGAAAGGAATATCAAAAAGCATAACGATAAATTGCACAAAGAGCAAGATAAAGTTAAAAAAGCAGCTATGGCTCGTAAAGAAAAATTAAAGCAAATTACGAAGCAATTTAATGCGCTTACTAAAGAAGAAACCACTAATTAAGCATAATATGGAACACAACGATTTTAACTTATTACAGCAAGAAGTACAAAAAATAATTGATTTAATTGCGGCTAAAAATGGAAAGGAAGCCAATAATAAATTGGTGGAAATTAGTCAGCAACTGGATGATTTTCTTGATTTTTCAGATGATGATGCCGACTTAATCGAAATCAGTAAATACCAAGTGTTACTGAATCAATTGCATCAAAAAATTAACGAGCTGAATTAATGGCAAAGAAAGATTGTTTTTGTGGCTCGGGTGTTTCATTCAACAAATGTTGTCGGCCACTTGGATTGGAACTGCAAAAAGCAACCACCGCCGAGGCTTTAATGCGTTCGCGGTATGTAGCTTATGTAGTTAAGGATGTAGATTACTTAATTGCAACTACAGCTCCCTCTCATAGAGGGTATTATGCAAAGGAGGATATTTTAATTTGGGCGACTCAAAATCAATGGCAGCGACTGGAAATAATTAGTGTTACAAGAACCACTGTAGAGTTCAAAGCGCATTATTTAGACTCTAATAATCAATCGAAAGTACATCACGAACATTCTCGATTTGTATTTGAAAATGGAGAATGGTTTTATGTAGATGGCGATTATTTTGAAGACTAAACTATTTGATTTTTTCGAGTTCCAAATTCAATCGGTTTTGTTCTGCTTCTAAATCTTCCAATTCTTTTTCAAAATCTTCAATGTCTTTTTTTAGTTTTTTTAGCTCTTCGCTTTTCTCAGCCGAAGTTCGCAATACTTTGAAATCATTAGCTTTAGCTAATTTTTCTTTAGCTGTATCCAAATCATCTTTGGTTACAGCCATTTCATTTTCTATGGCAGAGATACGATCCGTAATTGTTTGTTTCTTTTCTTTCGCAGTGCGTTCAGCTTCTGCTTTTTCTTGCTCTTCAAGCAATTTTTTTTGTTCTTCTATTTCTTTTTGCTGTAACAAAAACTGTCTGTTTTCTAGTTCCGTCTTTTTATTTTTAGCCTCTAATTCTTCGCTTCGGTTGTTTTGGATGATATTAAAAACAACAGTAGAAATGATAAAAACAACGACTACTACACCAATAAAACCATTTTTTGAAAGTCCTAAATAAGCAGCGTTAGCAACTTTTTTTGGAGTTGGTGGAGCGATTACTTCTTCTACTTGAAAAGGAGGTGGGGTAATGGCTACTAATTCGTAAAGTTCTTCAATATCTCCTGCATATTTCCATTTTTCCATACCTTCAAACCAAACCGGAGTGGTTTTAGTGATTTTCAGAGTTCTTAATTCGTCAAAGCTAAAAGGACCTGAGCTTTCGGTTCCGTTATGTAAAAAATATTTTTTCATAGATTGAAATGTATTTATTCAAATGGGGTTTTGTTATTTTCCGATACAAAAATTAGCAAATATATTGCCAAGTAATTCATCATTAGTTACTTGTCCTGTAATGAGTCCAAAATGATACAACGCTTCTTTAATATCCAAAGCCATTAAATCGCTAGATAGGTTGGATTCTAAGCCGAATTTCACTTTTTGAATTTCGTCTAACGCTTTAAGGAGTGAATCATAGTGGCGTGTATTGGTCACAATAGTTTCATTGTTGCGTAAAGCACCTGTATTTACAAACGAAAGTAATTTATTTTTGAGTTCGTCAATACCTTCTTTGTTTTTGGCAGAAATAAAAATAGTTACTAATTGTTGTTTGTTGTTTGTTAGTTTTTCGTTTATTTCAGTTGTAAATTTTTCTGAAATTAAATCTTTTTTATTAATTAGGATTAGAATTGTTTTTTGAGGATATTGATTTTGTGTTTTATTTAAAGCCACAATTAATTTATCTAAAGCGCCATCAACCATCAACTCTAAACCATTAACTAAGTAAAGAACTACCTGCGCTTGTTCAATCTTCTCAAATGTTTTTTGGATCCCAATACTTTCTACCACATCTTTGGTTTCGCGAATTCCAGCTGTATCAATGAATCGGAAACCAACACCTCCAATGACTAACTCGTCTTCAATAGTATCTCGTGTTGTTCCAGCAATATCCGAAACAATGGCGCGTTCTTCATTCAACAATGCATTCAATAAAGTTGACTTCCCTACATTAGGTTCGCCCACGATAGCAACGGGGATACCGTTTTTAATTACATTTCCCACTGCAAAAGAATCGATCAATCTTTTGAGTACAAATTCGATACGGTTTAATAATTCGTGGAATTGTGTTCGGTCTGCAAATTCAACATCTTCTTCGGCAAAGTCCAATTCCAATTCGATGAGCGAAGCAAAATTCAACAATTCTTCACGCAGTTTGGCAATTTCGTTAGAGAATCCACCTCGCATTTGTTGCATAGCAATTTGGTGAGAAGCTTCGTTGTCTGACGAAATCAAATCAGCAACGGCTTCGGCTTGTGACAAATCTAATTTTCCGTTTAAAAAAGCTCTTAGGGTAAATTCACCCGCATTGGCCATGCGACAGCCTTTTCTAAGCAATAATTGGATAATTTGTTGTTGAATGTAAGTGGAACCGTGACAAGAAATTTCAATGGTATTTTCTCCTGTATATGAATTGGGTCCTTTAAAAATAGAAATCAAAACTTCATCTAAAGTCTTACCCTCATCGATAATATGTCCTAAATGTAAGGTGTGTGTTTTTTGTTGTGTTAAATCTTTGTTTTTGATAGATTTAAAAACACTAGCGCCAATTTCAATGGCATTTTGACCAGAAACTCTAATTATTGAAATTGCTCCAGCTCCCGAAGGGGTTGCTAAGGCTACGATAGAATCGTTATACATCATTTTGATTATTCTAAGTCACAAAGATAATAAAACTCTGTCGGTATATATTATTATTGTTGAGGAAGCTTTTTAATATGTTAAATAAATGTAAATTACTGATAATTATCATGTTGTGAAATATTTATTATGATTAACTTAGAGGTAATAAATTGTAAAAACACTATAAAAAATGAAAAAGATTCTATTTCCCACAGATTTTTCTGAAGCAGCTAATAATGCTTTTGTTCATGCTTTAGAATTTGCAAAAATAGTTCATGGCGAACTTGTATTGTTGCATACATTTGATTTGCCGGTATTTGATAATCAATTTTTCCCAGAGAATTATGCCGTTATTTATGATTCGGTAGAATTGAGTGAATTTGATATGTTTAAAGATGAAATTCCAAAATTGAGAGCAATTGCTGAGGCGCATCATCTAGATAAAATTAAATTATCTCACCGTTTAAAAGATGGTGATTTAGTTTCCAATATAAAAGAATCAATTAAGGAAGATAAAATTAACTATGTTGTTATGGGAACTTCTGGTGCAACAGGTTGGGATAGTTTTTTTATTGGGACAAATACCGCTTCGGTTGTTACTGAGGTAGACGTACCTGTATTTTGTGTTCCTTCAGATGCCCCTTTTAATACAATAAAAACGATTGGTTTTACTACTCGATTTAGAATTAAAGATAAAAAAGCCTTACAATCTGTTTTAGAATTGGCACATAAAGCGAAAGCAAAAGTAAAATGTTTGTATGTAAAAACTTCGGATTCAGATGTTTCAGAAGCAACTATTGCAAAATGGGAAGAAGAATTTAAATCAGAACCAGTTGAGTTTTTTGTAATAAAAAATGACGATGTTCAGGCTACTATTTTAGATTTTATTATGTACAAGGATATTGATATACTGACTTTATTACCCTATAAACGAGGATTCTTTGAAGGAATGTTCAAACCAAGTTTGACCAAAAAATTAACAACCGATTTTGAAATTCCAATTTTATCAATTCCAATGGAATAATATTTGTAAAAAAGAAAACCCGCTATCCTAAAAATAAGATAGCGGGTTTTTTATTTTAATTTTGGTTGTTAGTTCTAAGCATTCAACATAACAGGCATTACTAACATAGTAACGGTTTCTCCTTCTTCTAAACCATCTACTGGTGTAAGGATTCCAGCACGATTAGGTAATGACATTTCTAACATAATCATATCTGATTGTAGATTAGTCAACATTTCAGTTAAGAAACGAGAGTTAAAACCAATTTGCATATCATCTCCTTGATAATCACAAGTCAATCTTTCTTCCGCTTTGTTAGAGTAATCAATATCCTCTGCCGAAACATTCAATTCAGCTCCTGCAATTTTCAAACGGATTTGATGAGTTGTTTTGTTAGAGAAAATCGCAACACGACGAACAGAACTCAAGAATTGAGAACGATCAATCATTAGTTTGTTTGGATTTTCTTTAGGAATAACAGCCTCATAATTTGGATATTTCCCGTCGATTAAACGACACATCAACAAATAATTATCAAATGAGAAAGTCGCGTTAGAATCGTTGTATTCAATTTTTACTTCAGCATCTGAAGCTCCCAAAATACTTTTTAAAATATTCAAAGGTTTTTTCGGCATAATGAAATCAGCTACTTGAGAAGCTGTTACATCAGTACGCGCATATTTTACTAATTTATGAGCATCAGTAGCAACAAAAGTCAACCCTTGTGGAGAAAACTGAAAGAATACTCCAGACATTACTGGTCGTAAATCATCGTTTCCAGCAGCAAAAATAGTTTTACTAATAGCAGTTGCTAAAACATCAGCAGGAACTAAAGTTACAGAAGGCTCATCTAAATTAACTGATTTAGGGAATTCTTCACCTGGAGCATACGCTAAAGCATATTTCCCAGAATTAGAACTAATTTCGATGGTACTGTTTTCTTCAACGGTAAAAGTCAACGGTTGTTCTGGAAATGTTTTAAGGATTTCCAAAAGCAATTTAGCAGGAACTGCAACACTTCCTTGACTAGTAGAGTCAATATCCAAAGTAGCAGACATGGTAGTCTCTAAATCAGAAGCTGAAACAGTCAAAAGATTGTTGTTCAATTCAAATAGGAAATTATCTAAAATGGGTAAGGTATTATTACTATTGATAACGCTCCCTAGAACTTGTAATTGCTTTAATAAGTACGAACTCGATACTATAAATTTCATCTGTTATATTTTATATTTTTTGGGATATACTTTTTTACAAATATATCTTAAACTAGTTTAGTATGGAAAATTTTTTATTAACATCTATCGACTGTATTTTCTTTTTCTGAAGAAAGTAAATAGAAAGCCAAAAAGTGTCAAAATAACTATTGGTAGTCCGATAGTTAGGAATTGTATATAGGTATAGTTTTCATAGACCTTTTCTTTGTCTAATAAAGGCAAATCTAAATCCTTGGAACGAATGTTAATAAGTCCGATATCGTCCAATAAATAATTGACACAATTCATTAAGAAATCTTTGTTATCGTATAAGTTTCCTGAGCGTTGATCGTAACCTAATTCTACAGGGAGCAAATTTTTATCCAATTGATTTTTAATCACATCTCCATCCGAAATAACAATCATTTTACCTGGTTTTCCCTCGGCTTTAAAATTATTTTGGTCAAAAGCCAACACACGGTTTTCAAACATTGAATGGAAATTACCTTCTAATAAAACAGCTAATGGAATATTTCCTTTATTCAAGTAATCAGCTGGCGTAGTTTCTTCGTTAACGCTATTTAAATTGATTTCGGTTGGTGTACCAATTCGTTTAGAATAGTGAGAAGACTGTAACAAAACTGTTTTCTTGATTCCGTTTTTCAGGGTGTCAATGGCATTGGCAAAATCAAATTTGATTCCGCCTAAATTTTTTACAATAGGGTGTTTACTTTGTGGATACACTTGAGGTGCAAATTTCCAATTGAATTCTTGAAATTGAGTAGCACTTCCTTGTTCACCGGTAGCTAATTTGATGGGGCTTCCTTGTTCGTCTTTTACTAAATCAGGATAAATACGAACCCCGTATTTAAAGAAAAAATCATTCAAATTCAAGTCTCTTGGAAACACCAATGCGCTTCCGGTTGGGCTGTATAAACTATCCATTTCAGCGACCACTTGATCAATTAACCAAATCGTTTTTCCACCACTGACAATGTATTGATCCAATACTTGTTTTTCGCTTTCAGAAAAAGCTTCTGTAGGTTTTGCAATAATAGCTAAATCGTATTTTTTCAATGCTTCCAGCGTATTGATAGGCTGTTTGGCTACCGAATCCAAAGTAAAGGGACCAATGTGATAACTTTCTTTGGTTTGCAATAAAAATTTAGCAATGTAGGCTTCGTGCAATTCGCCGTTTCCTTTGATAATGGCGATTTTCTTTTGTTTCGTTTGGGTAATTTTATTTAGTGCATCAGCAATGGAATATTCCAAATGTTGTACTGATCCAATTACTTTATCTGTAGTCGAAGCACCCATGATATTTTTCAATAATGGGATGTTGACTTCTTTATTGTCATAAACGGCAATTGCCCAAGGAAAAACCATAGCTTGCGACTGTTTTCCTTTGTTGTCAACTGAAATATTAATGGGAGTAAGGCCTTTGCGGTACAATTCTTTGATATTGTCCATACTTGTAGACTCATCTTCTAAAGGATCAATAAATTCAAATACAATATTGGAATTATAGCCTTGAAACTCTTCTAGCATTTGGCGTGTTTCCAACTGTAATCGTTTGAATTCAGAAGGCAATTCTCCTTGCATATACACTTTAATATACAATGGGTTTTTGATCTGTTCAATGATGTGTAATGAAGTAGGAGATAAGGTGTATCTTTTGTCTTTTGTCAAATCAAACCGATAGAAAAAGAAACTTCCAATGGTATTCAAAAACAATAGTATGGCTATAGTTATTCCTACTGATTTTAGCCTGTTTTTAGTTGCAGTATTCATTAGGATTGAAACGATTTTAGTTGGTTAACAGTCAAAGAAAGAAAAACCACGATGACACTAGCGAAATAGAGAATGTCTCGGGTGTCCAAAACGCCACGGCTCATACTTTTAAAATGATCTTGCATCCCTAGGTAAGCAATTGTATTTGAAAAACTAGGAGTGACAGATGCTAATCCTTCAAAACCAAAAAAGAACAAAAAGCATAAAAATACGGCTACTATAAAAGCAACAATTTGATTCTCTGAAAGTGTCGAGGTGAAAATTCCGATAGCAGCATAAGCTCCAATGAGGAAAAGCAACCCAAAATACGAGCCTAAAGTACTTCCCATATCAATATTCCCTTCAGGCATTCCTATACTGGAAATGGCTTCAATATAGATGAAAGTAGGTGCAATTGCCATACAGATTAAAAGCACTGCTCCTAAAAATTTTCCGTTAGCAATCTCCCAAACGCTTAAAGGTTTAGTAAGTAATAATTCCAAAGTACCTTGTTTTTTTTCATCCGAAAAACTACGCATAGTTACTGCAGGGATTAAGAAAATGAGAATCCAAGGCGCCAATGTGAAAAACGGAGTCAAATCAGCAAATCCCGAGTTTAAGATGTTGTAATCCCCTTCGAAAACCCAAAGAAAGAGTCCGTTTAAAATGAGGAATATTGCAATTACCAAATAGCCTATTGGTGAGCCAAAGAACGATTTTATTTCACGTAATACGATTGATTTCATATAGTCATTGCGAGGCACAAAGCAATCCAAACCTCTTTTATTATTTATACTAAACTTGCTATTTTATCAACACTCCAAGCTTCGGGTTTGTCATTGAAAAGTTTTTTAGTAAAATCCCAAACGTCCTTAAAAAGAGCCGATTTTCTATAGTCTTCCAAATCATCTTCGCTTTCCCAATAACTATAGGTAAAGAAAATAGATGGGTTGGTTTTGTCTTGATACAATTCTAATAAACGATTTCCAGGAAAATTTCGTATTTGATTTTTAACCAATTCAAAATTTTCTAAAAAAGCAGGAATATTTTCCTGATGAAAACTCAATTTTACGATGCGTACCAACATAAATGAATTAATTTTTAAATTGTATCAAAACTACATCTCTGTAACTCAAACCGAGCAAGCTATTAGCGGAACCAATTTTTGAAGGATTGCTTCTAAAAATCGCAATTTCTAAAAAACCAGCCTCGTTAAAAATAGCCAACTTCTCTCCTTCATAATTCTTTATAGCATATTTTTCATTGGTTGCAATCGCAGAATAGTTTGGTAAAATAGTTTTTATATTTTTGGTCTTCATCACAATTTCATAGGGTCTTCCTTTAGCTACATCTAGGAATTGTTTTTTAGAGATATTGGTCACCACATTACCAAAATGATCAATATAAATTACATTCCCTTTGATGGAGTTGAAGTCGGTAGCCACACTGGCTTGTAATCCAGTTACTGCTTTTAATTGTGCAATTTCTTTACCTACAACATTCAGCAACCCTCCCTTAGATAAATGACAAGCTACTTTTACAAAAACATCCAAATCGGTTGCATCATTGTGTAATCGGTCGTGAATGGTAATAGCTACCATTTTTTGAGGGACTACTTTTTGTGTAAGCATACTCAAAATACCATTGTCAGTACCAATGAAAAACTGATCGTTCCATTGAATAGCAATATGTTGGTTTTCTTTATTTTGTTCACTATCCACACCAATTATATGTACGGTCCCTTTTGGAAAACTACTATAAGCTGCTCCAATAATGTAGCTTGCTTCAAGTATATTGAATGGATCGATGTCATGCGAAATATCAATAATGACAACTTCGGGGTATTCAGATATAATTTTCCCCTTTAAAGCACCCACAAAGTGATCTTTCAAGCCGTAATCGGTAGTAAGGGTAATTATTGACATAATTTTGTTTATAACTATTGGGGTTGGGTAAGCCTAAATTTCATTAAATTTGAGAAATGCAAAGCTAACAATAGTAAATTCAAAAACGAAATAAAGAAAAATATTTTCTATTCGGGACTATAATTATTTTGGTGATGCCTCAATATCTATAAATATATTAAAACTACTGCTTTTGAACGAAAGAATAATTGAATTGGTAGACATTGCTCCAAAGGAGTTTTGGGGAGATCAAGATGCGCATTTAGAAACAATTAAAAAATACTATCCTAAGTTAAAAATAGTAGCTCGAGGTACTACACTTAAAGCTTTTGGTGAGAAAGAAGTGTTGGATGAATTTGAAAAAAGATTCCAACGATTGATGCTACATTTTAGCCGGTACAATAATATTGATGATAACGTAATTGAACGCGTTATTTTAGGAGATGGTCATGATGAACAAAAAATTCAAGGCCATGACAAAATTTTAGTTCATGGGGTAGGAGGAAAGTTGATTAAAGCTTTAACTCCTAATCAACAGTTATTAGTAGATACCTTAGGTAAAAATGACATGGTTTTTGCGGTAGGACCTGCGGGTACGGGAAAAACATATACTGGGGTGGCAATGGCTGTTAAAGCCTTGAAAGAAAAAGAAGTCAAACGAATTATTTTGACTCGACCAGCTGTTGAAGCAGGAGAAAATCTTGGGTTTCTACCTGGTGATATGAAGGAAAAACTAGATCCGTACATGCAACCTTTGTATGACGCATTACGAGATATGTTGCCTAATGAAAAAATTGAAGATTATATTTTGAAAGGAATTATTCAAATTGCTCCTTTAGCCTTTATGCGTGGTCGAACTTTGGATAATGCTTTTGTTATTTTGGACGAAGCTCAAAATACTACCCATTCTCAAATGAAAATGTTCTTAACACGTATGGGTAAGAATGCCAAGTTCATGATTACGGGAGATCCGGGTCAAGTAGATTTACCTCGCCGAACCATTTCAGGTTTAAAAGAAGCGCTCTTGGTTTTGAAAGATGTGGATGGAATAGGAATAATTTATTTGGATGACAAGGATGTGGTACGCCACCGATTGGTTAAAAAAGTGATAGAAGCCTATAAAAAAATAGAGAATAACGATTAATAAGTTGAACTAATTACAAAATGATTAAAGAAAATATTAAGGTTATCATTAGTGATTTAGATGGTACTTTGTTGAATAATCACCACACCATTTCAGATTACACAAAATCTATTTTCCAAGAATTACACCAACAAGAATATTTGATAGTAGTGGCTACAGGTCGTCATCACTTGGACGCAATACCTTTAGTTGAAAAATTAGGAGTACCGTTGTATTTGGTAACTTCAAATGGAGCAAGAATACATTCGCCAGAAAAAGAATTGCTTTTTTCGATGAATATGGAAAGTAATACGGTAAAATCTATTTTGTCTTTAGATATAGATCCAGATATTACGACGGTTTTGTTTCGAGAAGATATTTGGCAAACGAACAAACACAATGAAAAACTAAATAGTTTTCAAAAAGAAGTAACCTATCACCCTCAATTAGTTGATTTTAAAGAGTTAGAGGATTATGGAGCTATTAAAATTTTCTTTACACATGAAAATCACGATAAATTAGTTGCCGTTCGAGATTTAATTTTAGAACAACATCCAGAAACATTCAATCATGCGTTTAGTCTCCCTATCTGTTTGGAATTTATGGATAAAGCAGTAGATAAAAGTGTCGCTATTGCTAAAATTTTAGAGTTAGAAAAATTAGATTTTAGTCACGCGATTTCTTTTGGAGACGGATTCAATGATGAGATGATGCTTCACTCTACAGGAAAAGGACTTATTATGGGGAATGCTCCAGATACCTTAAAAAATAAATTGTCTCACTTGGAAGTTATTACTACTAATCACGAAGACGGAGTGGCAAAATATCTTTCAGAATCATTATTAAAATAAATATCAATTACTATGAAAAAAAACATACTTATAATAGTTTCCATTTTTTGTTCTTTATTTTCAGAAGCTCAAGTGTTGAAATTAGAAGAAATTATGAAAGGGAATGATTTTATTGGCAATCTACCCGAAAATGAAAGATGGTCTTTAGATGGTACTACAATTTATTTTGATTGGAACCCAAATAAAGAATGGGGTAATTCAACCTATTTTTGGAAAAAAGGGATGAAAGTTCCGCAAAAAGCGTCAAAAGAAGAAGCTAAATTCTCAAAATTTAAATTTATAGAAAAAGAAGGAACTGGAATTTATTATTATATGGATAAAGGACAGATTTTTTCGTATTCAATTAATAACAAAAGAGTTAAAAAAATATACCAAAACAATTCACCTGTTTCAAACCTACAGGTAGGAAAAGAGGATGGAGTCGTTTTTTTTAAACAAAGCGATAACATTTTTAGATTCGATACAAAACAAGGCTCACTAGTTCAGCTGACTAATTTTAAGAAGGGAAAATCAGAGGAAAAACCAAAAGACAAAGAATCCTTCTTGAAAGACCAACAAAAAGAATTGTTTCAGTTTGTAAGAGACCAAGAACAAAAAGAGAAGTGGAATGTTGCTAATGAAGATTCAAAATCAGATTTTGCCAAACCATATTTTTTAGGTAAAAATAGTATTGAGAGTTCCAAAGCCAGTCCAAAGGGGGATTTTGTGACATTCCGACTCAGAGAAGAAGCTGATGTAAAACAGGAAGAAATGGAAGTTTTTATTACGGCTGATGGTTATAACAAATCCAGAGATACAAAAACTAAAGTTTCCACGAGCAATTTTGTGAATACAAAATTTGGTATTTATAATGTGGCAAAGGATTCTGTGTATATGGTCAATTTTTCAACTTTGAGTCATATTCAAGATGTTCCAGAGTATTTTAAATTGTATGAAGCAAATAAAAATCTAGAAAAAAAAGACAAATTAATAGTAGCGCAAGCTCCAATATATAATAAAGACGGTTCGTATGCTGTTGTTGAAATTAGAAGTCAAGATAACAAAGACCGTTGGTTAGTTAATTTAAATTTAGAGAATGGAAGTTTTAAAGAAATTGAACACCAATATGACGAAGCTTGGATTGGTGGACCTGGAATTCCGTCGTATGCATTTAGCTCAGGTACTTTAGGATTTTTAGCAGACAATGAAACGATTTATTTTCAATCAGAAAAAACTGGTTATTCCCATTTGTACACTTACAATTTAAGAACGAATAAGAAAGTGCAATTAACTCAAGGTAATTGGGAAGTGCGTGGCGTTGTTTTGTCAAAAGATAAAAAATCATTTTATTTAACCACAAATGAAACGCATCCGGGTAATCGTGGATTTTATAAAATGAATGTATCTGATTCTGTTTTACAGCCCATTTTAACTAAAGACGGAGCTCACGAAGTAAGTCTTTCTCCAGATGAAAAAACCTTGTTAGTTCGTTATTCGTACAAAAATAAACCTTGGGAATTGTATTTGGCTACCAACAAAAAAGGAAGCGGTTTAGAACAAATTACGTTTTCAACAACTAAGGAATTCCAATCGTATAATTGGAGGAATCCAGAGGTGATCACTTTCAAAGCAGAAGACGGAACACTTGTAAACGCTCGTTTGTATAAACCAAACACTACTCAAGCCAATAAAGCGGCTGTGATTTTTGTTCACGGAGCAGGTTATTTACAAAATGCTCATAATTATTGGAGTACGTACCATAGAGAGTATATGTTTCATAATATGTTAACTGATTTAGGTTATACCGTTTTGGACATTGATTATAGAGGTAGTGATGGCTACGGAAGGAATTTTAGAACTGGAATTTACCGTTTTATGGGTGGAAAAGATTTATCAGATCAAATTGATGGTAAAAAATTCTTAGTACAAAATTGCAATGTAGACGAAAATAGAGTTGGGATTTATGGAGGTTCTTACGGTGGATTTATCACTTTGATGGCAATGTTGACGGCACCTAAAGAGTTTGCGTCAGGTGCTGCCTTACGTTCTGTGACAGATTGGGCACATTACAATCACGGATACACGGGGAACATTTTAAATTTTCCAGAAACAGATCCAGAGGCGTACAAAAAAAGTTCGCCAATCTATTTTGCGAATAATTTAGAAGGAAATTTAGTAATGCTTCATGGTATGGTGGATGACAATGTGGAATACAAGGATATTGTGAGATTATCACAACGTTTTATTGAATTAGGAAAGAAAAAATGGAGTTTAGCTAGTTTTCCTGTCGAGTCACATGGGTTTAAAGAAACGTATTCGTGGGTAGATGAATATGGTAGAATTTTGGATTTATTCAATTCGACATTGTTAAATAAATAGTTTTATTCACTTCCATTCTCCATGAAATAATGCTAAATTTGCGGCAATTACAAACAACACAATAATATAATGAGTACTACAATTACAACTACTAACTTTAATTTTCCAGGTCAAAAATCAGTTTATCGTGGAAAAGTTCGAGAAGTGTACAATATAAATGATGATTTATTAGTCATGATTGCTACCGATAGATTGTCGGCGTTTGATGTAGTTTTGCCAAAGGGTATTCCTTATAAAGGACAAATCTTAAATCAAATCGCAACCCAATTTATGAAGATGACGCAAGACATCGTTCCAAATTGGTTAATAGCAACACCAGACCCTAATGTGGCTGTAGGACATTTGTGTGAGCCTTTCAAAGTAGAAATGGTAATTCGCGGGTATGTTTCTGGCCATGCGGCAAGAGAATATGCAGCAGGAAAAAGAACACTTTGCGGAGTAACAATGCCTGAAGGATTAAAAGAAAATGATAAATTCCCTACACCAATAATTACGCCGACAACCAAAGCAGATAATGGTTCTCACGATGAAGATATTTCAAGAGAAGACATCTTATCAAAAGGAATTGTTACCGAAGAAGATTATTTGGTTTTAGAACAATATACACGTGCTTTGTTTCAAAGAGGTACTGAAATTGCAGCCAGTCGAGGATTGATTTTAGTGGATACCAAATATGAATTTGGTAAAACCAAAGACGGTCAAATCGTATTGATTGATGAAATTCACACTCCCGATTCATCCCGTTATTTTTATGCCGAAGACTACCAAGAAAGACAAGATAGAGGAGAGGAACAAAAACAATTGTCTAAAGAATTCGTGCGTCGTTGGTTAATTGAAAATGGTTTTCAAGGACAAGAAGGGCAACAAATTCCAGATATGTCAGATTCTTATATTGAATCTGTTTCAGAAAGATATATTGAGTTATACGAAAATATCTTAGGTGAAAAATTCGTAAAAGCCGACATTAGTAATATTAATGAACGAATCGAAAAGAACGTGTTAGCGTTCTTGGAAAAATAGATAAGTATTTGATTTGATATCAAAAAAAACGCAATTCGTAAGAATTGCGTTTTTTTTAGCCCTGTCCCGACGCTTCGGGAGAAGCGGCATCCTTTATAGTTTGAAAGCTGAGGTTTCCGAAGTTCAGACTATAAAGATATAGCGAAAAGCGGGAATAGCTCCTAAAGAAATATTATTTAAAATAAGAAAAAGTGGCTTCGTTTTCTATTCTCAACAAGGTTTCATAAATTAATTGGATAACATTTTCTACGTCTTCGCGGTGTACCATCTCCACTGTCGTGTGCATATAACGTAATGGAAGCGAAATCAAAGCCGAAGCCACGCCGCCATTACTGTAAGCAAAAGCATCCGTGTCAGTTCCGGTAACTCTTGACGAAGCTAAACGCTGAAAAGGAATGTTTTTTTCAGTAGCAGTAGTCAAAATCAATTCTCTTAAATTATTCTGTACCGCAGGAGCGTAAGTAATAACCGGACCTTTACCAATTTTTGTTTCTCCTTCAATTTTTTTGTCAATCATTGGAGTAGTGGAATCATGACAAACATCAGTTATGATGGCTACATTAGGTTTGATAGTTTGGGTAATCATTTCAGCGCCACGTAAACCCACTTCTTCTTGCACAGAATTGGTAATGTACAATCCAAAAGGTAATTTTTTGCCATTTTTGTGTAATAATCGAGCAACTTCAGCAATCATAAACCCTCCCATACGGTTATCAATCGCTCGGCAAACAAATTTATTTTCGTTCAACACCATAAATTCGTCAGGATAGGTAATTACACACCCTACGTGTACGCCTAGTTTTTCTACCTGTTCTTTGTTTTCGCAGCCACAGTCAATAAAGATGTTGTCGGTTTTGGCAACTTCTTCTTTTCCTCTATTGCGAGTATGAATAGCAGGCCAGCCAAAAACACCTTTTACAATTCCATTTTTTGTATGAATGTTAACGCGTTTAGAAGGCGCAATTTGATGATCAGAACCGCCATTTCTAATGACATAAATCAATCCGTCATCTGTAATATAGTTGACATACCAAGCAATTTCGTCGGCATGACCTTCAATCACTACTTTATAAGGAGCTTCAGGATTGATGATTCCCACAGCAGTTCCGTAGGTATCGGTAATAAATGTGTCTACATAGGGTTTTACATACTCCATCCAAATTTTTTGTCCTTCCGCTTCAAAACCTGTTGGCGAAGCATTATTAAGGTAGCTTTCTAAAAAGGCAATCGAGTTTTCGTTTAATATTGATTCAGTGCTCATAAAATATTTTTTTGCTAAATTATAAATTTGGCATCACAGTTGTGTATAGAATGTCTAATTTTGCAATTAATTTTTTTAACTATGAAGAGTATTAAAATTCTTATTTTCTTTATTTTCATTTCTACTGCGGTTAAAGCACAAATAACACCAAAAGACACTACTAAAATGGGGTATGTTTTGACAGAAAACGATACCATTTTGAATGATACAATTGAACTTCCTGAGATTATTGTTCGAAAAGAAAAGTTAGATGTAGAAGCAAGAAAACAATTTCAGTTACTTCAAAACCGAGTTTATAGAGCTTATCCATATGCTAAAATTACATCCGAAAGATTGACTGCTTTAAATAAAGGGATGGAAAATCTTAAAACCGAAAAAGAGAAAAAGAAATATTTCAAAATTGTAGAAAACTATTTAACTAATGAGTTTGAGGCAAAACTCAAAAAATTATCTCGTAAACAGGGGCAAATTTTAGTCAAATTAATTCACCGTCAAACAGGTACAACAACTTATGATTTGATAACCAATCTTAAAAGTGGTTGGAAGGCGTTTTGGTCTAATGTAACCGCTAGAGTTTTTGATATTAATTTAAAGACAAAATACGACCCTTACGAAAATAACGAAGATTATCTTATAGAATCCATTTTAGTTTATGGCTTTGAAACGGGTAGATTACAAAATCAACCATCAGTAATTAAAGTGGACTTCAATGATTTGAGTGCTGCTTGGCAAGCGAAAGTAAGTGCTGCAGCTAAATAATTTCTTATATTAAGCCTGTTCAAGCAGGGCGTTTCCTGTTGGCTTCGTGACCTCGCCATGACAGGCCGTGCTATTCGCTGCAAGTCCTCGCTGTTGCGCTTTGCTTCACATGCTGTGGGCTTTTCGCTGCTATCCCTAACGCGGGCTCAACTTCAATAGCAATATCAAAATTCAAAATTTATTTCTCTTAATGTTCCTTAATCTCTTAATGGTTTAATACACTTATATTTTCTTATA
>Ga0213921_1000064_pt1 | contig 41441 bp, 54 predicted proteins | sample McNCre2017MG_FD_165041 | JGI IMG/M metagenome (GOLD analysis project Ga0213921, IMG submission 165041) | Freshwater microbial communities from McNutts Creek, Athens, Georgia, United States - 20-17 MG | ecosystem: Environmental > Aquatic > Freshwater > Creek | place: USA: Georgia | collected...
CGCCTGCAAAACTTGTCTTGTCGGCAAAACCACCGACACTAACCGAAAAAGGAAAGCAAATCATGCAAACCCTAAATAGCGCCAACTATGGCGCAACCCTGGCGGAGGCCGCGGAGCACCTGCGCAACCTTGAGCCATTCCACACCGGCACGCTTAGCGGGCTAGTCGAGCCACTGGACGGCATGCAGTTTTATGTTGTCCGCTCTTACGGCACTCCTATTGCCATGACACTGATGAACTCTGGCGCTCTCGACCCAGAGCCCGAGGTGTTCCCCAGCGCCTACACCCACAGCGCCACCACCAGCAAGCACGCAAACCTGGTCAAGAGAGCATGGGGTCTCTAATGCCTAGCGAGTTTTACGCCGCCTACACCGAGGCTTATTCAAAGTGGGCACTAGCAAAAAGGGCAGACCAGGCTAGCGGTAGCACCGAGATTGGGCTAATCATCGATCGCTGGCATGCCGAGGGCTTTCTAGTGGGCATGGCGCACGCTTTCGAGTTGCTCACCGGCTACGAGCCAGACCCAGACAACTACGAGGACACTTGCGACAACGCCTTTTGCGATGGTGAGTGCAACCAGAACTTTTGCGAGGCACGCACAGATGAAAGCGAGGTGGACTAACTAAGGCAAACCCAACCCCATCGGCTCCCCCGGCCGGTGGGGTTTTGCCATGCCCGGTTCAAAACGGCCTTCAGCGGCCGCTAGCGCCCTTTTAGGGGACGGATGGAAATGTGCGCAGCGTTTGTGTCTGCAAAACTTTTTCTGTCGGCAAAACCAACCGACACTAAGGAGCAAAAATGTGTACCACCTTCAAGCCCACCATTGGCGAGGCGTTCGAGTCTATCGGCTTCATCGCCGATACCGCTCAGTTTGTTTACGAGTACCGCACCTACGCCGTTATCACCTATGCAGGTTGGGACTTCAAGCCTGTCGAAATCTTCAGCACCGCACCTGTCGAATACAACGGTGAATGGGCAACCTACACCGCCACTCTTGTGCCTTGCAAGACTTGCCAGGGTGAATACCCACTCGAGTTTGCCCACCGTGAAGCAATGGGCATCATCGAGAGTTACAGCGATAGCGCCTTCCGTGGTCAGATCTACAGCGCCGTTATCTCAGGTGACTTCGATCTGAGCGCAAGGGGCTAAATAAGCCCTCAGCGCCCGAATAAAGCCCTCAAGCCCCCTCTTGGGGGCTTTATTCGTTTTGCAGGGTATCGCAGCTCTACGAGGCGCTGAAGGCTTATTTAGGGGACGGATGGAATGTGCGCAGCGTTGGCGCGGTTTGTGGCGTAGCTCTGCCACCTGGCTACTTAGCAAGTTGTTGCGTGGCGATGCTCTTGCGTGGCGTAGCTCTTGCGTGGCTAAGTCTTAGCGTGGCTAAGTCTTAGCGTGGCGTAGCTCTTGCGTGGTGATGCTAGACAGGGCTAAGCGATGGGGATCTAAAAATTGCGTGAGTGTGGAGCGGGTTTGCTAGCCATACCGATAGTTGGCAGCACCACCTAGCCACCTCGCCACCTCGCCACCTGGATTTTTGCCGTTACATAACCGTTACAACAAATCGAAAAAAGACATTGAGTAAGTTGAGTAAGTTGAGTATTTATGGCATAATAGAAGTAACCAAAAAGCACCACCTAAACCAAAGGAGCAAAATCATGTACCAGAACACTTACGGCTATTTCGCAGCAGAAGAAATCGAACAGGCGCTAGAGGATCAGGGCATTGCCCTGGAATACGACATTGAGCAACTAGGCGCTTACATTGATGCATTCGGTTGGCTAGGCAATGTTGAGTTGCCGGACGGCACTCGCCGTCGTCAGTTTGCAGAAGAGGCGCTTGCCGACAACCTAGCCAAATGGGTTTACAACGCCAATGAATACCTCTACGCCGAAAACATTGAATCGGGCGCGGCTTTTGCAGAGTACTACCTAGACAACTACGAAACAGAATTCCGTGTGCCGTCTTACTTGGTTGTCGATTACGAGGCAACTTGGGACAACAACCTTCGCCACGATTTCGCGCTAGTAAACGGTTACGTCTTTACCGATAACTAACCACTTGCCCTGGCTATGGCGCAAAACTAGCCACCACAACCAAACCAAAGGAGCAAAACAAATGACTTACACTCACGAACTAAACGAAACCACCCGGATCAAGCTCGAGTACTACAGCCACGGCGTAGACCTGGAATACATGATCGGCGATTTGTCGGGCATGTCTGCCGGTGTGCTAGTAACCAAAATGGGTTGGGATCACGGAATCGTAACCGAAATAGGTGGCCTTTACTTGGCTAACGCAATGCACTCTGCCGAAATCGATTCTGACGTATCACTCACTGCCGATGACTTGGAGCGAGCCGTAACCGACATGCTAGAGAGTGATTACCCTGGCTTAGGCGTAGGGCAATGGGAAACCGTTCGCGGTTACTCTCAAGGCGATGCTTGGCGCGTCTTTGTCTTTGCTCCAACTCAGGCGATACTCGATGACATTCTGCACGAGGTATCAGTTTGGCTGCGTGGTGACGTTTACGATGCCACCGTAGAGGAGCTAGTCACTTGGGCTAACCCTGAACACGGCACTCGCCAAACTTGGGAGGCAGTACCTGACTACTCTTGCGTAACCGTTTGGGCTAGCAAAACTGACATTTACGTCCCTAGCCTCCACACCTGCCTAGAGGCGCTCGACTACGCCTTTGAACCTGAACCATCCAACTGACCACCACAACCACGCCTAGTGGCATTCAAAGGCTTATTTGGATGCCACTAGGCAAGATAAGGAATAAACCGTGAACACGATCACCAACTCCAACATGCATAAGCTCGCCAACCTAATCCACGTCTGTGAACCTGCCAACAAAGACTTTGGTTTGAGCCACGTCTGGATCACGTTCGATGAACTAGGTATCCACTCTCTCGCAACTAATCGCTACCTAGTTATGTCCACTTCGGTTGAGCAAGTGTTTGGCGATGCCGGAACTTACTTGCTTAGCCACGAGGCCGCAAAGTTTGTTTTCTCACAAAAGCGTTCAGACTTCGAAATCGAGTTTGACGTGGAGGGCGCAACCTTGAGCTGCGGATCAACGTCAATCCGTCTTGCGTCTGCCTTCGATCAACACCTCAAGCGAGCTAAACAACTTCGCGAGTACTTCGCCGAATGGAAACCTAGCGAGGGCTCACCTTCCGTGATGCTCAACGTAAGAGAGCTCGCGATCCTCAACAAGGTTGAGAAAAATACTTACTGGCAGTTTGAATCGGCAGCTGAAAAGTACCCTGGCAAACCGGCACCGATCCGTGTTTCAACCACCAATTACGTAGGGCTACTCCAGCCTGGTTTGCCTCGCTAACAAACACCTATTTGTTGCCTAAAACAACAAAAAAACGCGTTTTTCACCTCGATCAGCGATTTCGCCAAAAGGGACATTAGAGTTGAGTATCTTGGTAATTACAAAGGAACTCAATTACCAACTACTCTCTCTATATAACCCAACTAAAAAACTGCAATTTACCTATAAAATAAGGGTTTTTTAATACCCTTCAACCACACCAAACCATCAAAACACCTATTTTCTGTCACTTACTCAACTTACTTATGAGTAAGTTAGAACATTAGAATAAAAGGAGATTTCTCAACATGACTAAAAAGCTGCTCGACCCTGAACTTGGCGAACTGATCGACATTGACGGACTTAGCCAACTCACCGGCATCCCTAAAAGCACTATCCGTTCGTGGCGTAGAGAACAGTTTTCTCACCTGGCTAAAATCATCGGCTACAAGGCGAATACGTCTAGCATCGTCTGGTATCGCCTGGATGACGTGAAGGCTTATTTGCGAGCTGAGGGCATCGATCCAGATACGGCTAACACGGCTCTATCCGCTGCGTACGAAGCACCTAACGCAATCAAAGCTCCACTAGGTGAACGCATCGATCCAAAGTCTTACAACGCTCTTTTGACGCTTGAGAAGATTCAGAAAGATAACCACTGGGACAAGTACGCATCCACCCACCTAACCAACATGGGTTATGCGTCTGGCTACAACTTCCTAGCCGAATGCGCTAAAGAGGTGAACGCTATCTACTTCGGATCACCTGACCGTGACACCTGGAATCTTTATGACAACTGGGATAAAGCACCTAAAGGTTATGAAGCTGCAAACCTTATTCCACGTTCGTTTATTGCGCGTGACTTCCTTGAGCGAGCTGCGTTCGAATCTCAGTTTTGGTTTGTCTGGGTGAACACTGCCCGACTAGCTCACGCCAAATACAACCACTTGCCGGTTACTGCCGAGCAAGTTTGCAAACTACCAATCAACTAACCAAAGAATAGAGAACACTAATGTCTAACCTGGGTAACGAAGCAACCGTATCCGCAACAACTGTCTGGCTTACTCCACCGTCTTTGTTGGCGAAGCTGGGTGAGTTTGACCTTGATCCTTGCAGTCCACTCAACCGACCTTGGGACACCGCTAAGCACCACTACAACGTTCACGATGATGGACTTGCTCAACCCTGGCTTGGCAGGGTTTGGATGAATCCACCTTACGGCCGTGGGATGGATCAGTGGATGGGCAAGTTGAAACAGCACAAGGCTGAAGGTGGCTCAGGTATTGCGCTTATCTTTGCTCGCACTGAAACTAAGACCTTTTTTGATTACGTCTGGGATGGCGCTGACGCAATCCTATTTGTAAAGGGCCGTATTCGGTTCTGTACGCCTGATGGTGAGGAAGCTGGCACTGCTGGCTCACCGAGCGTTCTAATCGCTTATGGAGCCGCTGAGGTTGATGCTCTACGCAACTGTGGTATCGAAGGTAAGTTGGTGATTCTCTAATGGGCAACAACTCTTACATCGTCATTGAGTCTGATTCTTTTGACGTGCCACTAGCGATCTACGGACACTGGGTAGGTGACGATAACGTGCGAGCAGTTGAGGACACGTTGCTAGTTACTGACCGTATTGGCGATGCGTCTTACCTAGCTGCGCAAATCTTCCACACGCTAACCACTCAACATCACTATGACGGCAAGTCCGGTTTCGGTTTGAGTGTTGGCGATCCGTTCAATGCCTGGATCGATGCGCCTACCGTCTATGTCGATGCCGATAAGGGAGAATACTCTGTCGGTGGCGATGTCTGGTACGACCGCTGGGCTATGCCCATTGAGCGTACTTGCCGATAAACAACAAATCCCCCGAGCTGCGAGAACAAAACAGCTCGGGGGATTCACCGAAGGAACAATGACCATGAAGCCATTCATCGGGCAACCACGCCGACACAATAAAGCATTACCGTTACATCGCTATTTGTCAAATCGTAAGCACCGAGCTAAGCGCAGGTTCGACATTCAAACCTGGCTTGAGCGCTTTGCTATCAGGTTTGCAGCTGTGGTGATGACCATAGTTACACTTGCCCTTATCCGTTTACTACTAGCAATCTTCGATTCCCTACTACCTACTGGAGCCTTCTAATGAGTTTCTACGCAACACTTACCTACGCCAAAATCCGCGAAGGTAAAATCATCCGCACCTACGATCTGCGCCACAACGGTGACGTGGTTGCCGAGTTTGACACCATCAACAAGTCCCTCACCGAGATCAACTGGCGCAAGTCTGCATCCGAGGAAGTCCGCAACCTGGCTAACGCCAAGATGCTTGAGGAGTTGGCTAATGCCTAAGCCTCTTATCAAGCGCATCCGTGACGTACTGGTTGAGTGCGAATGGAAACCAAAAAATGTCGGAGCCGTTCTATACACTTACGTCAAAGGCGATTTCGAGGTAGACGTTGTGCCGAGCCTAAACAACAAGTTTTTGTTTACCATAACTAAATACTCGAAAATCCCTGTATCTAACGCTATGCTGTTAGATAGCGAAGAAGTCGTTCAACATCTTCGCAACCCTCGCATCAAGTACTAACCACTAAACCAAAGGAATGAGATCATGAGTGAAATCAACTCAGTTCTGGATCAGCTCATTGCTGATGCCAAAACTACCCTTATCACCGGCAAGCCAAAGGCTACTGCCGATGACCGCAAGTCGGTTGAAGCAGCCGACCCAATCCTGGCTAACGAGCTGCTGGCTCAGCGTTCAGACATTGACGAGCAGATCAAGGCTCTCACCGCTCAGAAGAAGGCCATTGACGACATCTTGAAGGATGCCATCGGCAAGGATGAAGTCCTGCTGGTGAACGGCGCTGAGGTGGCTTCCATCTCTCGCTGGCGTGAAACTCAGTTGAACACCGAGTTCATCAAGGAAAACTTCCCTGTGGCTGACTACCCTGAGATGTTTTCGCGCGTATCCAAGTCCCGACTCAACATCAAGCGATAATCATGGGCGCTTACGACTTTGAGATGGAAGTTGCCGAGTACGCCGAGGCCGAGCAGATTGAGGCTCAGCGTGTTGAGGACGGCTTGAGCGAGGTATCGCTTCAGTATGTCTTTGACACAATCGATAACCTGTTCAAGGACTTCACTGCTAAAGCTGACAGTTTCATCGCCAGTGCCAAGCCTGAACCTGTTGAAGGTGACGGCATCCTGATGCAGGAATCGTTCTGCCTCCCTTGTAACCGACTTTGTGATTGCAATGACTAACCCAATTACTGAAACAATCCTGTTTCCGTATCAGGTTGTGGCTGCTGAGAGGATCGCACAGCAACGTGCGGTTCTCTTGGCAGACCAGCCTGGTCTGGGTAAGACTTTGGAAGTTATCGGCGGCCTTGAGTTGGCTGGGTTGTTTTCTGAATACAAGGTGACAACTAACATCTTGGTGCTAACTCCCATCGTGAACGCTCGCACCACCTGGATTGATGCCCTAGAACGCTTTGTAGCGCCTCACTACGCCATCAACATCATTGACCTGTCTGTTGGTACGTCTAAGGCTAAAACACAGCGCCTAGAGGCTGACTGGGTGGGTGATGGCATCAACATTGTTGTTGCTAACCACAATGCTCTCGACTACTCAAGGAAGGGCTGGCGTGTTGAGTTCCCATCGGTTAGTTGGGATGCGGTTATCGTTGATGAATCTCACCTAGTGCTACCTATCGGAGCTAAGCAGACTAACTTCCGTACCGCACTAAACAAGCTGCGGATGTATCACGATGGAGCGATCCGTATTGCCATCTCTGGTACGCCTGACCGTGGAAAGTTGGAGAATCGCTTCGGAACCTGGTCTTTCCTTTATCCGAGCATTGTTGGAATGAATCGCTATGCCTGGCTTGAGGACAACTTTTTTATGGTTGAGCAACGAGTATCGGCTAACCGCACTATCCGTGTTCCTTACACTCTCAAAGATGAACGGCGCTGGCAGATCTTCAGTAACAAGTGGATGATTCGCCGGACTAAATCTGAGGTGCTGGCTCAGTTGCCTCCGAAGCGTTACATTGACGTTGAGTTGGATTTGCTTCAGGATCAGCGTGTTGATTACCTGATGGCGCAAATGGAGTTTGAAGAGGCTCTGAGTGAGTCGGAGAGCAACTCAACTTCAGCTGCAATGCTATTTGCCCTGCGCTCACGCCAGATTGCTGTATGCCAGTGGCGTGAACAGGATAACCAACTACTGCCTGTTGTCGGTGGTGCATCGATCAAACTGAACTGGTTGCTTGAGTGGCTTGATGAACGAGGCTTCATTGTCGCTGATGCAAACGCTGACAACGAGGCAAAGGTTGTGATTGTTAGCCAGTTTTCTCGAGTGCTGCATTGGCTCAAGACCGAGTTGGCAAACCAGGGTATCGAAGCCCAAGTGCTTGATGGCAAGACTAGCGCCACTAAGCGAACCGAGATTCAAGATCGATTCCAGAACGGCAACCTGCGTATCGTCTTGCTCTCTGGCTCGATGGGTGTTGGTATCAACCTTGATAAGGCTGATGACCTGATTATGCTCGATAGCCCTTACGACCCAGACCGGATTGAGCAGATTGAAGATCGTGTCCACCGAGCTTCAAGCATCCACAACGTAACCATCTGGAACCTGATGGCTAAAAGCACTATCGATGTTTCGATTGCCGAAACCGTGAGTAAGCGTTACCAAACAACCAGGAAACTGCTTGACGAAGATCGTGGCGTGTCTATTGGTCGTGATGTTCTCAAGCGCATCAAAGCTATAAAGGAAGAAACCAATGAGTGATCACGCAGAGAATGTTCGAGAGTACTATCGCCGTCAAGGTGATGCCCGAACCATAGAACGCATCATCAAACTTCTAGACCAACAATCAAAGTTTCTTGAGCGTGGGGACTTCCGTAAAGATTTACTTATCGCTCTTATCAAGGGAGAACAGAAGTGAGCGACTACACACCAACAACAGCGACACCTACGACAGAGCAAGTGCGTATCGCTTTTGCTACACACACAAACGGAGGATGGGCTGAAATCAGCCCCGGTCTTGGAGAACTTTTCGACCGTTGGCTTGCTCAGCACGATGCCGAGGTTGCCGAAGCAAAAGAAAAAGCAATCATCAAACTGCTAGAGGCTCTACAGACACATAAAGAATGTTTTGGCGAACATCACGAAGATTGGGTTTGGAGCAGTCCAGCAGGAATTATCGAAGTCTTGACTAAATGGGATAGCGAACCTATCGCTCTTATCAAGGACACAGAATGAAGCACTTATCTATGACTGATTTCGGTCACTTGCTTTACAGCATCGTTTACTGGGTTCACGCCTACCGAGCTATTTAGAAGGAGAAACAAATGCCAACCTGGAAGGATCAAGACATGAATGAACTTCGAGACGACATGATTCGAATGATGCAGGTCTACGCTAACGAGATCGGAATCCCATTGCATCAGATCATGCAGCTCGAGCAGAAGATGTCTGCTGAGTTTGAGTGGGTAACAGCAAATGACTAAGACCTATGCCGTCAAGACAACTATTGAGGAAGTTCTCAAAGCTGCCGAGTTTCGTGGCGATGAACCTCAGCCTGAGTTCTGCAACATTGAACGTTGCGGACGTGAGGCAGTTGTTATGTCTCTTTGCAATGCGCACTACCACCGATACCAGCGTTACCTGCAAGCTAACCCACGAGCGCCTCGCAGGGACATCGGATCTGAACGCATTGCTGAAGTGATGCACTACATGATTGAGCCTGTTGGCCCGCACGAAATCAAAGTAAAGGATTTGAAGTGTCACGTCCCTGGTTGCTATGGGCGTAAATACGAGGCACGAGGCCTTTGCCGGATGCACTACTCTCGCTTCGCCAACGCAGCTCGCAGAGGTGATGTTGTTGATCCAGAAGGTCGTATCAAGAAGTCACCCAAAGAGAGAATCCCTACACGGTCTTACATGCGCAAGGATGCGGATAAACTCTCAGGTACGCAAGAAACCATTGTGAACTTCATCTTGGATTGCAACGCTGAGGGCTTTGGCCCATCGTATAAAGACATAATCGAACACATCGGACTCAGTTCAGTATCGAGCGCCCACTATCACCTAAAGCGCCTTGAACATCTTGGCTGGATCAGGATGGGCGATGGTCGAGCTAGGCGTGTTGAAGTTTTGAAAGGAATAGAAAATGAAGATAGGTAGCCTGTTCTCTGGCTATGGTGGTCTAGACATAGCAGTATCCGCTATGACTGGCGCAACCGTTGCTTGGCATTGCGAGTTTGATGCAGCACCGAGCAAGATTCTGGAAGCCCGATTCCCTGGTGTTCCAAACTATCAGGATGTCACTAAGGTGGACTTTACTCAGGTTGAACCTGTGGACATCCTAACTGGCGGTTTCCCCTGTCAAGACTTATCGCTGGCTGGAAAACGAGCTGGCATCAAAGACGGTACACGAAGCGGACTTTGGAGTGAATACGTCCGCGCAATAAAAACTCTTCAACCAAAACTTGTAGTAATCGAAAATGTTAGGGGACTCCTAAGTGCAAAAGCAGACAATGGTATGGAATACGCAGAAGAAGATCTGGCAGTATTTGGATCCAAGCCTCCCATCCGAGCAATGGGTGCCGTTCTTGGAGACTTGGCAGACCTCGGGTACGATGCACGATGGATTGGTCTCAAGCGCAACGAAGAGTTGAAGGCTTGCGGTAACGGTGTTGTACCTCAGCAGGCGATGCTTGCTCTGAGCATCCTTTTGGAGGGGATTGACCTTGGCAACTAGGGTTACGTTCAAATCTGGCTCAAACAAACTTGTAGGTAAGACTTTTGAGTTTTCGCCAGATGACATGCACCAGTGGTTTCCAATGTTGGAGAACTTGCTAGCATCGGCTGGCTACCAGAAGCATCTACTCTCTTATCGTTGGAATCCAAATAACGATCGAGTAAACATTGCCTTTGTGAATAATGGCATTTCTTCTACTCCCATTGCTGAGTTTGTTATTGACCACACAGACAATGGTGCTAGACTAAACGAACCAACCAAGGAGAACTAATGCCAATCGCAATCAACGGAATCCGGAAGTCCGAATGGACAGCCGATGATGTTGCTGCTGTAAAGACCGCTGAGCGATGGATGACTCGCATCCCTGAGTTTTTCATCACTGAGCGTTCCTACCAGAAGCAGATTGGCATCTCTGAGGTTGGCTCGGATTGCCGTAAATGCGTAGCTCGCAAACTCGCTTTGAAACCTAAGCAGGTTTCTGGTGGTTGGTTCCCTTACGTTGGTACGGCAGTCCACGCCTCGCTTGAAGAAGGCTTCGGCAAGTACGAGTCGGATTACTACCTTGAGAATCGTCTCCAGGTTTGGGAATACAAAGACCTCGTGCTTGGTGGCAGTTGCGACATGGCTGCCGTTCACATTGATTCTGATCGTCTAGTTGTAAACGATTGGAAGATTGTCGGAGATTCTGGGATTGCTGATGCCGCTAGGGGCAAAGTAAAAAACCAGTACCGGATTCAAGCAATGCTTTATGGCTTGGGCTGGGTAAATAAGGGTTTGACCCCCACCCATGTTGCCTTGTCTTTCCTCCCGAGAAATCAGGACTTGGACAAAGCCCAGGTTGTAATGTTCCGTTATGATGAGTCAATCGCACTTGAGGCTCTTGCTTCACTCAAGGTGATGATTGATGCAGCTGAGATTATCGGCTGGGATGAAGTCATTGCGAAACAACCTACGGGATCGTACTGCTTCGATTGCAGGCGATACTCGCAGGGCGATGATGTATCATCGCTAATCTAACTGAATAACGAAACTGAATAACGCAACTGAATAGCAAACGAAAAAATCGAAACAGTATCTAAGGATAAATCATGGTAGAAATCAACAACCTCCCAGACCCTAACGAGCTCCTCGCTAGTGTCTCCGTTCCATCGCTCTCGTTCAAGGACGTGAAGATCGGAACTGCATACACCGGAATCATCAACGACCTCCAGACCGTCCAGGTTCGTGACTTCGCAAGTGGCGAACCTAAGTTCTGGGATGACGGCAAGCCTCAGCTTCAGATCCAGGTAACTCTGGACACCGAACTGCGCGACCCAGAGATCGAAGATGACAACGGCGAGCGCCGAGTCTACCTCTTCGGACAGAAGCTCAACGCCGCAAAGCAGGCACTCAAGGACTCTGGTCTCGGTAAGTTTGAGATCGGCATGGAGTTCACCATCAAGTTCGCTGGTGAGAAGCCTGCAAAGACTAAGGGCTTCAACCCAGTCAAGCTCTACGAGATTTCCATCAAGAAGAGCAAGAGCAACCCAGCAGTGGATGCGATCCTAAGCGTAGGCGCTGCCGAGGTTACTGGTGGTAAACTGACTTCAGAGCAGCAGGCAAAGGCTGAAAAGTTGAGCAATGCTGGTTTTGATGCTTCGGAAATCGCAGCTACTCTCGGTGTATCCGAGTCGGTAGTGAACGAGGCTCTGACCTTCTAGGACAGAACAAGCCAAGAAGGCGCAATCGTTTCCCCCAACGGTTGCGCCTTCTTTATCCCCTGAAAGGAACATAAATGACAACCAAGCCATTTCAGGAACTCCTTGAGCGCCTCGGTCGTGAAGCATCCGACCCATTAGTAATCTGCTACCAGTCCGCTACTCAAGGTTTCCGAACCAAACAAACTACCGTTGCCCACTCTGACCTAGTTGTTGAAACCCTCAACGACCTGGGTGTGAACATCTGGTATGAAATCAACCCATCGAACGTAGGAACTCGTGCTAAAGCTGAAAACATTACACGTCTCTCGGCGCTCTGGATTGACATTGACTTCAAAGAATCGGGTGTTCAATCTCCAGATAACGCGCATCAACTGGTGGCACTGGTCGCTGAACTCATCGGCGTGGAGCCTACCGCTGTCATCTCCTCCGGACATGGCCTTCAGCCTTACTGGGCGATTGATCCTGAAGAAGAATTCACTCAAGAAATGGCGGCTGGCGTACTACAACGCTGGGGTGGTTTTGTTCGGTGGGTCGCGCAATCTCAGGGCGGTGAACTGGATTCCGTTTTCGACCTTCCTCGTATCTTCAGGAGTCCGGGATCTATCAATCTCAAACAACCAGAAAATCCGGTACGAGTAACCGCTGAGTTCCCCGAGAACTGGCGACCTCTTAGCCTGACCGAGATTGATGAAGTTCTCATTGCTCACGGCTTTACCTCGGTTGCCACGATGCCTGAGTCGTTCGAACTGGTTTCGGCTCATAAGGACTGGGAGTTTGCTCCATCGGACTGCGCTTGGGTTGGACATCTAACAGCCTCTATGCGTCCACAGCAGGCTCCTAAGAGCCGTCACGGCTGGATGCTTCAGCAACTTATCAAACTCAATGCAGCTCACCGCAACGGTTGCATTACAGAGCAGACTGCGCGTGAACTGGTATCCCTAATCAACCAGCAGTTTGAGTTGTTCCTGGCTTTGCCTCCTGCGCGTGAACCAAACACCAATGAACTTGTAGCCGCAAACAAGTGGGCAGTAGCCAGGGTTGAGACGTTCGATGAAGATAAGCTCTCGAGCGAACTTCGTGGTCATCTTCACTCACCGCTTTTTGAGTCTGGGCAACTTGCTACCGATGCCGAGGTAAAGTCGGCAGATTACTCGGATGATGAGTTGTCCGACCTGTACCAGACAACCTTCGGGCCATTTGGTCGAACTGACGCAATGAACTCGTTTAGGTTTATTGCGTTCGCTCGCAACCGTTACAAGCACATCACTGGGCTTGGATGGTATCGCTGGGATGATTCACGTTACATCCCAGACCTAAACCACAACATTTGGCAGGATGCCATTGATGCTGCGATGTTCCTTTCATCGCATGACATGGATGCCACCCAGTTGAAGTGGGCTGAGGTTTCCGCAAACAAGGATCGCATTGTAGCGATGCTTGCAATCGCAGCTACCGACCCACAGGTTCAGTTAGCAACCATTGATATTGATGCGAACGCTAACGAACTTTGCACTCCGAATGGAATCGTAAACTTGCAAACTGGCGAACTGCGCCCAGCAATCAAGAACTACGACTTCAACACTCGCTCCACAACCGTTGCCCCAAAGACCATGGCTACACCAATGTGGAACAACTTCCTGAAGGAAATCATTGAAGATGAAGATCGAATCCAATACATCCAAGAACTCCTTGGGGCTTCGCTATTTGGAGATTCTCGATACCATGTACTCCCTGTACTGGTCGGTACAGGAGCTAACGGAAAATCCACAATACTTGAAGTGGTACGAGAAATCCTTGGTGACTATTCTGCGGTCATGCCTGAAGATTTCCTTATTGACACTAAGGGATCTGCCCATCCCACTGACATCGCAAGACTTAGAGGCGTTCGTCTTGCGGTGGCGAGCGAAACAAGACCTGATGGAAAGTTCAATGAGTCCCGAGTAAAGATGCTTACTGGTGGAGACGTTCTCTCTGCTCGCTTTATGGGCAAGGACTTCTTCGACTTCAAGCCAACCCACACGCTCTTTATGGCGGTAAACCACTTGCCAGAGGTGAAGTCCGGTGGCGATGGTTTCTGGCGCAGACTTCGCAAGATTGATTTCCGCAAGACTATCCCTGCCGAACGCCGTAAAGAGGGCTTATCTAAGCTGCTCGTTGAGGCTGAAGGCCCAGGTATCTTGCAGTGGATTATTGATGGCGCAGTTCGCATCACCAACCAGGGCATGAGTGAACCAGAGTCGATCAAGATTGCAACTCAGACTTACCGTCACGAAGAGGATCACATCGCCAAGTTCCTTGATGAGAAAACTATCCTCGCTGACCGAGCCTCGGTTGCTAAGACGATGCTGTTCCAGGCTTACCGTGAATGGTGTGAGGAAAACGGCGAGCGCCCAATCACACAGAACCAACTTGCTCGTGAGGTGAAGAACCGAACCACTGCTACGGAGTCCAAGACTGCTGGGTTCAACCTATTCATTGGCATCGACCTAATCAAGTTGGATGCCCATAACAACAGCGACTACATCGAGGAGATACTGGACTTCACTCAGAAGGAGAATGACAATGACTACTGGCGATGAATGCACACCAGTTGAACCTTGTGTTTTCTGTCGAGCAGCTTTCCACGGAGAGTGCCTGCTCTTCTGGGGAGACAACGTAGATTGTGGATGCGGTGGGGAGGTTCTCTTTACTGCATCCGGCGATGTAAAGCAGGTAAGCGCCGACATGGTGCAAGAACTAGGCGATACCGATACTGGCTACATTTCGGACGGCTACGAGGCGCAGAAAGACATTGAGAGCTATAAAGACCCAGTATCCACTGGGCGTAAACGTGCAGCTCAGATGTATCCGATTACACCAGGCATGACCTGCGAATGGGCTGGGCTGAAGTTCGCTGGCGGTGGCGTAAAGCCAATCATCGGTTGCATCGGTCGCCCAGCCTCAGATCGCCATCATGGCCCTGACAAGAACACGATGAACAATGCTCAAGGCAATCTGCATCGCATTTGCGACTTCTGCCACAACACTTGGCATGCCATCAACGACCCTTACTACGGCGAGCGCCCAGAACACACTAAGCCTTTTGTGCCAGTTTATCTAGAGTTCTATGCTCACGATCCAAAGACTAAGGCTACGCAGGCTGAGTTGCTTCAGGCTGAAGCTGAGCGGATGTCTAAGCACTAATCGCTTGAACGCGCGAAAAAGTGTGCTAAATGTAGCGTAGAACCTGTGAAAATAGTAGTTTTTCGCGTTTACGCGCTAAAACGCTTTCCTCTAAACCAGGCTACTCCATCGTTGATCTGGACTAGCTCGGTGTAGAACTCATCACCCTCAACGGTGATTACAGCCACGCCTTGTTGCCAGTTCTCCCAATACTTTGCTGGAGTGCCGTCATTTTTCAAAGCACCCATTACCGATGGGACTGCGCCATCTACTCGGCAAAGACATCCTGGAGAAATCGCTCGCGATCTGATAGATCCGTCACGATCGAATACTGTCTTGGACTGGACTTCTTGACGGTGTATGTGTCCAAAGACCGTAGAGATGTGCGGAGAATCGTTTGTGTAAGCCGCAGCTGTCGAACCTCCCGAGCGAACTTTATTGCCATGTATAGCGCGAAGATTGCGACTAATCCAGTAAGCGCCAGCAGGGTAAGCATCAATGTATTCAACATTGAGTTCATCCAATCGGAGTAGATAGGGGATACTCATTACAGGAAGCATGTCTGTATTTGCTCGCTTCAAGCCGTAAGCCGAAGCAGCGTTGATGAGGATGAACTTCTCCATCCGCTTATCGTGATTGCCTTCAATGAGAACAATCTTTGCCCACTCGCCAGCGACTGCTCGCTGTTGCTGAAGGAATAGGTGTCCGCGGTCAATCGCTTTTTGAGTAGTTCCGGCAAAGCCTGGTTCTTGCTCAAACTTTCCTTGACTCACCAAGTCGAGGAAGTCCCCAAGGTTGATTACGCCATCTACGCGGTCTTGGTGATACAGATAGTCAATAATCTGTAGCGCAACCTGCATTGCAGCTTCATCGTGGAATGGGTCAAGGTATCCGTTGATGTTTCGAAAGCCGATCTGCGGATCGGGGAGGATAACAAATACCTTATGTTCCGAGTCGGCAACCTTGCGCTTCCTCGGTGATTGAATCGTCACCTTGTTAGCTTTACCTACTGGATCCCAGAGTTGCTTTGGGTTTAGTTCCTCCAGCAAAGGCATTGACGCTCCCTATGAGACTTGATTGAGTCACGACCAATCTCCACGCCAAGTCGCCTAAGCGATTTTGAGAGTGCGTTAGCAGTCCAGGTCGGATCGTTTAGAGCATTAGACAGAATCTGAGAATCATCCTCGTCTAGTTCTTCTAGACGATTACCAACAATGCAGAGCTTAGAAACTCTGTTTTTTTCAAGACCCAGCAACTTGCCCATTGATCTCCTCGAGAGTCTGGTTGTAGCCGATTACTTCGCCTGTATCGGTATTGATAACTTCCCAAGTTTGAAGTCCATCAACAACACCAATGTAGTTTGTTTCGATAGTTACTGGTTGCTCAGCCATTACTGGAGCCTTCCGATTACTTGAGCAGAAAGAGCGGTAACACCGGTGATAGACGTTGCTAGATCGGTCTGAGCCGTCTTTGATGCCGCCATGAGTGGAGCAGTAGCAAAGAATCCACTTGTCGCCGCTGCGCCAGTTAACAGAGTTCCGGCGGTAGCACCAACAGCAATGACGGCAACCGCATAGCGAGTTCCGGCTACTAAGTTATAGGTCGCTGGGTAGCCGCCAGTAGTATCGAACGACCGAGAATAGAGCGTGTTTGCCGCAGTGAATAGGGTAGTTGTTTCGCTAGCGGTTCGAGCAACCAGGGTTGCAGTTGTGCCATCCCATGTATAGAGTCCCATACGACTAAGCGTTGAACCAGCAACAACTACGCCAACAGTAGACATAGCTATTGTGCTTACGGTCATGTTCACAAGCGGAGTAAAGAACGATAGATAAACTGTTCCACCAGCAACGTTCTGCTGGCTAGTAGCAATCCACTTAGGCAGAGTGAACACCGTTGTGCTACTCATACCCATCATTGAAAGGATGTCAGCAGTAGTAGGTTTAGCCGCCAGATCCGCTACCAGGTTAGTCACCTGCGACTCAGCAATGTTTGGAATGTCACCTGCTACTAGCGATGCGCCAGCAGTTACACGACCCTTTGCATCCGTAGTGACCTTGGTGTAGGTACCAGCCGTTCCTACAGCTCCCAAGGTGGGACTTGGATAAGTACCAGTCAGATCACCGCTAGCGGAACCAGTAGGAGTGCGAGAATCGCTAAGTCGTGAGTCGCTAGTAATAACCGCAGTTCCAGTTACCTGAGATGGCGCAATGGCTAGAGTGCTTTGCGCCTTATTCTTCCAGAGTCCAGTTGCAGACTCGTATTGGAGTAGATCGCCATTAGCAATCGAGGTGATAAGCACATTGTGCAGCTCATCAATCTCAAAGCCATTCTGCGGTCTTACATAGATCTCACCAACAGTTGCTGAAACTCGAGTGACGATACCTAGCGAAACTAGGTGGGCTGGCGCTACTGGCTTGCTTGCAAGACCAAACAGTAGGTTGCCAGAGGTTCCTAGCCAAACAGGATCACCGATGGTTGCCGATGAGGTATTTAGTCCGCCAAGTAGACCCTGGTTGATTACAAAGTTGATGTCATTGGTAGCAAAGTTTACGCTCGCAAGACCAAGGGTCTTTGACGAGGTTGCTTCAGCCGAGTTATCAGCAAGCGAAGCGATCATGTTCGTGCCGTTAGCAGACGAGATGTAAACTGCTTGACCCTTATTGATTGCTACGCCAGCCTTGACTGTAACCTTCAGGTTTTCGGTGTAGTTATCAATCCACCCAGTGTCATAGTCTGTTGCGGTGTTCTTAGCAAGAATCTGCCCAGCGGATCCACCAGCTGCAACGCCAGCCCCTGTTGCACCTGTTGCCCCAGTTACTCCAGTTGGGCCAGCAGGGCCAGTTGCACCAGTTGCTCCAGCAGGGCCAGTAAGACCTTGGATGCCTTGAGGGCCTTGAGGGCCAGTTGCACCAGTTGCTCCAGTTGCACCAGTAAGACCCTGAGGGCCAGTTGCTCCAGCCGGGCCTGTTGCACCTGTTGCTCCAGTTGGGCCAGTTGCGCCTACAGCACCTGTTGCACCTGTTGCTCCAACGAGCGAAGCAAGCCAAGCTGCTTGAGTTCCAGAGAAGCCATTGGCAAGCGCAACCTGGTAAGCAGATAGTCCGGCAGTTCCTTGCGTGAAGTAAGGCAGGCTCGCCCAGTTAGCAGATCCGTCACCCATCTTTACTTTGAGGGTATCGGTTTCAACACCCATCTCACGCTGCATTAGAACAGGGTTGGCGGAAGTCCACTGAGCTGCGGTTCCACCTCGAAGTTGAATGTGAACTGCCATTAGGAAACGCCTCCACCATCGATGGCAGTCATACCGCCGTAGACACTAGACGGCAAACCACCATCTAGATTTACCCATCCGTTCAGGATGTCGTTCATGTCAAGTTGTGCTGAATCTTTTCCATTATGAGTGTGGTTTCCAGCAGCCGCCTGATTAGCGCCTCGACCTAGAGTATGGTGCAGAGCAAACACACTCGAGTCCTTATCGGAGTTGAGGTGAAACGCATTCACCTCTTCAATAGACGCAACATCTGGCATGTTATCATTGTATCGCCCAACAAGGAGAGAGACGACTTTGAGTAAAGCAAAAGAAATCGGCACTCGAGCCGAAACAGCAGTGCGTAACTACCTGCTGTCGCAAGACTATTCCCCTCTTGAAGCCCATCGCAATGTTCTCAAAGGCTCAGTCGATGAAGGCGATGTCTGGCTTCGTGAATACTTTGGCCTCGTAGTCTTTGAGGTCAAAGGTGGCAACGCTGCCAAAACCGCATCCCACAACCAGGTTTTGAAGTGGTTTGATGAAGCAACTTTAGAAAAGGAGAACGCTAATGCACGACTTGGATTCCTCGTCACCCAACGAGCCGGAGTTGGTTATCCCCGAGCTGGGCAATGGTGGGCCTATGCTGACTTGTCTGATCTCATTTGGCTTAGGACTCGGAGTGAGTCTCATCCTCGTGGGACTATTGCTCGTATCACTCTCGCTGAGTTAGTAGCCCTTTTCAAGCATGGCTAAAGAACTCGACCTGAGCGAGCTTCTTCTCCAACTAGGTGAAGGGCTTCAAGATTCTGCGTCCTCACCAAACCTCTACGCCTACAAGCCGAGCGAGAAGCAGGAACGCTTCCATCGCATGACTAATAAGGCGAGGCTTTACATCGGCGGAAACCGTTCAGGTAAATCCCTTGGCTCAACCATTGAGGGCATTTGGTGGGTGACGAAAACTCACCCTTTCCGAGAGTTACCAGAAGGGCCAATCCGAGGTCGTGTCGTTGCAGTGGACTTCCTCAATGGTGTGGATAAGATTATTCTTCCGCTCTGGAAGCAGTGGCTTCCGAAGCGATACCTAATCAACGGTTCTTGGGAAGATTCCTATTCGAGAGAGCGTCACGTTCTCACCCTAAATAATGGCTCCTTCGTGGAGTTCATGTCTCAGGATCAAGACCTAGATAAGTTCGCTGGTTCATCCAGGCATTTCATCCATTTCGATGAGGAATGCCCTAAGACGATCTGGCAAGAATGTCTCGCACGTCTAGTCGATACCGATGGTGACTGGTGGATGTCTCAGACACCAGTTGAAGGTATGGAATGGATTTACGAGGATGTTTACCTCCCAGCAAAAGAAGGCACGAAAGACATTGGCATCGTTGAAGCGAGTATGGAAGATAACCCTTCCCTCTCTAAAGCTGCCATTGACCGATACATGGAGAGCCTTAGCGAAGAGGAAAGGCTTATCCGTAAGAACGGACAATACATCCATCTTGGCGGTTCAGTATTCCCTGAGTTCAGCCCCATTACACATTGCATTCCTAGAGGGCAGTTCCGACCCAGTAGCAAGCATCGAATTATTCGAACAATGGATTCGGGATACACAAACCCAACAGCCTGGCTCTGGCTTGCCGTTGATGAGGACGGCTCTATTGTCGTATTCCGCGAACACGTCCAAACTAAATGGAACGTGGCTCAACACTCTGAGGTCGTCAATCACGTCACGCGCCAGATCCTCAAAGAGTCTGGAGCCGAGCTATACCTCACTACCGGAGATCCGGCTATCAAGCAGACCAAAGAACATACTGGAACAAGTATCCAGCAGGAGTATCAGAAGCATGGCATCAACATCTATGTAGATTCCATCCCAACTGATCGCCGCATTGGTCTTGAACGTATTCGTCAATACTTTGGAACTAACCCCAAAACAGGCAAGCCCTACTTGATGATTACGGATGATTGCCCAACTTTGATTGCGGAACTTCCAAAACTGAAGTGGAAGAAACACGCATCGCCAAAGATTGCCGAGCAGAAGAATAAACTCGAGGACATCCGCGATAAAGATAACCACTGCTATGATGCACTTAAGTACGCAATGACATTCATGGCGGACTTGACCCCTGAAAGTTATTTGCTAAATGAGACGAACGATACATTCCATCGCTCTTTTATTGACGCTTTTGGTTCTCCTAGTCACTCATCGAAAGACTATGACGACCAAGATGAATGGGGCGAAAACTGGCGAGGCATGTCCTCAGTAAGAGAGCTAGAAGGATGAGACACTTCAACTACTTCCCCAACGGCGGCCCTTTCCCAGGCATCTGTGCGCTTTGTGGCATTGATCGTGACCTGTGGCAAATGGGCTTCGAACACTTCCGAGGTGGAGACGCAATGGCTTGCAGCCGTTGTATTGGCGAACTAGCCGAGAACATCGGCTGGCTTCCAAAGGCTCCACTTGAGGAAGCAATCTCCCACCGCGATAAGCGCATCGCAGAACTTGAAGAGCAGCTTGCTCTAGTACCAACTTTTACCGAGGAGCTAATAAATGGAGTTCGTAGTAGCCTTACTGATTTTGTCTTTGCTATTTCTAACGGCGGTCACGCTAATCGCAATGAACCTATTCAAAACGCTGACGGAAGTATCGAACCAGATGTCGAAGGTGACGAGCCAGCAGATGTCAGCCCTAAAGCACTCGGCAAACCTTCTGGTATCGAAGGATCCGATGACATTTCAGCAGATTCAGTCCGTAACCGACCAGGTCGCCCCCGCAAAATCAACTAACGAATACCAGGGTGTATACCTCACTGGTGATGAGTTAGAATTGCTTGAAAAGCGAGAGCAAGAGATTGACGCTCTCTGGAAGCAAGCAACTGACGATTTGGACTAGCAGATGGTAGATACCGTTCCTCCAGCAATGGGCATTCCTATGCCACCTGTTTCTGACCTTGCACCTGATGCGCTAGTCAATCAGTTCAAAAAGATGCAGGAGTCCAAGAACCTAGTCGCTTGGATTCAGTCTGAATACGGCAAGTGCAAGACCGCTCGCAAGCTCGATGAGCAGGAATGGTATCTCCAACTCGCCTTCTACAACGGTCATCAGTATTCCTCGTGGGCTACCCGAGGCAATGCTCAGGTTCTCGCTGAAGAGCCAAACCGTGAAGGTATCCCTCGTGTGACGGTAAACCGCATTGAGCCAATCATTCGTACCGAGATCGCTAAGACTACTTCCGGTCACACCAGTGCAACAGTTCTCCCTGCATCAAATGATGACGATGACCTAATGGCAGCTCAAGCTGCTGAGCAGATTTGGGAGTCTATCTATGATCGACTCAACTTCCAGACAGACATTCTTCAAAAGGGTGAGTTCTGGCGAGCCACTACTGGTAACGGTTTCATCAAGACATTCTGGAACCCATCCGTAAAGGTTCAATCCAGCAATCCTTTTATGCCTTCAACTGGTGACGTAGACCAGGAAGTTGTTACCCCATTCCACCTCTTCGTTCCTGACCTACAGGAAGAGGACATTGAAAAACAGCCTTACCTGTTCAACGTCTACACAAAGAGTCCTCAATGGGTGAAGTCCACCTTTGGCTCTGTTCTGCCAAAAGATTTCAACCCAACTAAGATTTCCGCATCTGAGATTATGAGCGCTGCTCTAATGGATGCCAAGGGTGGCAATGACGCTAGGCAGGATGCTGTTCTGGTTATCGAGATGTGGGCTAAGCCAAACGGTTGCCCAATGCTTCCTAACGGCGGTCTTGTCACCATTGTCGATAATGAGATTGTTCAGCTCGCTGAAAACGGTATTCCTTACCGCCACGGACAGTATCCTTTCGCACATCTTCAGGGCATTGCAACTGGAAAGTTCTACCGCCGTTCAGTAATCAAGAGCCTCATTCCAATCCAGCGTGAATACAACCGCCTGCGTTCGCAGATTATTCAGGCTAAAAACATGATGGCTAAGCCTCAGATGATGTACACCGAGGGTTCGGTTGATCCACGCAAGATTACTGCTCGTGCAGGCATCTGGATCCCTGTTCGCCCTGGTTTCGACAAGCCTCAGCCAGTTCCAATCCAGCCATTACCTAACTACGTCATCAACGAAGTTCAGCAACTACAGGCTGACTTTGAGGACATTTCTGGTCAGCACCAAGTCTCGCGTGGTGAATCCGGTGGTGTAACCGCAGCTACTGCAATCAACTACTTGCAAGAGCGTGACGATGCCTACTTGACCGCAGTGTTCTCTTCGATTGAAGCTGCGGTTGAGAAGTGCGCTCGCCAAGCTTTGACTCTATTTGTTCAGTATGTAGACCAGCCACGAATCATAAAGATTACTGGTGACGATGGTTCGTTTGACGCAATGGTTGTATCTGGTGCAGATGTTGCCTCTGGAACTGACATCCGAGTTGAGTCTGGTTCGGCTCTACCAACTAGCAAGTCGGCACGTCAGGCTCTGATTACTGACTGGATGAAGATGGGCTTCATCTCTCCACAAGACGGTCTTGGCATCCTGGACATGGGTATGCTCCGCAAGTACTACAACGTCATCAAGATGGATGAAAACCAGGCTTCTCGTGAGAACCTGATGATGAAGCGCCTCGATGACCAGAGCGTACAGCAACACCAGATGCAATGGGAGCAGGGTGCAGCTGCTGGGCAGGTTGATAAGACTATGCCTGGGCAGACTGATGCAAATGGTCAGCCTATCGGTCTCGCTATCCCACCAGTTGTTCCAGTTCACGACTACGACAACCACGCAGTTCACATCGAAGTTCACAATCGCTTCCGCAAGTCGCAGGCGTTCGATAACCTGTCTGATTCCGTCAAGGCAGAGTTCCAGAAGCACGTTTCGATGCACGAAACTGCACTTCAGGCTAAACTTGCTCAGCAGATGATGCTAAGCCAAGGCGCACCACAGGATGCGCAACAGGGTGGGCAACCAGTTCCGCCTCCAGCACAGTAAGGAAATAAATGTCTGATCCAGAGACGCAGGCACCGGACGCTCAGTCCGCACCTCCAGTAACCCCACAGGCTGAAGAGCCAAAGGTTCACCCTGCCTATGAGAAGCTTCTTAGCGAACTTCCCGAGGCTTGGCACTCGAAGGTGACTCCTCACCTTCAGGAGCAGGATCGCTACTTCCAGCAACAGATTGAGAAGTACACTCCATTCAAGGAATACGTTGAGCAGGGTATCACCCCAGACCTGCTCAGCGGTGGACTAAACCTCGCTCGCGCAATCGAAGATAACCCTGTTGAGGTTTTCAACTCCCTAAAGGCATACCTAGTTGAAAACGGCATGCTGGAGAAGGAAGCCGAGAAGCAGGCCGCTGAAATCATCTCCGATGAAGCAGATGAGCCACAGAGCGAGATTGAGCGCAAACTTGCCGAACTTGAGAAGTTCAAGGAAGAGCAACTATCGCGCGCTCAGCAGGCAGAGCTGGACAAGGCTACTAAGGAAGCAACCGCTGAACTGGATCGTGAGATGTCTGCCCTCAAGTCGCAGTATGCACTTACCGAACAGCACGAGATTGCAATCTACAACCTGATGAACGCAGCTCTCGGCGCTGGAAAAGAAATGTCGCTATCTGATGCTGCAAAGCAACTTCAGGCAATGATTGGCAATTTCCCTGCTGTTGGTGCAACTCAGGCTCCACCAACTATCATCGGTGGTTCGGGTGGCGCAGGAGTCCCAGCGCCAGACCTGAGCATTCCAAAGTCTGATGCTGGAAAGCGTGAGATGCTGGCAAAGATGTTCCAGGAGTACACTGGTCGGCAGTAAAACTTGACTACAATAAAACCCCTAGTTTTCACACTAGGGGTTTTGTTGTGCTACCATACAAATAGTCGGAAGTTACAGCCTCACGGTCAGGGACTAATGACGAGATAAAAACCCATCATCCATCACTTTAGGAGAGTGAAAAATGGCAGGTCAGGGCATTCTGACTTTCGCCTCGGATGCTCTGAAGCTCGTCTATGGCGACCTTCACGAGCAGCTCCGAGACAAGACCCCAGCTCTAGATTACATCCAGGCAAGCGCAGCACACCTTACCCAGAACGGTAAGGAAGCTCGTTTCGACACCCACGTTGGTCGTAACGTAGGTATTGGTGCGCGTGACATTCGCGAAACCCTTCCTTCGGCTGGCGCACAGAAGTACAAGCAGGCAAGCCTCTACCTCAAGAACCTTTACGGTGCTATCGAGGTTGATGGTCAGCTCTTCGAGCAGGCTGCTGACAACTACAACAGCTTCATCAACGTTGTAGACAACGAAATCAAGGGCCTCAAGAAGGATCTTGCTCGTGACTTCAACCGCCAGATTTACGGTGACGGCACTGGTACCATCGCTTCGGTTGCTACCACTGCAACTGGAACCCAGATCGTAATGGACAGCACTACCTGGGCTGACGTAGACATGACTGTATCGTTCATCCGTGCAGGTTCTGTTGTTGGCTCGCAGGTAACTATCGTTTCTATCAACGAAACTACCAAGACCATTACTTTCTCGGCTTCGGTTGCTGCCGTTGCTGGTGACAAGATGGTTCGTAGCTCGAACGGTTCGACCAACTACAACAAGGAAATCACTGGTCTGGGCGCAATCGTTGCATCCAGCGGTTCCCTCCACGGCATCGACCCAGCCACTACTCCAGTATGGGCTTCGACTGTTACTACCCTTGGAACCCCTCCAACTCCTGCAACTCTTACTGAACTGAACCTGATCAACCTCGTTCAGAAGGTAGACAAGCAGGGTGGCGATGTAGACGTATTCCTGGCTTCGCCTGGTGTTTACAACGCTTACTGGAACCTCCTTCAGGGCATGCGCCAGTTCACCAACCAGTCTGAACTGACTGGTGGACAGCGTTCGTTCTCGTTCGAGGCACTGGGTAAGCCAATCAAGTTCATCTCGGACTACGCTGCTCCAAGCAACACCCTGTACGCACTTACCTCTTCGGAACTCGTTCTGAACCGCAAGCGCGACTGGGCTTGGATGGATCGCGATGGTTCGATGTGGAACCGTGTTGGTGAGACCGATGCCTACCAGGCACGTCTGTTCCAGTACTGCGAACTCGGCACTTACCGCCGTAACGCACACGCTAAGCTCAGCAACATCGCTGAACTCTAAGCGTTCCTAAAAACTCCCTCGGAGCCTATCCGTCTCGTAGGCTCCGAGGGTTTTTTATTAGACTAGATACATGACCGAATACATTGACTTCTCACGCATAGATGGACTCTACAGTTCTGAGCATCGGCGTATCGCACAGGTTATTCAGGATGTTTTTCCATCGGTTCACCTAATCAGGATGAACGAAACCCTACCTGGTTGGAACCCTGAGCGACCTTACGGATTGTGGGATAGACCAGCAAGACTTGATGTGCCACCCTACTTGATCCGCACAGTCGCAGAATCTGAGATTGACCACCGACTACTTGCCGAACTAATCAAAAACAACATGCACGATGCGAACTCAGAAGTAAGCAAGATACAATTGCTAGAGATGGCATACCAGCTTACTGAGGCGAAGCGAGAAGAAGAAGTTCTCGCTGAAAAACGAGACATGATGAAGAGTATGTTCAAGTCACAGAAGCACACCTACAAGCACAACGGTCAGACGCTAAGGAAGTAAGATGCCAGCAGAAGAGTTCACCCATACTGGAGCCGATGTTGCCGATCGAGTCAGGGCGCAGTTTGGCGATACTTCCGGTGCGCAGTTAGCCGATGTCGCAATCCTCCGCTGGATCAATGATGGTCAGCGAGAGATTGTAAACAGCAACCCAATCCTTCGAGCTACGAAGATTACTGATTTGGTTGCAGGGCAACAGGACTACACTTTCCCATCTGACAAGGTTCTGCTCATTGAGGCAATCTACATCAATGGGATGCCAATCACTAACCTTTCACCACAAGAGGCTCGTGAGTACATCAAGTCTCTTGACCCGCTAAACGTACAGAGTGCAGACACCCCTAATGTTTGGTGGGAACGTGCAGGCATGATCTCGTTCTACCCAATCCCAGCGACAACTTATTCCAATGGCTTCAAGTTGGAGTACATCAAGGTTCCAGCCTCGATTACCTCCTTCAGTGACACCATCTCAATCCCTGACCGCTACTTCAACGAGCTAGTGAACTATGCGATGGCTCAGGCGCTTGAGATGGATGAGAACTTCGATGCAGCTTCATTCAAGTCGGCTCAGTTCCGTGATGGACTAAACCGTCTAAGCCAAAAAGATAACGTGTCGCTATCTGACCTGTACCCATCGGTAATGCCTGACCCATTGGACTTCTAATGTCGCAAATCATTCGTAATCGCAGTGCCGAACTCCAGCGTTTCACTGGTGGTCTAAACAACTACTGGGATCAGTCAGCCATTGCCGATAACGAACTTGCTGACATTGTGAACTTTGAGTTTGCAACTAACGGTGCGCTTACTTCACGCCCACCAATCTACGCCGAGAAAAATGGCGCAACAACCATCGTCACTCCAGTTGCAGGTCAGCCATTCGACATTATTGGCAACTATGTCACCGCTTCAGGAACTCGCTACCTGGTTATCACAACCACTAGCAAGACCTGGCTCTACGACATCTCGGCTAAGTCTTACACGCAGATTGCAACCTTCAAGGCTTCAGACTGCGCTCAGTACGATAATAAGATTCTGCTCTGCTCCACCGCTGTTTCGGGTGGCTACTGGGAAGCAGGAACATTCACCTCTACCCCAACGATGCCACTACTCGGCGGTATCCAACTCTTCCAGAACCGTTTCTTCGGTTATGGCGTTCAAGGTACTTCAACTGCGAACACCGTCTACTGGTCTGACATCACAACCTTTGGCGCTACCTCAACCTCTATCTGGTCTTGGAAAGATGCGCTAGGAAACTACTTCTACGTTGAAATCGGAACAGGCGATGGTCAATGGATCACCTCGATGATCCTCGGCTACAACGACATTGTTATCTTCCGTAACCGTTCAACCTACCGCTACTCCTACGGCGATACACCCGACCTTGGAACTATGCAGGCGATGCAACAGGACATCGGTGCTGAAAACAAGTGGTCGGTAGTCAAGTTTGAGAACGCTCACTTCGTTCTATCTGGCGGAATCCTTTACAAGTACCAGAACTGGTTGTTCTACCCATTGAACGCTCAGCGTGTGAAGATGGTTGCGTCCAATGACCCAAGCAACCACCGCATCCAGCATGCGGTAAGCATCATTGGTCGCAGATGCATTGTTTGGCATAACGGCATGCTTTACGCCTACAACCTAGACACTGATACCTGGTCTCGCTGGGAAACTAACCGAGACATCTGCTACTTTGTTGCAGCTCCACGAATGAGCGAAGATGTCAGCGAAATCGGATACTACGGCGTGTCAGGATCAATCACAGTTGCCGGTGGTACTAGCGACCACGCAGTCTGGCGCATTGAGGATCAGCCAGTAAGTACCAATGGTTCTGAGGCTTTCAACTGCCACTTGCTTACCAAAATCTACGACATGGATACACCTGTCGAATGGAAACGCCTCTACTTCTGGAGCGCAGACATTCAGTCAGCAAATCCAATCACTTCGATTGCCACTCCTGTTGCGCTTCAGCAACCAGGCTCAACGGTTACTTACGATGCACTGACTGCGATGTCTTGGGATACCCTATCTAAAGATTCTGTATCTGATTTCATTTTCGGAACCTGGGATAACCCAGTAAACCCAACACTAGGCGTAGTAACCGTGACCAATCTTCCAACTACGGCTTACCCTCAGCGAACTGAAATCAAGTTGAATCAAGGGCTTCGTTTCCGCAGAATCTACTTTGAGTTATACTTGGATTGCGATGGTACGGCATCCACTTCACCAGCCCAGGTGTTCAGCATCATTCCGATGATTGGAGCCAAGGCTAAGATTGCGAAGGGAGCCAACTAATGCAGAAGTCCATTCTGGGTACTGTTGCCTTCAACCCTTATGCCGCTGGTGCAAAAGTCTACTCTCAGGTTTCTGGCGCTCCAAACATCGGCCCATCCGATAAAGCCGGATACAAGCAACGTGACCTTGTTCTAAAAGCTCGCAAGAGTGCAGTTCAGGCTCGAATCAAGGCAATGAATGTCGGCGCTTACGCTGATCCAAATGCTCTAAGGGGAAACTAATGGCAGGCGTTTCCGACCCAACCAACACCGCAGCAAACTCTTCTACAGTCGGTCAGCAGTACAACGTACAGAACGACCCTTTGTATCAGCAGACTTTGCAGAGCGGTCAGAACGCATTCAACACGGCCCGAGCAGGCGCACTATTCAATCTGAATCAGCAAACTGCCGCTCTGCAAAACCAACAGACTGCTATGAAGCAGAATGCAACCGATGCCCAGCGCCAGCTTGCAGGAAACTTTGCAGCTCGAGGAATGCAACGTGGTGGCTATGGCGCTTACTACCGCGCTCAGGACAGGGCTAACGCTCAGCAGATTGTTGCTCAAACTGACATCAAAGACCAAATCTCGATGCTCAACCAGAACTTCCTAACTAACTATGGTGCTATCGGAACCGACTGGCTAGGAACTGCTGCTGGGCAGAACTACCAGAACCAGGCTCTACAACTTGCACTCCAGAACCGACTAGCACAGGCAGGCGTAAATGGCTGACTCTAATGCACCTACTTTCCCTACTTCGCCAAACATGAGCGATGCCTATGCTCCACTTCAGCAGAACCTCAAAGATCAGATCAATGCGCTGACTAACCGTTACGGTCAGAACCAGGCTGATGTATCAAACATCTTTGGCGTACTTAGCACTGTTGCTCCAGCAGATCGCCAGCGAGTAAACCAGCAGTTTGCTGAGAGTGTTCAGCAACAGCAGGAGGCGCTCGCAGCTCGTACTGCCGAGGCTCGAGTAAACCAGAACCAACTTCAACACGGCGCTACTCAGGCAGCTGGCGAACTTGGTGGTGGAGCCGCACCTACTGACTCTTTGTCGGCTCAGGCAACAAACCAGGGTATTGCTCAGGCGAACCAGACCCAGACCAACTGGGAAGGTTTGATGGGTGCTACTCAGGCTCAGCAGTTGGGCAACATTGATGCTCGACAGGCTGGCTATGGATACCAGCAGGCTAATGCTCTCCAGCAGTTGAGTCGTGACTACAACACCAACCTACTCGGACTTCAGGGTCAGCAACTCGGACTTCAGTCCCAGCAGATTCAGGGGCAGATTGGCGCAAATGCCAAGATGGCTGAGATGGCTCAAGAGTCTGCGCTCGCTCAGGCTCAGAACCAGACCGCCCTCGGTGTTGCCCAGATTCGTGCTGGCGGTGTTCGTGACGCTGCAAGCATCCGAAACGCCTACCTGCTTCAGAAGGCTAATAACTCTCCATCTGGAAAGGTTTCTATTTCAGATCCGATCCAATGGGAAAAGGCTATTCGCTCTAGCAATGTAAGTCTTGTACCAGGTGAATCTGTTGGCGCTGGATTGACCCACGCAAAACGCTACATCACTTCGCTAGTTTCTGGACTACAGGCAGTTGCTGATAAGACTGCTACCGATGCTAACGGTGGCATCGCTAAGACTGGTAAAGCGCCGACTGCTGATGCAGTTTACAAGCTTTGGGTATCTAAGAACCCAGATGCTAAGGCTAACGTGAAGAGTTACATTTACAAGGCTATCAAGTCTGGCTACTACAAGACTTGGTAAACTGATTACATCTAACTGAGGATGTGAACTTGGCTACTCCAACACCAAATCCACTTGACGGCATTGGCTCCATGTCTGAAATGGCTAAAAAGCCATCAGCAACAAAGCCTCAGCCAAACGCAAAATCTTCTTCACCAGCACCTAGTGGTGGAGACCTTAGTGGCGTTGGCTCAATGTCGGATTTTGCAAATGGTGTCACTCCAGCGCAACCAACTCAGCCCACTTCGCCACAGGCAGGTAGCCCTCGCCGTGAAGCTAACCGTTCCGGTCAGAAAACCACTTTTGCTGACGTTCGCTACGGCACACTCTCTGCGCCTATTGCGCTTCTAAACGCTGCCGAAACTCCCCTCTACTACCTAGAGGATACGATTTATCAGGCAACTAAGGATCCGCAGAAAAACTCTGACTACCAGGCTTACCAAAAGAAGGTTGCAGACCTTCAGGCTAAGGGTGACGGCGTAGGAGCCGCAGCCGCTTACTACCCATTCCTTTTCAGCCAAATGGCTAAATCTTGGAACAACGCAACTGCTTGGACTAAAGGTCAAGACGTAAAGCACACTGGTGGTGCTATCGCTAAAAACCTTGGAATGATCAACACCTCCAAGGATGCCGAATCTGGTAAAGACTGGGTTGGCAAGACTCAGAACGTTCTCGCTGGACTTGTCTTTGACATTGGCTTAGACCCAATGACTTATGTTCCAGGCCCTGACGTTATCAAGGGTCTTGAAATCCTAACTAAGGGCGGTATTGGACTTGTCAAAGGTGCGGTAAAGGGTGCCGCTGGCCAGGTTCCAGAATGGGCCGCAAAAAAACTTCTCTCCCCTGAAGAGCTTGCTAAAGCTGCTGAAACTGCTCAGAAGGTTACTGCACCTGGCAAGAACATCATCAAGCCTCGTAACCTGCGCCCAGCAGGTGAGGCTAGTGACGCTGCAACTAAGCAGGCTGACTACCTAGCGAAACTGAATGAGACTTCAGTGAACATGGTCAAGTTGCCTGATGCAGTTGATCGTACGATTGGCGAGAAGGCTTTCGACTCCGCCCTATCTGGCGTAGACCTAGGTCTGAGGGCGGCTAAAGCGACCCTGCTTAGCGCAAGGGCAAATCACTTCCTTGAGAAGTATGCCAAGGATGCCGCCTACTCTGCTAGGTATGCCAAGAAGGCAGCCGCAAAGTCTGCCAAGGACTACATCTACGATGTTGGGCAGTCTGCTGTTCGAGACGCTACTAACCAGGCTTCAAATGACCTTCAGCAAGCTACTGACAACGTTGTAGAGCCACCAAAGCCTAGCGAAGCAAGCATCGCTCAGCCTAAGACCGCAAAGCGTTCGCGCGCTATTATGCCCGAGCAGGCTCCAACTAAGTACGAAGATGCGATGCAACGAGTTGGGCCGCAGGACATCAAGGTTGTAAAGGATGTTCTAAAGAAGCTCGACTCAGTTGCCAAAAAAGCAGTTGGCGTAAAGCCAAACTCTGCCAAGTTGAGCGAAACTGTTTCACGCTTTATCGAGGGTATTGACTCTCGAAGCCACGCCGTATTCAAGGCTATGGATGAGCAAACCCAGAGCGCCTTGAAGTCTGCCATCTCTCTGAAAGAGATGAACCCAACTATGCTTTGGAAAGACTCCCTAGCAGGCGCTAGGGCAGGTACTGAAAAGGCTCGAATCAAGAAGGCTTTCGTTGCCATCTATGGCAACAAGGTGGCTCAGTTCACTACTGGTCGAGACACTATCGGTCACTACCTGAACTCCAACATTGACACTCCATTCAACAAGTTGCCTAACGCCGACAAACTTCACCTCATCAAGGGTCTTATGGAGTTCACCAACCCTAGCGGTAAGGGCAACCTAGAAGAACTCTCCAAGCTGGTTCCAGACAAGGCTGTACTTGACGAACTTGTAAAGGCTGGCGCACTAGATGGTGGCGGTCGAAACGAAGCAGTTCGATCAATCCTTGGCAAGATGACCGGAACTGCTGGCGACAACCTTGAAGCCAAGTACAAGAACGCTGATGAACTTATTGCAGGTGTTCGTGCCGGAGATTCCATCCCAGCAGATGTTTTGATGAAGCTAGTCAAGGCCCTGAACCCTGACAATGCCGTAATCAAGAAGTTGGAAGCATCGGCTGAAAAGCCAACCACCGAGATGCTCTCGGCAATCATCCGCAACGAACCTGGTGTAGTAAATACTCTTGCTTCGATGCGTAAGCGCCTCGCCCTTGCCGACAGCAAGATGTTTATGAAGAGTACTGGACTCTCAAGTTCGGACACTATCGCAGCTTACCTAGATCGCCGTACGCTGGGTGCTGAAGAGATTACTCCGGTAATCCACGCAGGCACTCGAGAAGTTGCAGCCAAGTCTGTTTCTCGAATGAGAACTCAAGACGTGATGACCGCTACCGAAGTGATCCGTGAGACCTTTGGCAAGCGTTTCGACATGGCTGAAGGTGGTGTCGCTCGCATCTCTGACCTTGGTGACTACGCCAAGTTGCAGACTGGCGAAGCCTATAAGGGTGGCTGGGCGATTCTTGAGGATCAGGCTAACCAATCGTTCCAGTCGATCATCTCCGCAAAGTTGCTTGGAATCACTCGCTTCAGGGCTAATAAGGCAGCTAGTGGGGCAATGGAGGCTGGTGATGTTGGTGCAGTTGAGACAGCCTCGACTCGAATCGCAAACTTCACCTTGCGAATGGCTGAAGTCCGTGATGTTCTTCTTGCAACTACTGGCACTCGTATGTTTGTGCAAAAAGAACGTGCGCAAGTTGGTAAGGACATTGCTGAGAACAAGTTCTCGGTATTCATTGACCTTGGCGACATTGTGCAGGTTTTCGCCTCCACCCCAGAGGGCGCTCAGGTTATTGAGCGAGCAATGTTCCAGGATGCTAAGCGAGACAGTCTTGACACCCTGAGTATCCTCAAGGGAACAATGCATGTTCTCGAGGCAAGGCAGAACGGTTCGGCTTACGACCAAGAAGCACTGCTAAAGGTGACTGCTTTCAAGGCTAAGGAAGAGCCACTATCTAAGGCTTTCAAGGCTCAAAAGGAAAGCATCGCCGCTGAGTTCCTACACCACCTGATTACTCAGGCCGCTCCAAAGCTTGAAGAAATCCATTTGAACCGATCAATGGCTGCGGTTGAGGACTACATTGGTCACTCGCTCGACATTAGCCACCAGGTTGTTTCAACTCTGCGTGATGCCTGGGTTGTTGCAGTTCGTGAGGGTCGTGCCACAACTGAAGAGCGCTTCCGCCAACTCAGGGACTTGTTCAACCGCTTCGCTTACATCACCGACATCGTTCGACAGCAAGATGGAGCAGTTGCTGAGGCTGTAATGCGAGCGGCTTCGATGCTTTTCGTCAAGGGAGGAAATCTCTCTAAGGCAGAGTTTACCAAGAGCATCGATAGCAGCTTCCTAGATGACCTCAGTGAACTTTACCGACTGATGCCACAGTTCGGCACTAAAGACCACGCTGACATGACTGAGATGCTCAATGAATACTCTCGAATGGATAACCCAGCAATGGGCGCACCAATCGGTCGTGAGCGCCTGCCTAAGCCTTCTGCCGATGCCGTAAACAAGGCTTCAGTTGCCTATTCCAAGGCTAAGGATGCCTTTATTGCTCACGCTAAGGCTGGTCTGAAACTAGACTCCCCAGAGGCTTACAAGGTGTGGCGTACCGAGGCTAAAGACATCGCTAAACAGCTCGACAAGGCTCGAAAAGGCGCTTACCACGCTTGGCTACCAATCGAACACTACAGCAACCGTCTGCGCCGTTTTGTGCCTGTTGAAGCCTATGACCACGAAGCCGAACAGGCTTGGGCTAAGGCTCACCCACCACGCCTGATTGGCGATGTTCTGGCTCAGGTTGAGAGGGATGCCGTTGATGCAAAGCCAGTAAAGATGGAGGGCGCTGGTAACGGTGGTCAAAAAGCTGCTGCAAGGGTAGCCGCTAATGCTGCTGTAAAGGATCACAACGCAAAGCTAAGTGAAGCCCTGATTGAGGACACCTCTGCTGATGTTTACGAAAACATCGGAGCCTACGATGCGCTAGGTCTTGAACCACAAGACACCGCAATGCGTCTAGAAGAAGATGCCCAGTTTGAGCAGTACAACAAGCAGATCCCAAAGGCTGACCTGTACGTTTACTCGCCAAAAAACATGAAGGCAGAAAACCTCTCTGTAGTTGAGAAACTTCGCCAGAAGATGTCCGCTACTGGAGGAGATCTTGCTGGACTAACCCAAAATGCAGAGTCTATGATCCACTCGCTTCGTAGCGACCTGGCTCGAGTTCTAAACCACGCACACAGCGCAAGCAAAGATTTTGCAACTGGCGATGATTGGGGAACCGCCCTTGCTCGAGCAATCAGCAAGGAGGGCGTAGACGAACTTGCTACCCCAGAAATCCAGGCTCTGCAAAAGACCGTTGCAAGCGTTATGGATTCAATCCTGCACGAAGCCGAGATTGTCGGGGTTAGCCCAGAGGCGCTTGCATCAAAGCTGAAGCACTATGGTCTTTTTGAGAAGGATGGTTTCTCGGCAAGCGGAGACCTGAAAGAACTCATCAGCAACCTGCCATTTATGAATCGCCCTGCCGGAATCATTGACGGTAGCGCAGAAGCAATCAAGTGGGCTGAGCGAGCTGCCGAGTTTGAAAAGTCCACTCTGCGCCCTGTAGACGTAATCATCAAGATTGGTAGTGCCGTACACCACGTCAAGACCATTCAAGCCTTAGCAGGCAACCTGACGGCTCAGGCAGGGCATCTAGCCTACGGTCTGACCGAAGAGAAGGCTATCTCCTACGGCTGGGTAAAGATGAAGTCATCTATCCCAAGTGAGATTATGGACTCAATCCCAGAGGGAACCCTGTTCCACCCTGAGATTGCAAAGCAGGTTGCCGCGCTTGACCGCAACTGGACTGCCCTGCAAAAGGGTCAGGACTACGGCAAGATGACTAAGTTTGTTCACGCAATGATGCGCCAAATCAGTTGGTGGAAGTTTACCCAGACAACCCTCAACCCTCGACACCACATCACCAACCTTATTGGTGACACAATGTTTGAGTTGATGCGAGGCAATTTCAACCCGATGAGCTGGCATCTAGCCGGACTTGTCGCTAAGGAAGCCGCACACTCTCTAGTCAAAACTGAATGGATGACTAAAGACATCTCCCCAATGATGGATCGTTTCCTGGCACACGAAACTGATCTCGCATCCCTCGGAAAGAAGTATTCTCGCTTCACTAAGGGTGGCAAGAAGGTTGTGCCAGTAACCGTCAATGGCAAAACCCAGCACATGACTATTGCTGAAGTTGTAGCCAAAATGCAACAGCGAAACATCCTGACAAACAGTTACTACAACGATGAAGTATCTGCAATGTATGAGAACCTAGTTCTCGATGTCACTTCATCTGGTGCAAACCGTCAGTTGGTGAAGGCTCAGACCCTGCGTATGCGAATGGGTATCGAAAAGACCCTGAAGCCTTTCGGTGACTTTACAGCAATCTACTCGAACTACCCACGAGCTGCTGGCGCAATCGATGTAATGCTTTCAAAAGAATGGTCGAGTGAAGAAGCGATGTGGACTGCGGTTGCTCGTGAAGTTCACCTCTACCACCCAAGCATCCAGTCGCTAACTGCTGGTGAGCGCAAGTACGGCCGTCTATTTGTTGGCTACTACACCTGGCTTCGAGTAGCACACAATGCCCTGCTTGACCTAGCAATCAACCACAGCCTAAACGCTGTCACGATTCCGCTAAAGGTAGCAAGCAACATTCGACAGTCGAGTGGTCTAAACCAGGGAAGCCTAATGGATCCTTGGGGTAGTGAGAACTCTAGCTTTGTTCCACAAAACATGCGAGGAAGCCTCTACGGTGCGCTAGTGAACACTCCAGAGTTCGGCCCGCTCGGCATCAAGGGCTTCTCGCCAGCTGCGGACATTATGGAGAACTGGCAGTTCTACTACGACCCAGCAGCTAATGGTGATCTGAACCAGATGCTAGGTGAGCAGGGTCAGCCTCTGCAAAACCTAGTAGGTGGCAACCTAAACCCAATCGCCAAGCAGATTAGTCAAGAACTATTCGCACAGGACTTCCAGACTGGCAAGAAGTACACTGACCGCACCCCAGCAGCGGTTTGGGATCGCTTCCTGCAAACCCTCGGCCCGACTCAGGCACTTGAAGGTGCTGGACTCTACACGCCACTGGACAAGCAAGCACCAGGCAAGGGCTACACCAAGCAACAGCAGGATTTGAAAACCCTCAAATACTTCACTGGTGGCAAGCAGTTTATGGCTGTAGACCCACAGCTAGCCAAGGTTGCTAGACTTGAAGATACCGCAAGGTTGAAGATGTTCCTCAAGACGTTACCAAAGGATCAGAAGTGAACGAAGAGACGTTATCCCTAAATGAAATGCAAGACCTAGTAGAGCGCCTAAAGTTCGGCTCAGCCGTTCTTTTCGCAATCCTACAGAAGGTCTACAACCTGCACGACATAGACGAAAATGAAGAATGCCAGCACTGCAAGGTAAGTTACCCTTGCGAAACTGCTGGCATTCTTCTGGAAGAGTTTGTTCCTAGTCTGCCTGACTCACCTACGGCTTCGTCAGACGACTAAATCGGAAGATTTAGTCTGCCTCAGCCAGATCATCAAGACCAGCAATAAGGTCATCAATGCGAGCCTGACGTTCTGCTCGACCATTCTCGGTATTGTCGTTGAGCAACTTCTTCAGTTCCGCCAGCAGAGTCTCACGCGAAGCAGTAGTTGGAACCTCTTTAGTTCCACCGCAAGCGCAATCTCCGCCACAAGACGAAGCCGAAGCACCGCCACAGTCGCAGTTGCCATCGCAACCAGCAGTTGCGCTCTTTGACATGTCCATTGCCATTGCCATTATTTCTCTCCTCGAGGTGGGATTTTGCCCTCTGCTCGCAACTTACTCAACTGGATGGCGATTGCCTGCTTTTTCGGCAGATAATCACGCTTGCCATCCTTGATGTGGTAAGCCTGCTTAGCAGTGAACTTGTAAGGCACTTACTTTGCCTTCGGGGTGTTGCGGTGAGCCATTAGAGCAACCGCAATGGTGATGCCAGAGGCAACCAGACCCAGGATTGCCTGACCTAGCTTGTCGCTGACGTAGCCAGTGGCTACAAGGATTGGAACAACAGCAGCAGTGAGCTGGTAAACGATGGAACGCTTCTCAGGAGTCATTACTTGCCTTCTTTCTTGATGAGTTTAGTGAGAACCTTGATTGGATCGTAAACCTTACCGCTGAAAACACCCTTAGCAAGCTTGCTGAAGGTGAAATGCAGGTGAGGGCCAGTAGATGCCGAGCCAGTGCTACCAACCAAGCCGATAGGTTCTCCAGCCTTGACGATAGTGCCGACTTTCAAGCCTGGGTGAAGCAGGTGGCAGTAACCAAAGTAGGCTAGGCGACCAACCTTGACCACAACAACATTTCCAAGAACATCAGACCACTGGCTGATAACAACCTTGCCAGCAGTGGCACTAGGAACCGCTGTCCCCTGCCTAACGGCGAAGTCAGTGCCTCGGTGAGGGTTTGGGTGGTTAGCGTCAGTCGAGCCGAACTCGCACGAAATAAACCTAGTAGGGAATGGGAACTGCGTCATTAGTTACCTCCAAAAAGTTGATACAAAGCTGCAACACCAGAGGCAATCGCCGCTGACATAGTTGCCCAAACTACCTTTGGTAGCCAAGCATTCGTTGCAGCCTGTATCTCCAGTTTAGCCACGCGATCAGGTAAATCAGACATGTTTTTTAGTTCAGACGCTAACTGGATTAGAAGCTTGTTGGTTTCCTGCTGTTCCTTGTAAAGGTCGTTGATTGTTACCTTGACATGGACTTGAGTTTCAATCGTCATTACAGCTCCGCAGAGAATCCGAGGTAAGTTCCAGCGGCGTTGTTTGCGCCGAGGAAATAAGGTCGATACTGAGTGAGGCCTGAAGCAACCGTAACGTTGATCACCGAACCCTGGTTGCTCACACCAGCGAAAGTAGCGGTGCCATTCTGCTGACCAATACCAGTAGCTGCGGTTGAAGTGTTGCCGTCAGTGACTCGGAACGCTGAAGCAGAAGAGTTATCGATAGTTGGAACAGTTCGCATAGTCACAGGGAACGGAACTGTAAACAAAGCATTGGTAGTCAAGTAAGCAAAACCAGGGCCAAACGAATCGTAAGCACCTTGCGAGATCACTCGGTAGTAGTAACGCTGGCAACGAGCCGTTTCGGTAGCGATGCCAATCTCGCTACGCGCAAAGCTTGAAACCGTAGATCCAGACTCAACTTGAACGCCCCAGATGTTTACCGTCTGAGTTGCGTTTACTGGAAGCAAGATTGCAATCGCTAGGTTGTCGTTGGCGGTACCAATCGTCTTGCCAGCGATGCTTGGAACGGTTAGCGAGAACGAAATGCGCTGCCAAGTGCCAGTAGTAGTAATGTTCTGCGAAGTGCCAGAAGTAGTTACGGCAGTCGAACCGCCAGTGCCAAAGTTCTGAGTTGCAGAAACATTCACTGCAGTAGCCTGAGCAACATTCACCCAGAACGAAATAGTGATTGCCTGGTTCGCAAGAGTGCGAACACCCTCAATCTTCTGCTGGATCAGGTTAGAGGTTCCACCAGTGCCAGCGACAGTCTGGGCAAGCTGCAAGTAGTAAGAACCCTCGTAGCCAGCCACAGGAGCGGTGCCAGGAGTGAAGGTCTGCTGAGTGATGTTTCGAGTGGCACCCGAACCATCAAAAGAGAGCTGCCAGCGGTCAGCGAGATACGTAAGGGTTGCTGGGTTCGAGAAGGTGACTCCACGCTGCCAAACATCAAATGCGCTGTTGAGGATGAAGTTACGCCCTGAACGGCCCTCAAGAGTGGTCAGGCGAGTGTTCTGGGTAGTGTTTATACCCTCAACAGCAGTTAGGCGAGAGTCCTGAGTGGTGTTCAGCGTCTCAATCGCAGTAAGGCGCGTATCCTGAGTGGTGTTAGTTGCTTCAACGGCATTTAGACGACCAGAAGCATTGATGGCTTCAAGGACATCTAAGCGACCATCGGCAGCAGTTGCTTCAGCGTCAAGGGCATCCCAGTTTGAGTTGAAAACAGTTGTTTCAAAAGGCTGAGCCGAACCAGGCACAGCCTTCTTCAAACCTAGTCGGGTAGTCGAGGTGTAAGACATTTAGATCTCTATTCGTCAATAGTGATAATGTTCGCCTCAACCTCTATTGTAGTCGGTTCAGGCAAAGCAGCGAAATGGGATTGCCCAGTGGCAAGCGCAATAAGTTCACGCGCAATGTTTCGCTTAGTCGGGCCGTCAGTGACATGTCTTAGGATGATGTCCTGGACTTGGAGCAGGATTGCAGGCAAGTCAATCTGCTGTTTAGCATTTGGATCAAAGCGACCAGTGAGCTGATTCAAGAACTGAATCGCCTTCATGTCACCCTGCTGAACCAGGTCACCCAGCGCCTTATCAGCCATTGGGATGTAAGCCTTCAAGTTGTCGGCAGACTTAGCCGACATCGCCCCAGCAAACTCCTTCTGGCGCATCCAGCCATCCAACTCATTAGTGGTGATTTTGAGTTGTTTAGCAATGGTCTGAATCGGTTTCAGGTTTACCGGACTCAGGTACGCCTGAAGAAGCATCTCCTGACGCAGAGTGAGATTAGGGTTCTTAGTGGTACGGATGCCGCGATCCTCAAGAGATCTCTGGAACTTAGTAGAGGCCCATACAAGTTCGATGTCAGCACGATCAAGAGTTTCATCTTGATCCAAAATAACCTGCGTCTCCAAAAAGAGTCCCTGACGATCCGCTGCAATAGCAGCTGCGAGGACACGTTCATAGAGCGCCTGTTCTCTGGTCTTGCGTTCGGAAGCGAGTCTGGACTCGAACTTGGAAACATCGTACTTAGCCGTTTCGCTCAATGCGGTCAATCTCCCTATTGATGTACCAGATAGCCTTCTTCAAGTCCTGGACATTGCTACTGCCATCCTTCAAACCAGCTCGCCATAAGTACTTGATGGCATTACCGATTGTGAAGTTGCGATGCTCAGTAATCTGAATGCACTCCACGCCAGAAGGATCTGAGACATAGTGCTTTGGATGATTGATTACGTCATGGGGGTAGTGAGGCTCAGTCTTATCCTTTGTGGTGGGAACCAAGCCCTGCTCAGCCCAAGACTCACGTTGCTTCTGAATGTGGTTATGCAAGCTCACGAGCGAGGCAACCTCTCTAGTTCGGTGATGTATTCAGCAGTAAAACCGTAAGGCCCGAAAGCCTCCAACATTTTAGATGCTAGACCATCAGGTAATGAATGTAATTTTCCAGACTCATAGTTGCGGACAATCGCAGGGTTGATACGAAACATACTCGCAAACGCCGTCTGAGTAGGAGCAACCTCCGAGCGCCACTGCGAAAAAGTCTTGTAATACTGCCCCAACGTATACGGAGGAATCAGCATAAGGTTCTGCGCAGAAGGGCGCAGTTGCGGACGCAAAGGCTTCGCAGACCACAACTCAATCTCCTTGCCAATCGAGCGGTCGCCAAGGATAGCGCCCAACTTATCGGCAAGGACTGGGGACAACGTACGAGTTCTACCATCCTCAATAGCGGTGATAGCAGAGCGTTGAACGCCAGCCTTAGAGGCGAGAGCCTGCTGGCTCAGATTGCTCCGAAGCCTAGCCAAACGAAGCGGATGATCGGGGATTCTGCTCATGATACAAGCATAACTGATTTAGATGTTAGACAGGTGTTGCAAATGTGATTTTTGGGGGAGGGTTGCTAGATAAAAGGGGACGGATGGAAATCTTTCACAACATCAGACCTGCAAAACTTGTCTTGTCAGCCAAACAAGGCTGGCACCACAGCACAACCAAGGAGCAAGAATGATTACTGCAACTGACACCTATAACGCGCTTCGGCCGTGGACAGCACCCGCCGAGGCATGGTATATCGAACCTACTGAAATGGGTATTGCAACCGTTTGGTATCACGGCTACATGTTCGCAATGCACATCGAGGTTCGTGGATACGTCATCGGCGTAGACGACAACCCCTACGGAGTAACTTCCAACACCTCATGGGAGTGGCAGGTTATCCGCCGTGAAGATGGGCGCGAGATGGGCAACTTTGAGCTGAAGCACGTTTCGGACGACTTCGCCAACTACTTCACCGAGTCTCTTGATGGCCTCCCTATCCCTGAATGGGAACTTGACAAGCCCTACACCTCACTTCGCCACATGTTCCAGGCCTTTATGGCCAGCGACCCAGCCCGGCGCGCCACTTTCCACCGCAGCGAAGCGTGGTGCGCCAAGATGGACAAAGCGGTATTCGGACTGTAACACTTGCTCCACAAGCGCCCTGGGTATGGCGTAAAACTACCCTCCCTCTGGCTAGCTTCCCCCGGCTAGTCAGAGGGATTTTTTTACTGCCGATCTAGGGGACGAGTGGAATGTGCGTTGCGCCGTAACGCCTGCAAAACTTGTCTTGTCGGCAAAACCACCGACACTAACCGAAAAAGGAAAGCAAATCATGCAAACCCTAAATAGCGCCAACTATGGCGCAACCCTGGCGGAGGCCGCGGAGCACCTGCGCAA
>Ga0213921_1000066_pt1 | contig 41083 bp, 66 predicted proteins | sample McNCre2017MG_FD_165041 | JGI IMG/M metagenome (GOLD analysis project Ga0213921, IMG submission 165041) | Freshwater microbial communities from McNutts Creek, Athens, Georgia, United States - 20-17 MG | ecosystem: Environmental > Aquatic > Freshwater > Creek | place: USA: Georgia | collected...
TAACCGCACGTCGGGCCCGGGCATCGTGGGTTTACCGGGTATTGCCTGCCGTGGGTCTATCGCCGCCGCGCAACCCATTGTAAAAAGGTTTGAGATTGCCGTTGACGATAGGAAGCGGCTGCCGATAATGTCATTTCTGCTGATGGTGGATTGCTCTGCAGCCGGTGCCTCGGTGGTTGTGGGGGTGTCTTCCATTAGTCTATTCCTTTCTAACTCTATCGTGGTGGCGGGTAATTAAGTTCTCGCGTTTGCTTCTTCGCCACCCGGTACTCCAGGAGGCTATCTAGCCCGTTGTACAACAACAAATCCATAATATCAATTTCGCGGAGTACCTGGTTGGCCTGCCGTGAGCCGCGTGTTTTTAGGTATGGCTCAATGTGGGTGTCATACCGCTCGAACCCCAGCCGTACAAACGCCTGGTATTTGATGGATGTGACACCGGGGCGGCTATCTAGGAGGTGTGCCCCCTGCATCGTATCAAAGTACCAATTGGCAACAGGAGTTTGTGCGACGGCTAGGGACCAACGATCCTCGAACTTCATATTTGAGGCTATTTTAGGGATGTTAGACTGCAGGAACCGTTTTGTGGCCGCTATAGCCGCCCCGTGGTAGGGATAGGCGATGGTTTGTTTGTCTTTGTGGCAGATAGACACGCTGACAATGCGGGCGTCCGCCCCGTCCGGCTTAAGCATGTTTGTTTCATAATCAAATGCACACGGGCCGCCCTGTTCGATAATACGGTCAATGGCCGCCGCCGCATCTCCGGGATCCATGATGCGGGTGATTTCGCCACGGTAATCCGGAACCACCGGCCACGGCCTCCCGGTTAGCCCGAACGCGGCGGCTAAATGCCGTTCCCACCATAGCTTGGACACACACACTTCTTTTTCGCGGCACTTTTCTTCTTCTCGCATTACCGACAATGGGTGGAATGTAGGGCATATCCAGGTATTCGACCGTTGGTGGGGCACACGGGCCCCGGCCCACAATGCAATACCTCCTGTATCCTCCTTCCAATAATACCCCACCAATGACTCTAGTGGTGTGCCTCCTAGCAGGATAATTATTTCTGGTTGTAATTCTTGGATTGTGTTGAGGAGGTTGGGCCGGCAGTAGCTAATTTCCTTGCCCGTGGGTTTGCGGCCATCCTGGGGCATACAGATCAACGTATTCGTGGTCCAGCAGTCGCGGTCTAGGTCTACGCCCAGGGCAAACAATGCCCGGCGTAGGTATTGCCCCACCTTGCCCGCCTGTTGCGTGCCTGTTGCGTCTTCGTCGGGCCCCGGGGCCTCGGCTACTATAAGCACGCGGCGGCGGCCAGCACCCGACCAGGGCATTTTGGGGCTGCGGCACGTTTTGTAGAGCCCGCACGCCCCGCAATAGGGCTCTGATGGTGGTGGTGCCTTGGATTGCCCGAGGCGCGAGGCGGCAAAAAAACCTCGTGGCATCCGTTACTCCCCGTACCGGGGTAGGTGGTCTGCGTAGTGGCGTTGTTCTATGGTGCCGTACACGCGGATAAGATCCTTGCCATACGCTACGAGTTTCTGTCTAATCTCATGCTGGCTCTCAAAACCGTCACCGCCGCGCACCTCCAAGTAGGAGATGGTTATACCCGGGAGTTCGATGGTAACACAATCACCATCAAACTGCATAATAACCCCCAACCCCTGTTGCATTACCTCGTCTTCAGAGAATTCATCTCTAAGGCGGTTCCGCATTATGTGCGTAAGGTTGGCCACTATGTCGCGGATGCGACAATACACGGCATCGATCATCGCACGGCCCTCCTAGCCATTACCATCCAATGCCGGGGCGTCCACGTCCGTATCCGGTGCGGGCACGACGTGGATAACCACCTGGTTCATAATCCTGTCCCGAATTTCCTGTTCGGTAAATGGGCGGAAACCACCCTCAACACGTACCCCGGCCGGTTTGATATTACGGATGAACTTTGGTACTTCTGGTGCCACCGGTGCGATGTTGTGTTGTACCGTAGTCGGGTCTTCCATTGGTTGTGCCTGCTTGAAAAAGAGGTCGTTGTCCTCGCCTTCCCGCAGATAGTATGCCCCCACCGGCAACTGTGCGAATGTGGTACGCTCCACAAATGTTACCCGTTTGATGCGCGAGAGTTGTTCGCGGGTTGGTACGGGACGACGGCGGCCCGTCATTGGGCAGGTGTATGTGTCGGTTTGCATGGCGTGTCCTTAGCGACCTTTTCAAGGCAGATAACAATCGTATACCCAGCACCATTCACTTTGAGGCGTTCTTCGTTGATGGTGCAATCGTTGTGTTGTTTGCCAATGTCCGCTAGTATTTTGGGTGATATGAGAAATCGGATGGGCGGACCCTTGTAGTCGGATGTCTTCGTTTCAGTGTATTTGCCACTGGCACCCTCGCCGATAATCCGCAGGCCGCCGGGCTTCATTTCTAGTTGCACGCGGTTGTTGTCCTGCTGCTCGCGGCTAAACACCTCGGCACGGTCTAGTGCATCCGCCAGGCCGCCGGGAAGCGCCATCGGGCTGCCCTTTACGGCGAGCACATTCTCCATATCCACGAATGTTTCGAGGTAGCGGCGGCAACTAATCACAAGGCCGGTGGGGTTACGGAAGTGCAGGAAATTTGTTGTTTCTGATACTTCGTGTACCCCTAACCCGGTTATGTGCTTGATGCTATCCCGCTTGACCAGTGTGGGCTGCTCGATGGGTATAGCGAGCGGGTAGCGGGCGAGTTGCAGGTTGTCGCACGCTTCCAGCCACTTGGGGTGGATGTGTACGCAGGTAAGGGCGAACCCATGCTCATCCCCACGGCTGGCACAGGATTGCACCACATCCACCGCCTCACAAAAACCGGCCGGCAGGGGCTGCCATACACCGGGGTCCTCGATCTTATCGATCGGCATTAAAATTTCCGCCTCCGTGCGGATATCGGCCTTTCGCTTATTACCCTGGATGGTAATAACTCCTTGGCCCTGTACAATATCCACGGACTCTTCCGGAAACTTTGAGAGCATGGTGATAAATGGTGCGGCGGCCACGGCACCGGAGATACCCAGGTTGCATGCACGGCGGCAGGCGACCTCGCCGTTGTATGCGAACACGTTGTTGTCGGTGAACACCACACAACTGCTCTGCTCCACCACGTCACGCGGCGATAGCCCGGGGCTAACGGATTCTAGTGTACGGAGAAGATCTTCGCGACCAATTCGCATAGCTCGTTCCATTCCCTATCGGTAGGAGGGCCATCTTCAAAATAAAGGAGCATCAGTGCAACAAAGAACCAAAACGCATCCAGTGGCCCGTTTATGTTATCGGGAGTAAGCCAAAAACGAAATTGGGCGTAACCAAGGATTATCTGCGGTATGGCGTGGACCGGTAATTGCATTCGGCACACAAACTCTAGTCCTTGTAATAACCGTCCCGGTCATAGGTTGTTGGCGGGAATCCGATATCATCGTCGTCTTCACAACAATCATCATCGTCTGCCGCTATCCGGTCGACCGCCTGGCAAATAACCCAGGCAACAAACCCCACAAGGGCAAACCCAATAACCGCACCAAGCAGGGCATTACTGACTGTGCGGTCACCTGGCGCGAGGATATTAGCAAGCATAACGACAACTCCTTTAATCACGCGGTGCCGTGGGTACCGCAAACTGCCGCCCCATAGCATCCAACATCACCTTGGTTTGTATTTGGTATGTGCCCGTGTCCCACAACCTTTGTAGCCGGCTGAACTCCGCAACCGTAATCTTACCATCTTCTATAACGTCCCGGACTTCCATAGCGTAGCCCGGGATATCCTTCGTATGGGGCTGTGCGTGCTGCTGCATCAATTTCTCGATAGATTCTTTGGATGCCAATCGCCCCTGTTCCGCAAGCCATACACGCAATGCGCTCTGGGCCTGTGTATGGATTTTGGATGTTTCTTCGTAATCTGGTAAAGCCTTGCATACATCCCAGCAAGACGCCCGTACACCATTAAACAGGACCGGCACAGTATTTTCTTTGGTAGTTTCTTGTTTTGGTGCCGGACGCCAATGCCGAGATGGTTGCCGGCAGCCCACACACGCATGGGTAGCAATCGCTGATAGGATAATTCCCATGCCAATAAACACCCACGCGCGAAACTGATTTCTCTTACTCATGTTCTAGGGCTCCTGCACGCACACCCACAACCCAAAATAGGTCGCCCCGTTCCACGTAGAAATGGGCCTTGGCCTCGTAATGTGGATCAAGTTGAGCGGCTTCATTATCATTCCCAACGTATTGGGTGGCTGCCGATTCATATTTATAGGGCGATGTTATGATGGATAACTGCTGGTGCCAAAACGGCGGGGCGTGTTTGTTCAGCCTTTTCCGTGGGTCTGCACCGATCTGCACACCCACCACCGGCAGTGTACAGCCAATATCACGTAGGCCCCAAAGGATGCCGGCGGCGGTCATGCCGCTACCCAATACCACGACAATCCGTTTAATGCGAGGGCCCTTTGTATTATGGCTGCCTGCCCATTTCAGAGTGTGTTTTAGCCCGGCGGCCTGTTCCCGTGTGCATTGCATAGCCACGGGATGCTCCATACCAAAGGGAATGTAACAATACCCAAGGTCTTTTGCATCCTGTTCTGCCCTACTGCATATCACACTGTTATACCCGGGTCGGTGCTGCACTAACACACCCCCATTAGCCACGGCATCGTCCATTTCCGGAGTATTGGGCCCGCTAGCCGTGTGCAGCCGGGCCGGTAGGCCACGGTAGGCCGCGAGGCGGGCAACGATTTGCATTTGTGGGGATTTGCGGGCGGATGCCGTTACCACGCCACCCACATGCCCCCCGGCTTTTATCTCGGCCTCGTGTATTATGCGCAAACAGGCTCGCACCTTTCCGCCACGGATACCACCTACTTGGTGATAATCATCCCGTTTGTAGTATACACCATTTTCTGGGGCATACTCAACGGGTGTCAAGTCGGGTGTATAATCTTGCGTATTCATTTTGTGTGTCGCACAGAACGGGCGGCATTGCTCAATCCCCCGAAACCTACGCACCGCTGCAGACGGCCACGCCATTAGTCAGGGAGTACTAGACCTTACCTATGGGTCGTGTTGCTTGGCTTTGATTTTTTCGGCCTTCGCCCTCGGGGCTAGCGGGGCGGTCCTGTGCGACACACAAAATGAATAAAACACAAATAAAAAATTGGCCGGTGTGGAAGAGTGGGAAACTAACAACGTGTTACCGGCGGTTAGCGTCTTCTTCAATGTGGCCACACCGGCCAAACGCGGCAGCTATGCCTACACACACCACCGCCATAACCTCGGTGTGGGTTTATGGGCTAAAATGGCCCTACCACCGTAATTGGGTGTGTTCGGGGATCAGTCGTCTCGTAAAAGTGAGCGGGATAGGATTCGAACCTACAATAACAAACACCCTAGGCGGGGCAGGAACCTTTGGTGCTTGTCGGCCTACCAATACCGACCCGCTCGTAAAATCGCCGCCGTGTGCCCGGCCACGTCTATGGCTAACACACGGCGGCGAACCCGTAACCAAACCAACCACTACTGTCGCTCACTAACAATTCGGCGGCGCGGCGTTACTCAGCGGCGGGTGCCGGGGCCAATGCCTTCTCGGTATCCTTCACATTGAACCCTCGGATCGCATGCCACGCATTACGCAGGCAAAAGAGCGATTCAGTGGGGTTCTCGGTGCCGTACACCTGATCGAGTTCCGCAACCATCGCTTCCGTCACACCGGCATCGCGGCCGTACTTCTTCACCAACACGCCGGCGAGGAAGGGGCGGCTGCGGGAGGCCCGCACACCGGCCGGGCCGGTCTTCTCGGGCTTGGGTTCTGGCTTGTCCGCCGGCTTCTTCGCGGCGGGGGCGGCAGCCTTTCCACCACCGGCAGTCTTCTTCTGTGTCGGCGCGGCCGGGGCAGCGGCCGGTGCCTTGGCGTCTCCGGTAACCTGGATGTCTTCTCCGGCGGCCTTAAGATCGTCGACCAACTTGGCCAACTTGTTGGGGAGTGTGGTGCCCTCGTCCAGCTCGCCCATCACGGTATCGATGTTCTTGAGCTTTTCGAGCACCTTGTCCTTGCCCCACTTGTCCACTCCCGTAAAACCCATCGCGGTAAACAGTGCGATGGCCGCACTCCGTGTAACCTGCATGATACTCACCTCAAATGATACTGGGGGGTTGTTTTTGCCGTAGCGGCCGGTTGGGCCGTGGTTGGCTATGCAACTATATCGGCGGCGGCGTCGGAAGTTTTTGTGTGTTTCCAAAAATAGTTGTAAGCCCGTTGTTGTAATTCCCTTAGGTTTTGCTCCCATAGGGCGTTTGGTATGTGAACCGTATGCCGGCTGCGGCGAGCCGCACACCCCAACGGGCATATTGTTCCATGACTAACCGGCGGGCGGTGCGAACCACGCCGTTGGTGACCTCGGCCGCCGTCAAACCACTACCACGCAGGGCCCAGGGGCACGTGGCTACATCTTCAAGGTGTAGTCCATGTTTATCCGCCGCCTTGATCAGTAGCTTTGCTTCCATATTCATTGGCCTAAAATCCTTTTGATAACACCCACAAACCAAGACACACTATTAACAACCCCGGCGACAAATAACCCCAACAGGGCGGTGACGATACCGAAGGCTAGGCCACCAAGGATAACCATACCATAGAAGAAGGCTATTGTTATCACCAGCAGCTCCTTATAGCAATGTTCCCAATGGCCCGGCACCCGGCCAGGTGAACGCAACGGCTAACCGTGTAATCCTCTTCACGCAGGGCCAACCAATTAAACCGCAACACCCCATTCCGCTTCTCCATTTCGGTGCAATTGATACCAACCATACCGGTCACATGGGCAAATTTCCGTTTATCGCGGCTGAAGTTTTGTGGTGTTAGCGTGCGGGCCGTATAGCTCGCCGCATCTGCCTGGGTCGCCGTAATAATGAGGTTATGTCGTTTTTGGGATAGCCCCCGTAGTTGGCTCCAGGTTGCGTCGATCTGTCCCTGCTCTTCCGCATGGCCACGGGGCGGAGCTAGGATGTCGGCATAGTCAATGACAACCACCTCGGCCACCCACCCCTCCGCATCCCACTGTGATAGCTTATCTTCGATATTGGCTACGTTCATTGTACCGGAGGGGTGGGTGGCTAGGCGGAAGTATGATTGGCGGCTGCGGATACGGTGCTGCATGACCTTGTCCGCACCGGCTACCACCTCCCTCCAATCAAGGGGTTGCTCCCATGTCCGGGTGTCTTTTTCAATGAATGCCTCTTCGTCCACGGTGCCCAACCGCTGGATCTTGGTAGGGTATTCGATATGCCCGGCCCGGAGCGGGCGGCGTGCTATGCGGGCGGCGAGCCGTCGGAGCATTTGGTCCTGGGACATATCGCCAATGGAAAAGAATGCGCACCGCCGCCGTTGCTCCATCGCTACCCAGGCATTGTCCATCAGGACAAATGACTTGCCCCGCTTCTCCGGTGCCATGTAGGCAATGAGCGAATCCGGTGCTAGAGCATTACCATAAAACTCACCCAATGCACCGGGGTATGTTATGAGGCTGCCGGCCTGCGTCTCTAGGGCGGCCCGGATAGCTTCCTCATTTTGCAACACATCCACATACCCACCCACACCAAGGCTGGCCGCGCGGAACCCGGCTATGGCCGTGACCGCCTGTTCCAGGTCCCCGCTATCAATCGCCCCCGTAATAACCTCGGCCAACCGCTGGGCCCGGGTTTGTGTGAAGTGCTTGCCGGCTATGTCAATGATGTATTCTGCATTGAGTTCTTCTCCGGCCTCATATTCTTCTGACATGGCCGTAAGGAATCGCTCTACTAAATCTAATGTGTCCTTGTCCCGTTGCTGCCGGCCGCACCAGGCGGCAAACATACCCCGGATATTTGCCCCGGGTGCTTCCCCGTATCTGCGGAAGTACACCGTACACCACTGACCCACAAGGTTGGCCCACTTACTTGCGAACGGACCCGGTTCGCCCGGTGCCGGCCACATACCGGCTATGCGAGCGGTGACCGTGCGACTCACAACCATACCAATGACGATCCGCCGCTCTTCGTCACCACTACGGTCATGGATTTGCATTTATGGCCTCCAGCATCCGGGGCCAATAATCCGCCCGCCCACAATTCACCTCCGCCCAATGTCGTTGCCGCGCCGTGTAATCCGGGTGGTCGTCCCGGAATCGGTACCGCCCAAAGTCGGTGTATTCCTTAGTTCTGAAATGGTGGTGGATAGTGCGAAGCCAGTTTTCGGCAAAGTGTGCTTCCGGTTCTAATTGCTCGGATAGCATCACACGATACTGGTGAAGGGGTGTGCCCTGTGCTGGTTCAAATATAAGGATTCTATCCTTTAATTCCCGGTATGTGTCCATCGTCCGTTGTATTTCGATGCGTAGAACGTCAGAGCTGATCGCACCCCAACCCAACATCGATAGCCGCCGGTAAACTTCTTCTGCTTCCGGGGTTACCACCGGCGCGGCCCCGCCGGCGCGTTCCATAGCGGCGGTAATGGCATTGAATTTTTGGCGGAAGCCGGCAGCAGATAGTGCCTGGGGCACGTAGGGCCCCCCAATATTCTCACAGTACCAATTTAGAACTTCTTGCAGGTGTGGCAGGGGCACTGCGTCCTTGGTCCGGAGGAGGTGGAAGGCACCGGCCCAACCCCTAGCACTATAGCCGCCGGTGGGGTGGATGGTCTTGAGTAGGGCGGTGCGTAGTTGTTCCTGCAATTGAAGGTCTATAGCCTCGGGTTGGCCCTTTGGTGTTGTTGGTATGAATGGCATCTTTTTTTGTTTTTTGGGGTTTGGTGGGGTTGGGGTTTGTTCGGTGGTGTTTGTTTGTTCGGTGGTGTTTGTTTGTTCGGGTTGTGTAGCCGGCCCGGTCTGAGCAAAGCGCTTAGCTTTGCTCTTAAGGTATACTCTTATGTCCACAAATTTGTGGACCCCCCCTCCACAAATTTGTGGTCCTCCTATCGGGGGATTCCACACAGTCATTATTACCCGTTGATTGGAGTCGTTTGTACCCCGTGCGATGACGTTTAGGCCCTCTAGTTTGGCCAACATTCGCCGTATAGACTCTTCCGAAGTACCCATATAGCCGGCGAGGTAGCCGTTAGAGGCAAAGCACCCCTCGCCACTACGGGTGAAGCTGTCGATGATGCCAATGAGGACAAACTCACCGGCGTTGATGTGCCCCTCCCGCAATAACCCAAAGATTTCCGGCGGATACCAAACCCCACGGAATTGCTGCACCTGGGTTTCCATACCTCATACCTCACGTCATGTGTAGGTGGTGTAAATGCCTATACGGCCGTATAAACGTAGCTGTAAAAACTGGCTACCTGTGGGCTATTTACGGCCGCCGGGCCCGTGGTGGGCCGTGTGGTGCGTAGGCGGGCACTAATTCGCCACCACCTAGCCGGTCATTGTTAGGTGTCCCGCAAAAAGTGTTTTCGTAATTGTTTTATTTCCTTGCCACCCGTCCGCTGCAAATCCTCCGCTAGATCCTTGGCGTCGATTTCCGCCTCATACGTCTTGCCCGGAAAGGCAGAAAGTGCCATCGCCAATTCACGTGAACGTTTGCGAGCATCCGCCGCATTATCAAAGCATACAACCCGCGTAGCATACCGGGCGAGCCGGGCGACCTGCGATTGACTAAACCCCGTACCGCAAGTCCCCACAACGCCCGGGCCACCGGCCCACGCATCCACCGGCCCCTCGACAACGATGGCCGTGTGCCGGGCATAGTCTTCACCATAGAGGATGGTTTTGTGGGGTATTGCTTCATCGGTAGCCGCCGCCGAACGGTAACGTGTGCTATGCTCATCCGATATACTCCGTGTAGTCCAACTGACCACATCCCCATAGAGGTGGATGGGTATAAAAACACGCCATTGAAGTTCTTTGGCCAGCCCAATGCCGCCAAGGCCCCATAATTTGACGAGTGCCCCGGGGTCAAAGCCGCGCGAGCGTAGGTACCGGGTGTGGGCCGGTAGGAGCTCACCCACACCCGCCGGCAATTTTAATGTGCCGCGAGGCCGCGAGGCCGCCCGTTCGCGTATGATGCCGGCTAGTGCCTGCCTGGTTTCTGTGCGGCTGGCCCCCGTTACCGTTTCAAAGAACCGCAGTAGGTCCACCCGGCCGCATTGCCAGCAGTTCGTGTAGTGGTGGGCTAGGTTGTACCCGAGCCGCCACCGGCCGCTGTTGGGCGAGCAGTTAGGGCAGTCTAGCTGCAACCACCCGGGGCGGCAGTGCTCGTGCCCCTCGGCTATGTAGGGGATATTGTAGCGGTCTAGGATGTCACGGAAGTTCACACACCCATCCTTGTATTGAGCACGGCGGCTACCCGGGGGTCGGCGGCCCGTTGCAGGCCCCGGCTAACCTTAGCCCGTTCTTCGTTTGTGGCCCGCGCCTCGGCCGCCGTGGGGCTAAAATCGGCACCGGTCTCCGGTGGGTGGCCGTTGTAGATTTCAAGCCGGATGCCCCGCTGTACGCACTTGGCCATAAGGAACACAATAGCGTCCATCATACTAATGTTGCGGCGGTGGCAGTAGCTCTTGAACGCCTGGTGGACCATAGGCGGTATGCCCCGCACATTGATTGCGTGCCCGTTACTTCTGGACACGTTTCTTCTTGGTCGTGGCACGGCTTCTACTCCTTGTTTGTATTTTCTCTACCAATAGGTTCAGGATATTGAGGGAGCCGTTATTGGACCCGTCGAACACCTGGTCAAAATTACCCTGCTTGCCCTGCACCACTTCCGCCAGATCTTCGTCTACCGTACCCTCGGCAATAAGGTAGTAGATGAATACGTTTTTAGTTTGGCCGATGCGGTGGATGCGGTCCTCGGCCTGGCTGTGCCGGCCTGGCACACTATCCAACTCACAAAATAATGCGGAAGAAGCGGACGTGAGTGTAATACCCACACCGCCACTACGGATTTGTATGAAACAGAATATTGATTTCTTGTCCCGTTGAAACTGGTCAACCGCCGCCTGGCGAGCCTCGCCGGTAACCGTACCATCGATATGCACGGCCACCTTGCCAAAGTGTTTTATCAGCACTTCCATGAGTTTACGGTGATAGGTAAACACCACGAGTTTCTCGTTTGTGGTGGCTTGCCAGTTTTTGAGCCACTCCTTGATAGCCGCTACCTTCCCCCGTGCCGCGAGTTGCCGCAGGTAGGTAACACGGGTCACCGCTTCCGCGCGGGCCGCCCGCTCGGCACGGGCAATATCCACACCACCCAACCAACCAAGGAAGTCACCCTCGGCGTGTTCATACTCTTCTCGGTTAGTAAGGGGCACCACCTGCACGCTACGGGTCTTGGGTGGTAGGTCCCTAGCAACCTCTACCTTTAGCCGCCGAACCATCATGTGTTCCCGTAGCAGGGTATTTAACCCCTCGAGGTTGGTGGCCCCGTTGTACGTCCAGCCCCACGGTTGTTTCTTGGGGGCGCAATACTCGACGGCATACTGCGGGAAGCTGGGAAATAAATCCGGCCGCACTATATTGAGCGTGGGCCATAACTCCCGTGGGTAGTTCATGAACGGGGTGCCGGACATGGCTACCCGGTGCGGGATGTGCCGCGAGAGTTCTTTGGCCGCCTGCGTCCATCCGGTTTCCCGGTTGCCAAGGTTCTGTGATTCGTCGAACCAGATGCTGCCGGCACCCAGCATATAGAGCCACTCAAACCAATTATCGAGAATGTCATAATTGATGACATATATGTGGTGGGTTTCAGTCAACTGGACCCCGGGGCGGGGAGGGCGGCGGCCACTACATACCGCCGCCCTCATCCCCACATGGTATGCCGCCTCGCGTTGCCAGTTGATTTTCACAATTGCCGGGCAGACTACAATTGCCGGCCAGTATGCCTGGTTACGGCGGATAGTCCATAACGCCTGGACGGTCTTGCCAAGGCCCTGTTCATCGAATAACAGGGCCTTGCCCCCAAATTGCTCAATCATCCGCACGCCTTCCCGTTGGTATGGTAGGGCGGTGGGCCGTTTATTCATAGTGGTAGATTCATCTGGTTGGGTGTATCAAGGGACTTTGCGGTTTGCGCAACTCTTTCTCGTAGCTGCCGTTCCTCGGTATGTCGTATATAGAATTCCGGTTCCAGATCATTCTGGATAAGAGCTCGTGACAATAACTCATCGTCCGGCGCGAGTAAAAGGGCTTTGTAGATAGCCGTTTCGGACCAGGGGTAGCGGCAGTCCTTTGATAGTACACCGGCACGTATTCTTATTTGTTCGTCATTCATGGTAGGGGGCTCCTAGTAGGTAAGGGCCTGCGAAACTTCTTCGAACGCCGCAGCAATGCGGGCGGCCGACCAGGCCGCCGCCCGCAGGTATATGCGGAGGCAGGCACGGAAGTTGTGTGGCTTACCGCCGCGCCGTTCCGCCGCTGCCGCGAGATCGTCGGGCGGGTTGATGCACAGGTTAGCCACATATTGCACGTCCGGGGTGTGGCCTTCGAGTAACTCGGCAACCGTGAAGCGAGGCGGGCGGGTCGCCGCATGTTCGAGCCCGTGGTCGCTACGGGCTCGCTTGGTTTGGGTGCGCCATGACATTTCTGTCCGCATAGCGTCGTACAGTTCCATCCACACCCAATTTCGCACCCACGGTTCCCAGGCCACGTTGTCGGGTTTACCCTTCCCCATACCACGGAGGAAGGCGTGCTGGGCATCCATTTGAAGGGTGGGAAGGTGGCCGCCGTACCGCCGCCAAAAACGGAAGGCGGTTACTTCAATCAGCTCGCGGTGTGTTTCATACACCTCGGTGATATAGCTATTATCAATAACGGTGTTAGTGGCATGTGCAATCATTGCAGGAAAGTCCTGGGGCTACGGGGTTATGGGTTGGGTTGGGTTACATTGTCTCGCCGGTTTCTTCCTCCTTATCAAAACCCGGCGGTCGGGGGATCGTGTCGGCGGCCGTCTTGGCATCGCCCTTAAGGAAAACAAGGATGTTTTGGTGACTCTTTACTACCTTGCGGTGGCCACGGATGAATGTGTTGTTGGCCCGCATGGCGGCCGAGCCTACGGCATTCACAAGGATAATTTCGTTGTACAGCTCCAAGCCGTTGTTTTGGAAGGCGCGGATTGTATCACCTACCAAGTCCCGCATCTGCCTGTCCCTAGGGTCTTTGTCGCGGAAGTTGGCTACTACAAAGCAGGCGAAGCGGTCATTCTTTAATTTGGCACAGGCCGCCGCGATGATGCAGTTGTACAACTTATTGAAATCACGGTATGGCATTGTGCTTAGGTCGCGGGTGTCTTCGCTATAGCACTCCAGGTTTCCATAGGGTGGGCAGGAGAAAATAAAGTCGGCCTGTGGGGCCTGGGAGGGCACTTCCACCAGGCTATCGCCGCACACCCACTTTGGCCGGTAATTGCCCCGGGTCGTGGGGCCAACCTGGTCGCGGTTAGCGGCCACCTGGTCGGCACGTAGGTCGCAACCCCAATAACGGTAGCCTAGCACGCTGGCCACAATGCCACGCACCGAGCCGCCCGCAAACGGGTCGACAATAACACCACCCGGCCGGCACCACCAGCTATAACACAATTCACACACCACCGGATCAAAGATGGATGTCTGCGCCCGTATTTTGTTGCCGGTTGAGCCGTCGCTCAGATAGATGGGGATGTTGAATGTGAGTTTGTCGTCACGGCCCGTCTCGCTCTGGATACCCAACGATAACCACCGCCGCTTACGGTCCTGCCAAAAACCCTCGCGGGTGTTCCACACGCTAAAGGGTGCCATAAGGAAGCGATCATTGAGGGGGCCGCGCGAGGCCGGCGCGAGCGGTGCTACGAGCCCCTGCCCGTATAGCTTGCCGTTTAGTTCTGTCATTGTGGTTCACGCACCATTCTGAGGGATGTTGAATTACGAGCGGCGAAGCCATACCGGCCGTACCACTCCCGTAGCTGGTCTGCCGTCAACCCATCGCCGCGAGGGTCGATGGTAAGGGTAGCCCGTTGGCCGTTTCGGTCTGCCCATTCGGTTAATTCCTGCAGCATCTCGGACGCTAGCCCATTGCCCCGGTGGCGCGGGTCCACCCACACATCTTCCACATAAATGACCTGCTTATTTTCCGAGTAGATGATATGGGCTATTTCTGGGCCGCCTGTGCAGGAGGGTGTAGCGTCGTTATACTTAGCGATCCGTCGCTCTCGCATGTTATTAGAACCCCGGGTTGCAGTTGGTTAGTTGTTCCTTGAGGTTTTCGATATCCGGGGTGTTGCCCGGATCTTCTGTTTCGATGTCAACACACCCCAACTCCGTTGCCCACGTCTGCAGGCTATCAATTCGTTCCTGCAACAATTGCCCGGTATCGCCCTGTTGCAACCCTTCGGGCATATTGTCGAATTTTTCTTGTTGTTCACTTTCTAGTTCATTGATCTGCTCAACCATTGTGTCTCGCAGGGCAGCCACATCTTCCGCAGTTTCGCACTCCGATTCCTCTATCATCTCTTCGATTTGGTAGGCCGTCTGTAAAAACTCTGATGAGGTTAGTTGGGATGGTTTAGGGTACACCTTACTGCGTTGCGGCCGTTGTCGATAGAGCGACCAAACGTAATGTTCTTCACCCCGGAGGATGCCGAACTGAGGGTAGTCCCGGGCTGCCCGTACCTTTTCGACTTTAGTTGCCATTATTTCCATTCCTAGGGGATATTGTATTTTTCCTTGATTGCCGCGATGGCGGCTGCAAATAACTGCGACGGGTCGTAACCCATTGCCTCGTAGGTGCCCTTGTTTGTGATGGCCGCCCAGCCCCGTGTGATTGCGGCGGCATGGGCTCCATTGCCGAGGCCCCGCATGCCCCAACCAGCGGCGAGTTTGAGTGCTCCACGCTGGTCACCGGCTGCCATCATCTTCTTCAGTTTGGATAGTTTTGTTTCCATGTGTGGTACCACTATAGCAATGTAATAAACATTACGCAATATCGCAATTGCGGCCGGTGTGTGTAGCGTTTCACAAAAGACTCCATCAATAATAAACGCAGCCCCTTCCCATACTGTCTTGTTTGAGTTTCTTCGTCTGTTTGATGAAATCATTCATCTGTTTGATTAAATCATGTGCCCCCACATCCGCCGCCAATGCCACACAGGCGTCCGCAATTAGTGGGTGGATGTCATTGGTGTTATTCAACACCAACCCGTAGGTTTCCCGGCCATACATCCCCCTGCCGCTATATGCTGCATTCAGGTGGCACTCTATGCCCAGGTTTTGTGCGGAGGCGTGGAGCATTTCTGCGGTGTGCTTATTCACTGGCCTTTCCTTTTGGATGTCACTTCCGGTAGCCCGGCCAATGTGGCTAGGCCGGCGCGAGGGTCGAAACAAAAAAATACAGGACGTAGAGGTTTGTTAGGGCGATCAGTAAAAACCACTGCTCGCCGTCCGCAAACCAACAAGATTCCCCTTCTTCTTTTGGTGGGGTGTTGATTTTGATGCCCATGTAGGCCTCTAGGCTATCCAGGGAAGTTTCTGTATGGATCCAGCTAAATCCAAGCGGATTGAAACCGTCGGGTGATAGCCCTTCTTCTTTTACCATGATAAAATTCCTTGATGTCGGGGTGGTGTGGGTCGGTTATTATGCGTCTTCGTAATCCTCTTCCACCCCTACGTGGCCGTTCGGTGCCGGTAACCGTTGGGTCAGTTTGTCGATCCATTGCAGCTCATAATCCGCAAAGTCAAACACCTGCGGTTCAATGTTATTCAGACAACCGTCGGAGCCACCATTCCAGGGTTGCACGAGGGCAACACGGTAGATGTGTACGGCTTCCCCTTCCGGGTGCCCATTACTATCCACCCAATAACCCACCACCAAACCCTCACGGCCGGTGTGGTTCGTGTGTGGGTGGTACATGCGGCCCGTTAGCCCCTGCATGTCGACATTGCGGATACGCACGGCGGTACCGGGCGTGAGGGGTGTGGTACGGTAGACCGTATACCCGGTGGCTTCCTTTTCTACCGTGTATTCTATCCCCTGTCCCTTGACCTTCTTGCTAGCAGCCTCGATGAGATAATCCCGCACATTGCGGGCACCGGCCATCTGCCGTGGCGTGAGGTCAAGCAGATCGTTGATAGGAGTGTTGTAAATAGCAACCATTGCCTTGTTCATTTGACGGTTCCTCTATACTAGGGTTGGTTAAAACGGAACTTCTGCTAATTGCAACATCCAGCGTGTGCCGGGCCATTCCTGCGAGGCCCATGCGCACCACTGCAACGCGTCGTCGGCGGGTGTTGTGGTGGTGGTTAGCCAATGGGTAGTAAGGGCGGCCGTCCGCCCCGGGGGTGGCATTGTGTGGTCCACGGTGGTTTCGAATGCCGTAGCTAATTGGTCGGCTATTTGATATTCTAGCCTAAGGGGAACGTTGGCCGCGCGTAACCGGTATGTGATAGTCATTGGTGTGTCCCCGGTGCGGGCACGTCCGGGATAGCCGGGAGCGGTGGTCTGCACATAACCAGCGCCGCCGTTTCCACAACGTCTACTGTTTTTTCATCTAGATCTTCCTGGGATATACCGGGGTATCGCTGTTGTATTACACCCTGGATTTTATGCCAGGCATCTTCAAGGCGGTGTGCCGATTTCGGCGCGAGTATGATGGTCATTTTGGTATCTCCGAGGGTGGGGTTTACCACCGCATCCCCTCGGGGTGTTTAACCGGTTGCAGTGCCATGTCCATACGCTCACGGCCGGTCGGTAACTCGGCTGCCCATCTAATGCCGTTATCGAATTTGTTCCTTAATGTGGCTAATTGGTTAAGGATCTCTTCTGCGTCGTTGTGGCTGCACCAATCGCCCACCAGGCGGTCATGGCTGCCGCCGGGCGTGTATCGTTCTATGGTACAGTTTTGGGCCAGGTTTGCCGCGAGAAGGGCTTCCTGGATTACATGGCTTTGTGTACGGGGGATATTGGTTACGGTGATTCGCGTGAGCATGGTAGGATTCCATTAGTGGGTGAATTCGGATACGAGGCAGTCGTAGATCTCAAGGGCAGTTTCGCCCGCATCCGCAACAGTGTAGTGTAGGGGTGATGGTTTATACGGTGAGGTGGATAGTGCGCTATAGAGGTTGCTCGCCTGGCCACCATGCCAGTCGCTAGCAAACCAATAAATAGCCGCCTCCACATCAAACATATCGTCGGGCTCGCCACACAAACCACAGCGGTTGGTATGTTCCAACATGTCTTCTTTAGTTGGATCGTTTTTCATTATTTACCCCTCCTTGTTTCAAGGGCGGCCCGGTAGCCACGCAGGAATGTAACCAGCCGACCGGCCGTAGCGGGTGAGGTTAGCACCTCACCCATATAGGCCGCGATATATCGCGGCGTGTAACCGGGGGCATGGGTGGTAAATAACTCCACCCCGCAGCTACGAGCTAGGCCCCATAGCGGCAGCGGGGTACCCGCATGGGGAAGCTGGGCGTATCTAAACCGTTGGCGGATGTTTGGGGGTATGGTGTTCATTGCACATCCTCCGTAGCCACCTCAATGGCGCGAGCCAGATCATCGAATTCATAGCCATTGTGGGTGTAGGTGGGGTAGAGCCCCGGCCAGCCTACGGTGATGCCGTAGGTGTCACGGCATAGGTTGTCCACGTCGGTAGTGAGCCGGTCACATTCATCCTGTGCCGCTTCGCGCCGCACCTCCGGGATAGCCCCGTCCGTGGTCCTGGCCCAGGCACGTGCTGCTTGTTCAACCATTTCTTCTACAATTCTTACGAATACTGGGTTAGATTTCATTGTCTTCCTCCTTTTCTTCTTCGTAGCAGGTTGTTGCATAGCTAAGCACCCCGTTAAAATGAACCCCTTCCAAGTCACACAGGTGCATGATGTTGCACAACAAATCCTGGACCATAGTAGTCAGATCCTCGTTGGCCCGTACCAGGTCGGTCTCTTCCGCATGTGCCATAACGGCACCCCGGCCGCTACCATAGCGGCATACTGGGCGTTGGTTAGCCGTGCGGGTTGCTTGGCTACGGCCGGCGCGGCTTCCACCACGGTGGCCACTACGGTTGCGGTGGTGTCATTGGTCTTGTTCTTGGTCTTCTTCATGTTTGCACCATGTGTGTTAGCGGCAACCGGCCGCTACGGTGTGGGTACGGTGGGCATTGTTGCCCGTATGCCGTTGGCCACGTGTGTGAGTATACACCGCATCGGCAAATTGCAACCCGCTAGTGTAATGTTTTATTGCCTTAGTGTAACAAACATTACACTAAGCCCATGAATATCAATGGGTTAAAATTTATTGGGTTTTTCCCATTTTCCTACATTGTGGCCCATGTGGCCCGGGATGTGGTTTGGCATTTTGCCCCCTTTGGCACCCGGCTATTAACATTACATTAGCCACCATGCACCCGCTCCTAGTGTAATGTTACCACGGGGCACCCAATAAACCACACCCCGGTACCGTGCGGTGGTGCCATGCCGTGCTAGTGCGGTGGTGTGCTAGGGGTGTTGCTATGTGTGTTAGGGGTTGTGGGGACACCCGCTACCTATTCCCGCATACCGCAAATGCCGGGGCTCTCCGCTCCCAGGCCGGCCGGCCACCGTCCCCGGCCGCTCCTATACATCCTCCCACTCATGCACATCCTTCCACTCCTCCAACTTACCCCATACACGCCCCTAGCACCCCCTGCCCAACATCCGGGCATCCCACACATCCACCCATCCTCCTGGGGAGCCTCCACTCACCGCTAGTGTAATACGTCACACCCCACTACCGGAGGAGTGAGTGATGCCTAGGAGTGGGAGGAGTGAGGCCACCCGGTGGGGTGCAAAAGGGTTAGGGGGGAGGGGAGCTGAGGGAGGGAGGGGTCACTCAACATAAGGATGTATAAAAATTTTGCAGGCAGGTGGCACCAGGGGCTGTGGGGTTAGTGGGCACCCCCACTCTTCTCTTTCGCACGCTCAGTCTAGGCATCACCGTAAAATTTGCACCAGAAAAAATCGGCGTCCTCCGTTCCTATATTTATTCTACCCTGTTAAAACACACCGGACTAAAAAAATTTCAGTAAAAAACGAACGAGGCGAGTGCCGAATAGGGTATAACACGGCCATAGCCAATGGCCCCGTAAATAAAGATGTGTTATGGGTATTCGGAGACACACTATGATCGGCGAAAGAACATCACACGAATTGCAACGCGATGACGACCGGCGAAAGGTCGAGCACTACGACCACCTGCACCAGCCGGGAGAGATTACGCAGGAGTTTGCCGATGCGGTGAGAAAAACCGAACGTGCCTTCATCGGTTCAAACGGTGTTGGTGAATGGTGGCTACAGCCACGACACAGAGAGATAGTCCTTTGCGACATAACGGTATCGTCAATCTCCCAAGTTCTGCTCATCCTTCACGCTTACGGCATCGAAATTGAGTGGCCGAGAAAGGAGAAGCCATGAATGATACACAACTAACCATCCTTATTTCGTTTTGCGTGTCGGTCTCATTCGGCGCAGGCTGGCTTCTCGGTCGTGTCCAGATTCTTCAATTACTTATCGAGTCAGAGCGAGAGATTGAAGCCACGCATGACGCCGAACGTAGGAAAGAGATAAACCATGACTCAAAATGACGACGCCGAATACAAAAGCACCCTGCGGATAATCCTCTGGGTCTACCTTGTGTTTATTTCGATCCTGCTGGTCACGCTTAAATACTTCAACGTCGGAGGGACGCCATGACAATGCCCCATTTAATGAATTGCCCCCACAGCGAGGATGGTTGGTGCCTTAGATGCGTCGAGGAACTTTATGAAGAAAAGCAGCGGCTTTATACTACCACGCTGCTTGGGCAAATTATCGAGGCCCTACGGACCGGCAAGCAGGTGGCCTTCCGGTATGATCCGGCACTCCGGTGTGTGGGGATGGACGTCCGGTTTGCACCGGATGCGCAGGGCGTAATTACATACGTGTCTGCGGTAGAGGAGGTGTTTGGGGCTAAATATGATGTGTTTGCCGCCGAGTTAGAAAAAATCAACCGAACCATCCCCGGCGAAAGGATTTGGTAGACTATGGATGACGCACTGGTTGTAGGCGGGCCCCGGGATGGCGACCGGATACCCTGTACCGAACTCATCGCCTATTTTCATTTCCGTGACGCCGCCCGAAGCTCCCTGGGTAATATCATACCCCACCACCTTCACCGTTTTTTGGTGGATGGTGCGGAGTTCCGGTTTTATGCCCCGGCTACATACACGCAGCGGATGGTGATGGAACGGTTATGTGCCGTGTATGCGGCCGCCGTTGCCCGGGGTGGTGTATGAATATAGATGTGTGCATACGTGCATGGGCCGAACACGTACATAACCACCTTGGGTATGGTGTTACACGTGGGTGGGATTGGTGGTGGGACGCCCCGCTATGGGGCCAACCCTACCCCGTAGGTAGAAGGAAACAAACATGAAAAGCATTATAAACACACTGGCCGCTACCTGGCGGCTGCTCCGCCACGGCCGCACCCCCGCCCCAACACCCCGGCCGGCACCGCAACACCCCCGCGCCCTCATCACCGGTGACATGGTGCAAAACCAGGAAGTGTGGTGGGCTATCTGCCTGGGGGTGGGCGCACTCGAAGCCAACGGCGGTGCCCATAATGGTGCAAAGGCCATAGCATTGGCGATGCAGTGCTCATGCGGCTGCGGCAACGTGCGGCTTGTTGGTATTTCCCTTGCAAATGCCAAATTCTTAGCCGAGGTACTCCCCCGGGCGGTGCGGAACATCGAAGGCGATGAGCAGGGGGAGGCTTAGACGATGGGAACCCCAATAATCACCGATCCGGCTGAAGATCCGGAGGAGTTTGTTTTTTGTTGTAGGAATGGGGGTGGGCTGTATTTCATGCACACCAACAGAAATGGTGCGTGGACGAAGAATTGGAGGCGGGCATTACCACTGCCCCGCCGTGTGTGGCAGCGGTTTGGTAGCTTCACTTCCAAGTGTCAGTTGGTGGCATTATCGGAAGTCGCCCGTAATGATCGTATGGTACGGGAGTTACTGGACGTTATAGACCGGCCGCCGCCCGGGCCGTATGATAGTTTGTAGTAACCGAAATGCTACCGTTAAAAGGAATTGCCCCGGGTGGCCATACCGCTGCACCGCAGCCGGGCTACGCACCAAATGGGTTGGGGTTTGTTTATGTGCTTCCGGAGCCCAGCTAAACTACCGACCGCATAACCAGCCTAGGCACTGCTACCGCGCAACCACCCGGGGTATTTTATTATGATACAACTCACCGTATATCGCATCCGGCACTACCACCCACACGCTCCTAATATGAAGGTCGTGCGTCACTATGAAACACGTGCCCAGGCTACGGCCGAGTGGGATGCGGCACCAAGGGAACATGATGTGTGTATGGAGATGTTATCGGCCTGCACACCATCCGGGCTGTTGGATAACCCACGGGTGGATTGCCTGTGTGCCCGTGGGCCTATCCGTACTTGATTTTAGGCGCGTGGTAGAGCTCGGAGGTGTGTGGTGATTATCGTAGTATGTGGTGGCCGTCAGTACCGCAACAAGGAAAATGTGTTTAGGGTATTGGACGAGATCCATGCTGCCACACCCATCACACAATTACGGCAGGGTGGTGCCACCGGTGCCGATGCCCTGGCCCACCAGTGGGCTATTGCCCGGGGTGTTACCGTGCGTGCCTACCCGGCTATGTGGCGGCTAGAAGGCCGTGCGGCGGGGCCCCTGCGGAATGCCCGTATGCTACTGCCGGATCCGGATACCGGTTTCCGGCCGGCTGTGGTGTTGGCGTTCCCCGGTGGCACGGGGACCGGTAATATGCTGAAACAGGCTGGTGATGCTCGTATCCTTGTTCGCAAGGAACTTGTGTAGGCTTGCCACAACCGCCTCTCCTGCGGTAAACTCTCGGCCGTTCTTATAGCCGAGGTTTGTACATGCCTGCTCTTATCTGGGATGACACAAAGTACGTGATGGCCTACCGCGCCGCGCGGGCGGGAAGTACGGACCGTCAAATAGCCCAAATGCTGGGTTATGCCGCTAAGCGGGATTGGGACCGGGCCCTAGCTCGCCGCACGGCCCTACGGCATGCCATTACCGCCGGTCGCGAAGACCGTGGCGATAGTGGGTCCGAGACGTTTGTTGAGTACGTCTACAAACAATTGCCGGATGATTTACAACGCTTGTGGGATAGGATCAATGCCTGCGGCCCCCAAACCCCCAACCGCTACCAGCGTGTCCAGGCATTATTGGACGATAGCCCCCGTGGCAGCAAGCATGTGCGGCAGCACCTTTTTATTCATGCGTTTGTGGCGTCTAATTTCAACGCCACCGTGGCCATGAAGAAACTCGCCATCCCCTATAGTACATACAAGGATTGGCAGGACGATGAGGGGTTTTTCCGACTTATGGAAGAAATGGAATTCCATAAGAAGAATTATTTTGAGGCCGGTATTGTGGACCTAGTCCGCCGTCGTAACCCGGCCGCCGTGCTTCATGTAAACAAAACAATCAACCGTGACCGAGGGTATGGCACCCGTGTCGATGTGCAGGTGAGTGGCACGGTGGACCATCTCCATAGTGCCTTAGATCTGGATAGCCTGGACCTTACGGTAGAGGTGCGGCGGGCATTACTGGAAGCTATCCGCAAACGCAACGAGGCCACGCAGCGGGCCGCCCTGGCCGCCCCCACGGTAGCCGGGCGTGTCATTGACGTTGCCGCGATGGGGGTTGCATAATGGCACCTGTACCGGGCCGCCGTGTGTTGGGTTGGGAGGGGTTGCAACACCCGGGTGATTTTGCATGGCGGCCCGATGAAAATCCGAATAGAATGATAATCAAATGCCCGTGTGGCTGTGGGGATGTTATTGGGATTTGTGTGGCACCGATGGAACAGTTACCGGGGCGTCCCTCCCCGGTATGGGATTGGGATGGTAACTTGGAAAAACCTACGGTCACCCCTAGTATACGTGTTGTGGGTAGCTGTGGGTGGCATGGTTTCCTGACGGACGGTGTTTTTCGGAGTTGCTAGATAATGGTAGTCGCCGTAGGAAAGATACCGCCCCCAAAACGAAGGCCTGCATCTGGGCGTGTACAGTTTAGTGAGGCCGCCGCTATTGCCTCATTGGCCCGTGCGTCTTTCTATGATTTTGTGCGGGAATTTTGGGGTAGTATCATATCAGAAGAGCCGGTATGGAATTGGCATATCGAGTTCCTTTGTAATGAGTTGCAGGTGATGGCGGAGCGGGTGTTTCGTGGCGAGACTAAGTTGTATGATTTGATCGTTAATATCCCGCCCGGCACAACCAAATCCACTATCATCTCGGTTATGTTCCCGGCGTGGGTGTGGACGCGGATGCCGGCCGCCCGGTTTATCTGTGCCAGCTATACCGATAAATTGGCCCTAGACCTCTCCCGTAAATCGCGTGATATATGCCGTAGTGAGAAGTACCGTGCTTGTTTTCCGGAAGTTGTGATCCGCGATGATCAGGACACAAAGTCGTACTACATGAACCGGCACGGTGGTAGCCGGTATGCGGTGGGTACCGGTGCCGGTGTGACCGGTTTTCATGCCCATTTTATCCTAATCGACGACCCCATCGATCCATTAGCTGCGGTTAGTGAAGAAGAGCTCAAAACTGCTAACCGCTGGATGACAGAAACGATTCCAAGTCGCAAGGTGGATAAAAAGGTAACTGTGACCATCCTGGTCATGCAACGTCTCCACCAAAACGACCCTACCGGCCATTTGTTAAACAAGGACCGGTCTAATATCCGTCATATTTGCTTACCGGCCGAATTATCGGACAAGATAAATCCGCCGGAGTTGGCGGCTCGGTATGTAGATGGTATGCTGGACCCCGTCCGACTATCGCGGGAAGTTCTGGAAGAGGCGTGGCGAGACCTACTTGATTATGGGTATAGCTGCCAATTTCGCCAGGACCCTATCCCGCGTGGCGGTGGCATGTTCAAGGCTGATCGCATCCTAATCCGAGCGGTCCCGCCCATGCTAACAAAGGTTGTGCGGTATTGGGATAAGGCGGCTACCGGTGGTGGTGGTGCCTTTACCGTTGGTTTTAAGATGGGAATGGTACTTGATAAAATAACGAGCGAGCAGCGGTTTTGGGTTATGGATATTTACCGTGCCCAGGTGGATAGCTGGAGCCGTGAGGTAGAGATCAAGAAAATAGCCAAGGCAGACGGGCGAACGGTGCGGATTGGGTTGGAACAGGAACCGGGTAGTGGTGGTAAGGAAAGTGCCCAGGCTACGGTCAGCCGGCTAGCCGGGTATAGCGTTGTGATTGATAAGGTGACCGGTGCTAAGGAATTACGCGCCGACCCGTTTAGCACGCAGGTGAATGCAGGGAATGTGTTTATGGCCCCCGGGGCATGGAATGCCGCATTTATGCAAGAAATATCGTACTACCCCCACAGCACGTATAAGGACCAGGTAGATGCCGGGTCCGGTGCCTTTTCGATGTTGGTGCGCCCCCGCCGTCGTGTAGGGGCCTTTTAGAGAACCCGAATACTAGGAGTATGTCGATGAATGGTCAATTGGAAGCAAAAGTATCCCCCTACAAGGCCTCGTGCCTCGTCCACCGCGCCGTGTTTGTTATTGGTGCCGAAACCACCGACATTATCAATGTGGGGGTCACATTGAAGGACGCCCTCTCTCAGGTACCGGGTGGGCGTGCCGGTGTGTTTGCGTATTTGAGCGATGACGCAAATGGCGACACCGTCACCGGTACCACTCCCACCTCGGTGGCTATTGGCACTAATGGCCTGGCCATTGCAATGGTGGCCGGCAAGGCGTGGCAAATCACCACCGAGGCAGATGGTACATTCGATTTGAACATCCAGTATACCGGTGGTGCGGCGACGTACTACCTGGCAATTCGGATGCCCGATGGTCGATTGGTAGTCAGTGATGCAATCACGTTTGCCTAATCGTTTCGTGGGCCTGCGGGGGCGGGTCGGTTGCGTTGTGTGTGGCCGACCCGCCCTGCGGATAAGGAGTACTGTAGATGATTCTCGTGACCCCCGACAAGAAGGCCCCAAAAACAACTAGTCGGGCTGGCCTGACACTCAACCGTTTCATGTCAATGGTTAGCCGGCTGTGGCGTGGTGCCGAACCGGACCCTCGCCGTGATATCAATGCGGAGTGCGGCTACCCCGAGCAGATCACTATCGATCAGTACCGGTATAGCTTTGAGCGGAACGGTATTGCTACCCGTGTGGTATCCGTATTTCCCGATGAGTGTTGGGCACTACAACCGGAAGTTGTGGAAACGGACGAGGCCGTAGAAACACCGTTTGAGAAGGCGTGGAAAGAATTCGATACACAGGTGTCCGCTATCCACTACCTCCACCGGGTTGATGTGATATCGGGCATTGGGAACTACGGCCTGTTGTTTATTGGGTTTGATGATTTAGTCCCCGGGGACCTGCTAACCAAACCCGCGACACCGGCTCCCGGGCGTAAGGTGTTGTTCTTGCGGGCGTTTGATCAGAGCCAGGTTCAGATTGCCGAGTGGGAAACGGACATGACTAGCCCACGGTACGGCCAACCCAAACACTATAACATCACTTTTGCTGACAGTCGCACAGATGAGCCGGGTGGCATTGGGGTGGACCACACGCAGCGGCGCGTGCATTGGTCCCGGGTGTTGCATGTGGCGGATAACCGCCTATCATCGGACTTCTTTGGTATGCCCCGCCAAATGAATGTATATGACCGCTTGTGCGACCTGCGTAAAGCGTTGGGCGGTTCGGCGGAGATGTTGTGGCGTGCAGGTTTCCCTGGACTGTCGTTAGAAACAGATCCATCTTTGGGCGATGTGGAACTAAGTGCGGATGATGAGGCGTTTACCCGTAAGCAGGCAGAAGAGTATTCGAATAGCCTGAGTCGCATACTTCTTTTGAAGGGCATGACGGCTAAAAACCTAGGCGGCAACGTAACCAGCCCCGAGTACCATATCCAGGTACAACTCCAGGCCATTGCCATCACCATTAAATGTCCTTTGCGGATTTTAATTGGTACGGAGGAGTCTAAGCTATCCAGCACACAAGATAGCAAAACATGGAACAAGCGATTGAAGCTGCGGCAAGATAAATACATCGAACCTATGCTGTTCCGGCCATTTATTGACCGTATGATACAAATGGGGGTGTTAGCACCGCCCGCCGCCCCTAGCGGTTACACTATCCGTTGGTCTGACCTTAACAGCCCCACCGATCAGGACCGTGCGGAAGTGGCCAGCAAAATTACCGAGGCGATGGCGAAGTATGTTGCGGGGGCGGTTGATCAACTTTGCCCGCCGCTGGAATATCTTACGCTTGTACTTGGGTTTACAACCGTACAGGCACAGGTAATTATCAATGCTGGCGAGGAATACGTGAGTGTGTTTAAGGACATGAACCAGCCGGTACAAACAAACGTATAGAGGTGTGTGATGGATGGGTTTAGAAAATTTGTGTTGGGGTTGGTGCTTGTGTCCGCGAGCCTTGTGGCCATTCACACGGGTATTCATGTTGCCCGTGAAAACGAGCATGCCCACCCCCACTCGCTTAGTATAGCGGTCCATGACCCACATGCACGGAGCGGCCGTTGGCCGGCGGTACGGCGGCAATACATAGAACAGCATGGGGAATGTGCGGCCTGTGGTGCTACGGATGATTTGCAGGTTCACCATGTGCGGCCATACCACCTGTTTCCTGACAAAGAACTGGATCCCGATAATCTGATTACGCTGTGCGGTGCCCCACACGGCGGCTGCCACCTATGGCTTGGCCATCTCCGTGATTTTAAGGCCGCTAATCCATTCGTTAGGGAAGATGCGGCGAGATACCGAAAACACCGCGAAGCCAGAGTGTATGAATTAAAGGATTGGCCAGCGGAGGTGCCCTAATGGGCAAGTCAGAAAAGCCGCCTATACCGGTTTCCGTGACGTGGCGGAATGGCTCCCATGATAACTGGCATGTGGCTAGGAGGCTTGTGCGAGCCGGATCAGATCATGAGGCTCGTAGGTCGGTTTGTTTAGAATTTGTGGGCCGTGGGCTGCAGGTTAAAGAGACCTGCGTGGACTACGCTGGAGCGTAATGAATGGCTGCTAATCCCCTGCGTATGGATCCCAGCCGTACAACGATGCTGCGGCGGTCCTTTTGTACGGCTATGCGGCAGCGATTTGGTGGCGTGCGACGGGCCGTAGCCGTGGCGCTGTTGGGTTTGGACGTGTTTGGGCTAAAACCGGCCCACGAACTCGTTACGCACGCCCTGCCGCAACCCAGGGCGTTTGTATTTGGCACCGATGCGGAGAAGGTGGGCCAATTCCAACAATGGCTTCAGGGTGAGATTGATAGCGGCATATTAGTCAAAGATTGGACTAATGCCTATATCAAGCGTGGGTATGACAAGGGGGTGGAGAATGCCTATGCCGCCGCTAACCGCCTGGGGGCTGTAGGTGGTGGGGCGTTCTATTTAGGGGGCAAGGCCCAATTTCTAAGGGATTCGTTCAATGCACAAGAGAGTATTGAACGACTTCAGTTATTGTATACAAGGAGTTTCGAGTATCTTAGGGGCGTGACTCAGGATATGTCCCGGGATTTGTCCATCCAACTTACGAATGGATTTTCCCGAGGCACCGACATCAACGTAATAGCCAAGGAAATGGCTAGCACGATTGATGGGCTTACGCAGAGCAGGGCATTAACAATAGCACGCACCGAAATCATCCATGCCCATGCGGAGGGGCAGTTGGATAGTTTTGAGCGACTAGGTATGAATGACCTACAGCTCGCCGCCGAATGGGTGACGGCCGGTGGTGCATGTCCGAAGTGCTCTGCAATGGCCGGTAGGGTATACACAATTAAGGAGGCGCGGGGGCTTATCCCATTTCACCCTAATTGTCGGTGTGCATGGGTGCCCGTGTTGCGGTAATGCCTAAACGAGCGGATGTTCTATTTACACCCCAAGATCCAGAAATCCTTGCCCGTAAAATCAAGGCAAGGAAAGAAGCGGACGCTATTATCGCCCTAGCGAAAGAGGCGGCCCTCGTCCTGGGTGTGGATCCACACCATTTTTGGGTTATTATTATTCAACAGGCCACGGAAGCAAAAGAGGCCATTCAACCAACCACTAAACCCAAGACAAAGCTATCCATTAAAGAAGCCCTTAATTTTGAAACTCGCATAGTTCCCCGGGGTTTGTATGCGGGTCGGGCTGTTTCGGAAGTACCGGATAGTTACTGGGATTGTTGGGAGAAGGATGAATTTGCGGAAGAGTTGCACCTATACCTCCGCAGTGACCGATTCCGTAGGCGCGTGGGAATGCCCAACTTCCCCGACTAGTGGGCTTGCCTCTTCTGGCTGGATTTGGCTAGGCTTGGGCGCGGATGTAATCATTTGGTCCCCTAGCCAACAAGGATGCCACGCTATGGACACGACTCTTTTGCAGGCCACTATCCGGGCCAAGATGCAGGAACGCATGTCGGCCGCAGGTGCCCCGGAAGGTACCGACGGCCCATTCCATGTGCTCATTGATGCCGTTGCCGCCGTACTGCAGGACGGTAAAATTACCCAGGCCGACTATCCGGCCGTGGTAGCCGCTGCAACCACCCTCTATGACGAGGTGTGTGCGACGGTTGACATCCCCGGCGTGCCGGCTATTGTGGAGAAGGCTGCCGAAGCCGTACTCCGCCGTTTGATCGAACCGGGCGTGAAGGCTCTGTTTGAGCACTTTGTGCCTGCCTAGTTTCTAGGGGGTGTGCTCCGGGGGTTGTTGTGGTTTCGGCCAAACACCCCCGGGCACGCACCCTGCACCCCACACACTAATATCGGAACTACTGCTCATGTTTTCCGCAATGAAATTAGGAAAGCAGGAAACAAAACACGATGAACGTACCCTGAAATTAGGTGCGTTCGTGAATCTCTCTAATCTGCCCCCAGCCCCGGATAGTGCAAATTGGGCCCCTCGTGTTGGTAACTTTCCCGTGTACCTGAATGATCAGATCGGGGATTGTGCCATTGCCGGTCCGGCCCACATGGTTCAAACATGGACCGCCAATGATGGGAAGGTGTTCACGCCAACCGATGCTCAGGTGGTTGCGGAGTATGAAAAGGTGGGTGGCTACCGCCCGGGAAATCCATCCACGGACAATGGGTGTGTGTTGTTGGATGTGTTACGGACGTGGCGGAATGTTGGATTTTTTGGGGGGCATCGCATTGGCGCGTTCGCCACGGTCGAGCCGTCCAACCTCCTGTTGACAAACACATCCATCTACCTGTTGGGTTGTTTGTGTATTGGCCTGGCTTTGCCGGTTGCGGCACAAAGTATCGAAGTGTGGGATTTGCCCCGTGTGGGCCGCCGGTTGCCCAGTTGGGCTAAGGGTTCATGGGGTGGGCATTGTGTGGAAATTGTAGGCTACGCGCCGGGGTGGTACGACATTGTGACTTGGGGGAGGGTGATGCGAATGTCTGTTGATTTCTACCACGCCTATTGCGATGAGTCGTATTGTGCGATCTCGCGAGATTGGTTGGGACCGGACAATAAGGCCCCAAATGGATTTAATGCTGCTCAATTAACCGAAGCCCTTAAGGTGCTCTAATGGCCCTGCTAGCGACGATGTGGTTCACGCAGGTACTCGTGCCGATAGTTTATCTTGTGTGCGTACTCCTTTTGATACTTACGGTATCAGAGTACCGGCAAAAGAAAAAGAGGACCTACCATGCGAACCCTAGCACTAGCCCTCGTCATCGTTATTTTTTGTAGCGGTTCGGCATACTCCCAGGGGTTGCCACCCCAATTCGGGCCGCTTAACATCAAACCGACGGCAAAAGAAATCGAGTTGGGGCGGATGTTGTTTTATGATCCCCGCCTCTCTGCCAATGGCCAAATATCCTGCAGCACATGCCACAACCCACAAAATGGATGGGGTGATGGGCGTGAGTTGGCAGTGGGGATTGCCGATGGGTTGGGTGTGCCGCAGGTGGGACGCCGCCACACCCCTCATATCATAAATGGGTCTTATAGTCCGTTAATGTTTTGGGATGGCCGGGTGGTGGATGAAATTGCCCAGGCGCTATTGCCTATGAGTAACCCTATTGAGATGGGTCAGCAGACTGCCCAGGAAATTTCGGTGAGGTTAAATTTCATCGCCGGATACAATCGAGCATTTGTGGATGCATTTAATGGTGTGGATGTGACTACCCAACGGGCGGTCACGCCAGAACGTATGGCCCGTGTCTTGGCGGCATTCCAGTCCACTGTAGTGTCTTATGACTCTCCGGCGGACAGGCGATTTGCGGGTGACAAGAACGCCCTCACACCAGCGGAAGAAGTTGGTTTTCAGATATTTGTCGGTAATGTGCCCGGGCGCACCGGCAATCGTGCGCAATGTCTAGAATGTCACGCCCCACCATTCTACACGTCCCGGCTTGTGGCTAATAATGGAATGGAGTTTGCCGGCAAATGGGTGATGAATGATCGTGGCAGGCAAGAGTTTTCTCGCCTTGCTGTGGACTTGCGTAAATTCAAAATTCCCACGCTGCGAGAATTACCTCGCACCGCACCCTATAATCATGCTGGTAATTTTGCCGACATTCACCGTGTTGTGGTGCATTACTCTACGGGCGGTAAGCGGTATGATGGGAAAATAGATCCTAATATCGATCGCCGTATACAACCCCTAGATCTTACTGATTCACAAATGAAGTATCTGGAGTTATTCCTAGAACGGCCCATGATGGGACGCTACTATCCAAATATAGAAGAACCGAGGCTTCCATGACCCGTGCGGCAAAAGCATCTACATCCACCACAACAATGACAACTGTAAAAACCGGGGCAAAACACACAAGCGTTGCCGCATTCCTGGTAATTGTTTTTTCCTATCTATACAACTCGGGCCTTTTGCACAACATCACACGGCCACCATCCGCTTCGGCCATAACGGCAGATATCAAGGGTGGGCGTGTGCTGGCGCTCGGTGACACCGGTGTATACCGCGTGAAGGTTAATGGCGGCCTGGAGTATGGAAACCCTAAGTGGAGTGTCATTGCACCGCCTCAAGAAACCGGAGTGGAGGGTTCTATTAAGGCGGATAGCGATTTTAGGTATGCGGTGGCGGAGTTTACCCCTACGGTTGAGGGGGAGCACGTACTAACCGCCGCTATCCCCGGGCCGGGCATGACCGTAGCGGATGCGCAGTTTAGGATTAAGGTGGTGCCGGTAGAGTTCGATAACCACGACCCGGCACCCACACACAATGATCCGAATATGCCACCCCAGCCGGCACCCGTGCCATTGCCGGCCACGCCCACCGTGGCGGATTATTTTAGGCAGGCTTTAGCGGACGTGCATTCGGATACCTATGCGGATGATGTGCGGGCGGTTGCAGGATATTTTCGTGCTACTAGCGGCCGGGCTGCAACCGGTTTACTTCAGCCACACGATGATGTTGTTGCTGAGATTATCAAAGCTGCCCAACTTGGCCTGGGAGAGGACCGATACCAGAACTGGGCCTTGTTTTTTTCTGAGGTGCAGGCTATAGTGAATGACTTACGAGATCAGGGCAAGATCACGGACGCTCCATCGGCAGCACCCATACTGGCCGAAATGGCGGAGATCCTTAGCCCAACGAAGAAGGTTCGACACCCCTAATGTAAAAGGAGTTTCCCATGAAGCGAGTGATTGTTTCGTTATGCTTGGCCCTTGTGGCCGTGACCATCCTTGGGGCATGCGCCTCGGAAGCGTGTGCCCAGCAGTGCAATGTGAATGCCAATGCCAACGCTCAATCCAGTGCGGCTGCATTGCAACAACAGGCCCTGTTGGCGAATTTGTTTAGCCAGAGCCTCAACAACACGCAGGCGGCCCGCAGTGCCACGGCCTCGGCCAATGCGGGTGCGGCGGTGCAACAGCAGGCTATTAACCCGGCTACGTTGCAGGCGGCCCTACGTGCGTTAGCGGCGGCTCAACCTGTTCCGAGTGGTGCTGCGGCTACTGCATCTATCAACACCCCGCTACCCAATCAGAGCCTTGCCGCGTTGCTTGGTGCGTTGAATACGCCCAATAACACGCTTGCGACTAGTGTGGGATGTAGTGGCGGGTCTTGCAGCCGCAGCCGAGCGGTGTCACGTGTGGGTGCCGTACTACGCCTGCCCGTGCGACCGGCGGTGCAGCGTAGCCGCGCGGTTAGCGTGGTCCGCACGTAGTAATCCAGGACGGAGCCTGGGCCTTTATGGCCTGGATGGGTACACGGAGGAACCTATAAGGCGGTGTGTTGGCTAATCACCGACACACCGCCTTTGCTTTTCTATGGAAGGGATGGGGTTATGGAAGGGATGGAGCAGATGTCGGAGATTGCCAAACTAATCACCCAAATTGGCCTGGTGGGGGCGATTACGGTGGTGACGGTGTATTTTGGTAGCCGGCAACTCAATAAATTCTATGATGCGACGGCGGAGAGGGAGACCCGCATGGCAGCTCGCATAGAAAAACTTGAGGATGATTACAAGGACAAGCTTGTGGGTATTATCCAAGCCAATACGGCCGCCATGCAGGCAATGGCCACGTCTTTGGATCGGCACCGCACTGGCTAGTCCTGTTGCATGCCGGGGGCCCCTTCGGTATATTGCTCTGAGCCATTAGTAAGGAATTCACTATGCTAGTTCGAGTCATTGCCAATACCGTTGGCCCCGTGCGGACCGAAAAGCTCGAGGGCCGCGACCATTGGGTTGCTCCAATGGTGATGCTTGTGGAGGGTGTGGTTTGCGGCAGCAACGGCCCGCTCTACTACCCCCGCAATGAACTCAATGCAAAACCATCCGCCTGGAATCACATGCCCATTGTGGTTTACCACCCGGAATATGACGGGCAACCAATTTCGGCGCGCAGCCCAGACATTCTTAATAAGATGAAGATTGGCGTTGTGTTAAATGCTGGTTGTAAGGTAGAAATTATCAATGGGATGGAATTGGCTAAGTTGACGGCAGAGGCATGGATCGATAAGGAGCGTGCAGGTAAAATCGACCAGCGGGTGGTTAATGCCATCACTACGAATAATGCAATGGAAGTTTCTACCGGACTCTCCGCTCAATTTGGCCTAGGTGGCACTTGGAATGAGCGGCAATACATCGCTACGGTTCAGAATATGGAACCGGACCACCTTGCTATCCTTCCGGACCAGGTAGGTGCGTGCAGCCTGGCCGATGGTGCTGGGTTGTTGGTCAATCAGGAAGAGATTAAACGGAGCTTTGTGTATAATAGTGGGTGGACGCAGGCGAAACGGGATGCTACCCCATTAGCGGACTTTGGTGATCCAGATAAGCGGGCATACCCGGTTGAAACGCAGAAGGACCTTGAGGATGCCGCTCGCCTCATCGGCCATAGTGATCGGCCGGAATATGTGAAGAAGAGACTCATTGCTATTGCCAAACGGAAGAATCTTGCGTTACCGGCTAGCTGGGTCCAAAATGAACAGAGTTATAGTGCCCGTAGTGGGGCTGTACGGACGGCGGTTTATGATCAGTTTAATGGGGATGTGTACCTTGAGGATGTATATGAAGATTTCGCAATCATAGAAAAAGATGGGGGACTTTGGAAAGTCCCCTATACAATCGATGCGGGGGTTGCTACATTAGGCACCCAGCTCGATAGTGTTCTATTAGTATCAGAATACCGGACGGCCGACGGAACCTTTGTTGGGAACGCATCGACCGCCACGAAAAATCGCAAGGAGGATAAACTCGTGGACAAGAAGAAAGTTATCGATGCCCTGATTGCCAATACGGCCAGTGGGTGGGTTGAGGCGGACCGTGAGTTGCTCATGGCCATGACCGAGCCTGCCCTGGAAAAGATCACGGCCAACGCCAAATCCGCCGCGCCGCCCAAGAAAGAAGAAGAACAGAAGCCGCCGGTCACTCCCCCGGTGACAAACGAAAAGAAGGGCTTCGACGATCTTCTCAAGGAAGCAGACCCCACCACGCGGGCCTCCATCGAGAATATGCGGCGGCTTTACGACCAACGCAAAACTGCCCTGGTTGCGGCCATCATCGCAAACAAGGCCAACACGTTCACGGCTGATCAGTTGAACGCGAAGGATGTGGCAGAGTTGGAAGCCATTAACAACCTCGCCACCCCCACACAGGCCCCCACACAGGCCCCGGTTGGTGGACCGTTGTACATGGGCAGCTTTGGTGCCCCGCCCACCGTGGCTAACACCCAGGGCGTGGACGAGAAGCAGGATGCCCTGGTGGCTCCGGCCTGGGACGCCAAGATCAGCGGCTAGTTGCCGTTGTTGGGGTTTTTGACACAAACAACATCATTATGAAATAAGGAACCTGACCATGAGTTTGCAGCGGATTGCCCTGCGATGTGTTGGCCGGCAAGAAGAGGGTCTTGCCGGCGCGGCCGGCATCAAGCCGGGCCATTTGGTTGAATTGGCCGGCACGGCTTCGGCCATCGGCACACCCTACTACCGGGCCCACAGTACCTACGGCGGCTCGGCCGAGAAGTTTTTTGTGGAAGAAGATTCGTTGCAGGGTGGAACCATCCTCGACGCGTATGCGAGCGGTGCCCCAATGAAGTTGCGGCAAGCCATGCCGGGCGATTGGGTGTTGGGGCGTTTGCCGGCCTCGGCTTCGGCCGTTGTGTTGGGCGACAAGCTCATCTCCAATGGTACCGGAACGTTGGTGTTGCCAACCTCTGCCGGAACCCACACGCTTTACGCCAATACGGCCGCCTCCGCCGCCGTGAGCAACACGACCACGGAAACGGCCTTTGACAAATCGTATACCATCCCGGCCAACCTGCTGGTTGCCGGTGATGTGCTCACGATCAAGGGTCAGGTGATTGCCACCGCAACCAACAGCACCGACACACTCAACATCAAACTGAAGTTGGGCTCGACGGTGTTGGTTGCCTCCGCCGCTGTGGACGTTGCAAACAACGACGTGGTGTTTTTCGAGATCACCGTGCTGGTGCGGACTGCAGGTGCCTCGGGTACCTATGTTGCCGCCGGCCATTGTTCGACCGTGGGTGCCGCCGGTACGGTGACCCAACGCGCCGCGTTTGTTGCCAGTACCGCCATTGACACCACCGCCACCAATGCCATCACCGTGACGGCGACGTGGTCGGCCGCCAGCAGCGGCGATAGTGTGCGGCTAGACGTGTTGGATGTTGAACGCTCGGCCGTTAGCCCCCGCTCGTTGCTGTGCGTGGCACAGGAATCGGTGGACAACAGTGCCGGCACGGACGAGGCTATGATCAAGGTGCGGGTGTTGTAACACCCGCACGGGGCAGTATTTTTCCTTTACTGAAACTCACACGGCGTGGACGCCAAAACCTGACTTAGGAGAGTACACGGATGTTGAACTTCATTATGAATGGCCAGGGCCACGGTGACCTTGGCGTCGCGCTTGCCGCTCAAAACATGGACCCAAACCTGATGCGGCCGTATCTGGCCAACACCAACATGGGCCAACAGAACGTTGGTTACGTGACGGTGAACACCCGAGGGCCGGACGGCAAGATGACGCCGAAGGCTCGCCCCGTGGTGGTCAACGCCAACTCCACGCTCCGTAAGGAGGAATGGGAGTACCTTGACCGCACCGTGATGCTGGCTAGCCGCCAACGGCTGAAGGCATGGGCGGACCTGCGTGCTGCCAACAGCTTTGCCATGCCCAACGGGATGGGCCACACGGTGCTCCAGACCCAGGCCATGAGCGACCCGGGCGAAGCTTCGATCTCGATGGAAGCCAACCCACAAAGCAGCAACGACCGCCCGTTGTTTGATTTGACCAACCTGCCGCTCCCCATTATCCATAGTGAGTTCACCGTGGGTATGCGTGAGTTGGCAACCTCCCGCAATTTTGGGCAGGGGTTGGACTTCTCGATGGCCGAGGCTTGCAGCCGCCGTGTTGCGGAATCGGTTGAGCGGCTCACGATTGGCTCGTTGGGCAGTTACACGTTTGGTGGTGGTAGCGTGTACGGGTACACCAATTACCCATACCGCATCACTGCCACCATCACCAGCCCGACTGCCGTGGGTTGGGTGCCGGCAACGCTGATCAACGAAGTTTTGGCTATGCGTAAGGCTAGCCAGGACGCCAAGCACTACGGCCCCTGGGTGATCTACAATGGTCTCGCCTGGGATCAATACTTGGATGTTGACTACTCGGCCGCGAAGGGCGACAACACTCTCCGTGATCGTTTGAAGAAGATCAACGGGGTTAGTGATGTTCGTACCCTTGACTTCTTGAGTGGCTACGACCTCATCATGGTGCAAATGACGAGCGACGTGTGCCGTGCGGTGGTGGGTGCCGATCTCACAACCATCCAATGGGAGTCGCGTGGCGGCCTTAACATGCACTTCCTTGTGATGTGCATTTGCGTGAGCCAAATGCGCAAGGACTTCTACGGCAACACGGGCCTCGTACACGCCACCGTTGCCCCGTAGGCGGCCTTTGTGGTTGCCGTGTGTGTTTTTGCCTAGGCGGGTGCCGCGTTAAACCTCGGGCCCGCCTAGGCGGTTTATCAACCCCCTAGTTGTTTTGCAAGGACGTGAATCATGGCTAAGTTTCGCTTCAAGGTTCTGGAAGGCCTTCATTACGAAGGCACCCGGTGCTACGCAAAGGGCGATGTCATCGACACGGATAAAGACCTCTCGGTCTTTGTCAATAAGTTTGAGCGTATTTATGCTCAGGTGCCCGTGGCCCCGGTTCAGGAAGCCGCCCCAGTGGCTCCCGTGTCGGTAGCCGTTGCTGCCGAAGATCCGGAAGAAGGTGACGCCATCCCGGCAGGCCGAGAGTTTGGTGAGGATGTGACCAGCACATTCACCAAAGCGGCGAGTGCCGGCGTGTTGGTATTTCGCGGCAAGGACCGTAAATGTACGGTCGTGAGTGAGGTGGAGCCGACACTGGCCCTCAATGATACCCCGCTCACGAAGGTCCAGACCTCCGAGTTCATTGACAAGTTGATTGAGCAACGCGGCAACTAAGGACGGTGGGTAATGCCCCGCACCACGGCCACGGCTGTAGCGAAGTTGATTGAATGGGACCAAACACTGGTGCCCAGCCTAGACCCATTCATCGAGACCGCCAACTCCGTTACAACCCAGGCCTGTGGGGCGGCGGGGTATGATGCCCCAACACTGGAACTCATTGAGCGGTGGCTATCAGCCCATTTTTATAGCACCCTAGACATGAAGGCCGCGTTTGAGCACGCCAGTGGACAGCAGGGCGGTGTTTCAACATCGTACCAGTATAAGGTAGATATTGGGTTGAATGCCACGGTGTATGGGCAACAGGCTATGCGCATTGATACCAAGGGCAAGTTAGCCCAAATTGAGCGGACGCAGAAGACAGGGGGTGTTCGCAAGCCGAGTGTATTGTGGTTAGGGGTGCCTCGCCCGGGAGGGTGTTAAATGGGCCTCCTGACCCGAATGCTGCAACGTGACTTCCTTGTGTATTGGCATAAAACGGGCCTTGGCCGTAATGGTTTGGGCATCTTCCGAGGACCCGTAGAGTACCCGTGCCGATGGCAGGATGGGGCGGTGAATGCCTTAAAGGCACAAGAAGAGCACATAGTCGCAGCTACTACGGCTTTTGTGGGTGTAGATCTTGTGTTGGGTAGTTTGGTGTGGCATGGTCGCCTGGCCGACCTTCCCACATTACCACGGCCGCTCTACGAAATAACCTCCCTTGGTAAAATCCCAACCCTCCGGTATAAAGGTTACTTGCGGCCATTAGGGCTGAGCTTTTACCGTGAAAATATCGATCCGGACGCATACACCATGAAATGGGCCGTACAGGATGTTGCCTATACCGGTGCCGTGATAGACCTGGGCCGCGAGGTGTTGGCCACGGATGTAGTTCGCATTGCTGTTGATAATGGCAGCGAACGCACCTTGGTTTATATGAGTGGTAAGGATTTTGATCTTGTTCCGCCGCAATCCGTTGACCTGACTAAATTAGGTTTGGGCAGCGGGGATTTGTTGCAGATTGATAATTATGGCACCCCGGTAGGAGTGTAGCCATGCCCCCACATCTAGCACGCAGGTCCGGTGGTACCGGACAGAATGAATCCACTTCTGATGGTGTTGCCGTATTCCAGGGTAGTGATGGTCGTGTGGTATTTCCTATTGCCACAGATGATGAAATGGTTACGGGCACAGCCACAGATCGGTTAGCTACCCCTGCTGGTGTACTTGCGTCTATTAACAACAAATTATCAATAGTAGGCGCTGGTACATATACGCACACGCAGAATGCGCCCGCGACTGTATGGAACATAGCCCACAATCTAGGCAACCACCCATCTGTATCTGTTGTAGACAGTGCCGGTACTGTGGTAGAAGGGCAAGTTGAATATATCGATGCAAACAATGTTCGTTTGACATTCAGTGCCGCCTTTGGTGGCAAGGCATATCTTAATTAAGGAGTGAGACGATGTCCCGCAAGGTACTTATTCCGTTTGACATGAATGGCAATGAAATTCGCAACCATGTCCTACATCTCCTTGGCACCGATCCGACTCCGGCAGAGGGGCAGATTTGGTACAACAGCGCTTCGCACCTACCTAAGTGGTACGACGGAACGTCCATCCAAGTTATCCACAGTGCCGTAAGCACGGCTACCGCCAACACTGAAGTTTTGCGGGATGGCAGCGGGGATTTTGCGGCCCATGATATTACCGCTAATAAGGTGACCGGCCTGGCCACACCTTCCGGCGCATCGGACGCTGCTACGAAGAGTTATGTGGACAATGCCATCTCCGGGCTAAGCCCCAAAACCTCCGTGCGTGCGGCCACTACGGCCAATGGGACGCTCTCTACGGCGTTCGCTAATGGTCAGACATTGGATGGGGTTGTTATGGCCACTGGAGACCGCATCCTTTTGAAAAATCAAACGGATGCAACTGTCAATGGCATTTATACTGTGAATGCCAGCGGCGCTCCCACACGTGCGACGGATGCAGATACCGGAGCAGAATTGGCGGGGGCTTATGTATTGGTAACCGAAGGCACCGCCAATAAAGGAAGCGGTTGGGTTGCTACATTCGATGGTGTGCCTACTATTGGCACCGATAATATCGTGTGGACTCAATTTTCATCCGCTGCCACTGTTACCGCAGGTAACGGTATCTCGGTAAGTGGGAACCAGGTGAGTGCGGTGGGCACAAGTAACCGCATTACGGTGAGTGGTGGCACGATTGATATTGATGCGGCTTATGTGGGCCAAACGAGCATTACTACGCTCGGCACTGTGACCACGGGCACTTGGAATGGCACCACCATTGCTGTGGCCCACGGTGGTACTGGTGCCACGACGGCGGCCGGGGCACGCACCGCTCTGGGGTGCATGACCAAGTATTCGGCTTTGATTGGTAATGGCTCTTCAACCACCATTACGGTGACTCAATCAACCCACGGGTGTGCATCGAATCGTACAAACACAGCCCGAGTGAGTGATGAATCTAGTGGTGCCGAAGTTATGTGCGACATCACCTACGCTAGTAATGGTGATGTTTCTTTCATCTTTGCTGCTGCCCCTACTAGCAATCAGTATCGTATTGTGATTATGGGCTAAGCGTTGCCGACGCACAAGGAATTCAAAGATGCCTAAATCACTGTCGCCCATCCTCGATGCTGTGGATTTTATTGAAAACACACAAACATTTCCCACAATCTTCGCTCTTAACACGGGAAATCGTTTTTATTGTGACGTGGGTGCGAGCGGTTCTGTTACGTTTAGTGGCGGAACTCCAGCAAAGACATTCCAAGTCTTATTTCGTAGCAACGGAGGCGGCCATGCTCTTACATGGCTCCCGACTATCCATTGGGATGGTGGTGCTCCGGATTTTACGACTGTGGATGATACTAAGTACATGCTTCTTGTTTTTCAAGCCATTACTACGATTGCCGGCAGCAACCACTATATTGGGGCTGTGGTGGCTATCAACGTATAGGATCGGTGATGTCCATGCCTTTTATTGTCGGTGATCGTGTGCGATGTGTGCACGGCGGTGAGGTCTTAACCGTGGCAGCGTGTGGTACCGATATATCCCTCGATGCATACCCACTGCCTATGCGCCCTCGGTGTATAGTTGGGGAGCTTTTAGTGTCGTTTCAAGAAAAGTTCCCTAGTGGGCTTCCTGTTGTGCCTATGCGGGCCGTGGATCTTGTGAAGGTTTGACGTAATGCCTAACGAAGTTCAGACAATCAGTACTGATCGCGTGCCAAATGGCGGGGACTATGTGCTTACATTTAGGGGCAGGTCCACAACGGCCATCGCCTTCGATGCAAGTAATGCCACTATTCAAACTGCAGTTCAAGCACTACTGAGTGTTGGAAGTGGTAATTGCCTGGTGCGGGGTACGTTTGCTAGTCGTACATTTGCATTCATTGGGGCGCTTGCTAATCAAGCTATTGTAGATTTGATTACGATGGATGGTTCTGGCTTGATTGTGGATGCTTCTACGATTAATATCAATAGAACACAAGTGGGAGATGGGGCGACCGTAGAAATACAGACAATATCCTTTTCGGACGGCCCCACGTCTGGTACGGCTACTATCAATGGGCAGTCGGTTAGTTATGGTGCTAGCGGCACCGATATGCAGGGGGCATTCGATGCTGCATTGGGTGCCGGTATTGTGACGGTGGCCCGTGACGGTTATGGGCGCGTGAATAGCCCGTATACATGGACTATTACGTGGTTGTCTCCGGGGGCTCAGACATTGTCTACCGGCTCCGGGACAATGGGGAGGGAGTACAAGGAACCATTAGGTGCATTTTGGCCGTGCGATGATGGTAATAATCTTCTGTTCGTTAATACCACTGCCGTCGATTTGACGGATCATAGTAATTTCACAACTGGCACAACAGGATTTCCTACTGTAGCTGGTGGGGCAACCCTTTTCTTTCGTTATAGGTATCCGGTAGGAGCTGCTGGAAATTGCACAATTTCTTTAGGACAGGCGGATGGTACGGCGGGGATGCAATTAGTAGGACACCACGGTACATTAGGCGCTGGATATATTGATAATCTTAACGGTGCCTATTTAACATTCCCAACTCCAGATGACATGAAGCCGCATACGGTTAGTATTAGAG
>Ga0213921_1000067_pt1 | contig 40953 bp, 63 predicted proteins | sample McNCre2017MG_FD_165041 | JGI IMG/M metagenome (GOLD analysis project Ga0213921, IMG submission 165041) | Freshwater microbial communities from McNutts Creek, Athens, Georgia, United States - 20-17 MG | ecosystem: Environmental > Aquatic > Freshwater > Creek | place: USA: Georgia | collected...
CAATCGAAATCATTTTCATTTGACTTAGATAGTCACCGTACCTGTCTATCTATTCCAATGATGATTCGGATCCACAGGGATGCCCGCGTTATTACAGCCAGCCTGCTTGCCTGTCTTCTCGAACCGTTGCTTAAAACTATTGTGACAAGTCTCGCACAATGATTGCCAGTTGTCCATGTCCCAAAACAATTGCGCGTCGCCACGATGTGGGATGATGTGATCAACAACAAAAACAGGCTTACCACATCGCACGCAAAAAGGATTCAATCGCTTGTAATGATCTCTCGCCTTCTGCCACTTGTATGTATATAAACTAGCCATACAAAATTATAACCGCAATAACTGCCGACGCAATAAAATTATTTATCATTCACTATCAATCACTTACATTTCTAGCAATTACATAAATACTATATTTATTTGCTTTTACATAAATTATAGTATTCTATAGTCAAGCTAAATAAACAACCAACCGGAGTAACTAACATGAACAAATTCACAATAAAATCAGAAAACAAAAGATACTATTTTTTCTGGAAAGGAAACGGAACAATTGATGACCCGCGTACGTACGTATGCTATTTCACGAATGTAAGACACGCGACAAAAGTCTTTATCTTCTTAAATAAATATCACTCAGAAGACATCGTATCGCCAACCAGTCTAGCAGCATACATTGCAAATCGTGTTAACAGTGATGAAAAAATAAATGTCATCTTCACAATATAACAAAGAGCTACCAACATGAAAACAACCTTTAACAAAATACGTTCACATTCCCCCTGTCAGCAGGGTTGGGAGAAGTTACTGTCTAATTTAGGTAAAACAAAACCAGATGATGAACCGTTGCCTTTTCTGACAATATTACAATCGAATGGTCTTGAGGATGCTATTTGGTGCATGAAAACCGCACCTGAGTATGATAGAGAATGGCGATTGTTTTCGGTATGGTGTGCTAGAGAAGTTAAACAAACAGAAACTTCTTTAAAAACATTAGAAGTTTCGGAAAGATTTGCGAATGGTTTGGCGAGTGATGTTGAGTTAAAGGCCGCCTATGATGCGCATGCTCGCGCCTATGCCGACGCCAATGCCGACGCCAATGCCGCCGCCATCAATGCCACCTATGCCGCCGCCTATACCGCTGCCAATGCCGCCGCTTATGCCTCCACTTTTTCCGCAGCTTTTGCCGCCAATGCCGCCGCTTATGCCTCCAATACCGCCTATGCAGACGCCTATGCAGCCGCACGCGCCAAACAAGCTGAATATCTTTATAACCTCTTTTCAGGAGTACAAACTAATGAAAACCTTTGTCTTTAGAAACCGCTACCATTTCCACATGATAGCCATGGCCGAGTCAGATAACGAGGACAATGCCCGTTACTCACTCAACCAAGGGGAAACAGACAACTACGACAACAAATACAACTGGATTTTAGAATCAATAACCGAAACAGAGGAGCCACTCAATGAAATTTAGAATTACAGCGTATCACAACGGTAGAAAAGTTTTTACAATCTACAACGTGGACGAGCACCATATGAGCAAAATAATAACACAACTAGACAACTATGTATTTTTAGTGGAGCACATAAAATGAATCCAATAGAACAATCCCTACGCGCCATGGAGCGTGTAAGAAACGAACAGAACCGGCTCTTAAAAGAGCTTATCGAAGAATCGAACAGACAGTCCGCTAGATCGCTGTTTTGCAACATCTTCTGCGCATTAACAATAGCAATCGTATTGATAGGGTGGATTTATGGATAATTGGCATAACTCATGGGCAAGCCGAGGCTTTCAAGTCGCTATGAAATGCCCTATCTGTGGCTTCAACAGAATGAGCAACGAACATAAACGCACCCGAGAAGAGTGCAGCCGTAAAATGCAGCTAAGGGGGAAGTCATGGCACAAATGAGAGTTTTAGTAGCCTGTGAATTTAGCGGAACAGTTAGGGATGCTTTTACAAAAATAGGGCACGATGCATGGAGTTGTGATTTATTGCCGACGGAATCTAAAGGCAATCATTACCAAGGCGATGTATTGGATATTTTAGACCAAGGTTGGGATTTAATGATTGCACATCCACCTTGTACATTTTTATGCGTGCCAGGAGCACATTATCTAAATAAACAACCTGGAAGATATGAAAAAATGATAGCTGCTCGTGAATTTTTTATGATACTTAAAAATTCAAATATAGCAAAAATTTGCATAGAAAACCCTTTGCCGAACAAAAAAGCAATGTTACCTAAATATGATCAAATCATCCAGCCTTGGCAATTTGGCGAAGAATTTTCAAAAAGGACATGTTTATGGTTAAAAAATCTATCGCCATTAAAATATACAAAAGTTATGGAGAATAAGGGAGATAGATATATTAGAAAAGATGGTACCACGTCCAATTCAAAATGGTACGCAAAAGCTAATCAAAAAGAAAGAAGCAAGACCTTTCAAGGGATAGCCGATGCAATGGCAGAACAATGGGGAGGCATATAATCATGGCAAAAATAATCAACCGTCCCGGCGAAGTCACGATAAGCGACATTGCCAAACTAACTAACATGTCAAGAGGCCGCTTACTAAACATCATCCGCACCAACCAATACGACATACCAAAACCCGTTTTCAGCTACTACCGCGAAGACGGCTTACTGTACCGGTACTGGAAAAAGTCCGACATCAACAAATGGATTGATAAAAACGATTTCAGAATACCAAAACCTGACCAGCCGCCAGAAACCAAAGTCATGCAGTATTTCAAATGGCTGTCCACCTTGGTTGATCGTACAAGGCCCAAAATTGACGATGACGCGCTTTTTTATTCTTACCGCAACATCCCATCTAAAAAAATATTATCGTGGCATGACGGGCCACGGGTTAAGCAATTCGATACCAATTACCAGATGTTTCTGTAACAAATACCAAAGCCCCGAAAGGGGCTTTTTTATTACCGCTGGTGAACGATCTGTAAATCTTTATCCAGAACAAACTCTTTTTCGCAGTCAGTACAGATGCACTTCTTGATCGAATAAAAAATTAACATGGATTTTTGGCAGAGTGGGCAGAAGATCATAAAAAATGTGTAGTGTGTATTAACTGTGTAGTGAGGTGTGTAGTGCCTCCAGCCTTACTCCCGCGTGGCTTTGAGTCGTTTTTGTGTAGTGTGTAGTGTGTAGTACATAAATAGGGGTATCCAAACCCCCTTATATATAAAATAAAAAAATATATATATATACATACTACACTTACTACACAATATACTTCTAGCCCTACTCCCACGCGGGCTGGGGGTGTGTAGTAAGGTGTGTAGTAGTGTGTAGTATGTGTAGTCATTTTCTTAAATGAATCATCTTGCCGTCAATAAATATTTCATCTTTTTTCCTCATTAAATCAATGCATTGCTTAATTGCATCAGTTTTTGACCCCGACATTTCTTTAAAAGGCTTTGTTGTCCGCATTGAATTGACCAGTGCTCTACCCAGTGAAAAACCTCCCTTGGAATTTAAATAATTAAATATTGCGTCCGACTCGGATTTTTCACCTATAACGCCTTTTTTCTTATTGAGATGATAATTTAACTCTAATAAATCACCAGCAATGCCTATTGCTGACACGATATACTTATCATCAATGGTATTGTGGCGGGTATCATCAAAACACTGCAAGGTAGCGGCTATTTTCATGATTTGCATATCAACCTTACCGGCTGCTCCCCTTAAATTAGAAGTTGATAATTTATTCCCATCAGCAAGCAAAGGTTCAATTGAGTTTCTATATTCATTAATTAACCTAAAACCGTTTCTAGTGATCTCTAAATTTTTTAATCCATATAAATCCACAGAATCAAAAAAAGCTTCTGTTATAAATTCACATTTAGCCTTATATTCATCCATAAGCGAATGATTATAAGAAACTTTATTAACATGATCTCGCTTGCCAAGTAAGTGATCTTCACTGATAAATAAAAACCTTTCACTAACTCCTGTTCCGTTACTGGATTCTAAGATTTGTTCAACGGTTCCAGGTTGAGCAAAACAGACAATAGAACCACAAACGGGCCCTGAATATCCGATACGGGTAACGCGCAAAACACAGATGTTACCGCCATCGAAGCCATTTAATAAAACATCATTGTTTTTAGCTTTTTCGCTAGAATAGAGAGAACCTAGGAATGAATCTAAAAGCCCGCGTTCACTGGAAACAGAACTGAAAAGCCCTCGGCTATTTAAAAGGCTTTTTTCAACACCTTCTGGTGTCGCATTACTAATAAAAAGAACCGGACTATCTTTATTTATAATTCCTTCTGTGTGTTTAATAAAAGGTCTTTGCAATTCACTAATACATCTTGACTTTGCGGCGCCAGGGGGTTGTTCAGCGGCGACATATAGCCCTATAGGAAGCCTATGTTTAGATTCATAACTTGTACAATATCTACGACTGGCCATCGAGCTGAAAACGCCCAGTGTCATCAAAAAACAACTATTAACCGGAATATTGGTAAGCTCAGAAAGATGAATAGATAGCCGATAAGGAAGACTTTCATAATCGATATGACTTAACAAATCAACGTATATATCTGTTTCTTCATAATCATCATGACAATCTAAAAAGACAGATAAATGCTGATCAGACTTCGATATATCTGTGATGGGCCTTGATTTTCCGTCTTTAATGCCGTCCGTGATTGTTTTTAACTCGCTAGCTGATGTTTCCCCTGTTTCAGAAATAGAATCAGATTTAGCTTTAATGGCTGAAAAAATAGCAGACTCACTAACCAATGATCCGGCAATATATCCACCGGCCAGTCTACCGGCCTTTAGCCTGGCTGTATGCCGGTTTGTTGAATGCCATCTGTCAAGGACAGATATAACCCGATTGATGCACTCTTTCTCTAAATTGGGTAATTCAAGTAATGAAGCATTTTGGTTATAATACAGATTAGGATCATAGCTAACGAAGCATTTTCTAGCTAAGTCACTACAGGATTCATCGGGCTTAATATTTTGACTTTTAAGCTCTTTTATTGCATAATTGAAATGTGATTTAAGCTCTTGATCATTAGCCACTTTTTTTATTCTGATACCGCCTTTTATCCCCCTATTCGGCGATTCAAAAAAGAATAAAACATACGGCAAATTTTCAAGAGTTTTTTTTACTCTGGCCAGTTCTAACTCGGACAGATTATCGATATCTATTCCTAAAATCCCCGATCCTTCAACAAAACCTTTAGTATCTGCTTCTTTAAATACACCATGAAGGCAAATGGCTGGAAGGGCTTGTTTTCTATTTTTACTTTCTTTACTTTTCTTATCTAACTTTCTAATTTCTTCAATTGAAGTTTTATATAAACCATTTTTTATATGATCTAAAACTAATTTCAGATTCATAGGTTGGCATTTTTTTGGATTATGAACCTTATCTAAATACGTTATTTTATGATCAATCATACTATTTCCTAGGTTATATTCTTGATTTTTCATTTTTTACGTTTTCCGATTTAGCTAACATTAGATTTTCTCCAATCTGGTTAATTCTTTCTTGACAGCGTCTTTTATAAACTCTGACATGCCAATACCTTGCTTCCAGGCCTGCTCGCAGATCAAGTCTTTAAGCTGCCTTGGGATTTGCATATTGATTCTTGTTGATGATACTTTTGGTGGTTTCATTTTGTTTTATCCTAATGAAGTTGATGTTGTGTATAAAATAATAAATTAAACATGTCAACATCCTCCCATAAAAAATAAACCTTGTAAAACATAAAAACTATGATTTAATAGAATCGTAGTAATTCATAAACAAGAGGAGGCAAAATGCCTGAAGATAAAAAAACCTACCTGGACGTTGATATAAACGTACCGATTACCGTACCCAAATCAATAAGAAAACTAATTAAAGAGTATGCAGCACGGGAAGGAATAACGATGCAAAAATACATCAAAGATTTGGTGGAAAACCAAAATAAGGATAAACAGTAATATGAAAGAAAGAATAGAAGTGCATAATCAAGATGAGTTTGACGCCTGCGTTAAAGATGGGAATATTGCAGTTGTTATGAATTGTTCAGTAAAAACTTATGGTAACAATTCAGTAATAGCTATGAATAACAGTTCAGTAATAGCCTTTGATAACAGTTCGATAGAAGCATGGGGTAACAGTTCAGTAGAAGCATGGGATAACAGTTCAGTAAAAGCCTTTGATAACAGTTCGATAGAAGCCTTTGATAACAGTTCAGTAATAGCTAGGGATAACAGTTCAGTAATAGCTAGGGGTAACAGTTCAGTAATAGCTAGGGGTAACAGTTCAGTAATAGCTATGAATAACAGTTCAGTAAAAGCTTGCGATAGCGTATTTATTCGACTTTTTTCATGTTTAAAAATTAAAGCTTCTTCGAGTGTTGTTATTTTAAAGCACTCAAATACAGGCAAGATTGAAGGCGGAATACAACTAGATTCAATAAACGAAAAGGATAAACAGTCATGAATATTTATGCAAAGCTTCAAGCGGCGCGTGTGAAGTTCCACAGCACTAAGCTTGAAAAAAGCGGTCACAACAAGTTTGCAGGATATAAATACTTCGAGTTGGGCGACTTCCTGCCAATCGTTCAAACTATCTTCAACGATATTGGGCTAACTGGCATTGTCCGGTATTACTCAATGGAAGCAACACTTACCATTTACGAACATGACGGAAACGGCACCATTGTATTTAGTTCACCAAGAGCTGAAGTAGCCCTGAAAGGCTGCCATCCGATCCAAAATGAAGGCGCTATCCAAACCTACCAGCGCCGCTACCTTTGGACTAGTTGCTTGGAACTGGTTGAACATGATGTAATCGATATAATCGATGCCAGCCAGCCAGAACAAAAAAAGTCCAACAAGCCCGACCTGACGCCAAAAATGGAACAGATCGTAAACTACTGCAAAGAGCTGTTGGATGCTAATGATCCGGCCTTCGCCGCTGAATGGGCTGACATGACGCCTTTGCAAAAAGAAGCAGTCTGGCCTTATCTCAACTCCAAGCAAAAACAAGCTTCAAAAACAATCATCTATAACGCCAACAAAGGGGACAGCAATGAGTAACTCAATCAGTTTTACGGGCATGCTAGGAAAAGACGCAGAACAGAAATTTCTACCCAGCGGCGGTGCCATGCTGGTCTTTAACGTCGCAAATAACGTTGGTTTTGGCGACAAAAAGCAAACCCTATGGTTCGGCTGTTCCGTTTACGGAAAACAAGCTGAATCCACCCTGGTAGACTACCTAAAAAAAGGCCAGGCTGTTTTCGTCACCGGCGAGCTTTCCCAAGGCGGCGATAAGAACCAGTTCTTAAATGTCCGAGTCAATAGTATTGACCTGGTCGGCTCACCCAAGCCAGAACAGACCGCGCAGGCAAGGCCACAACCAACACGAAGAAATAACGCGAAAGAAGCATCTGATGTTTACGATGATTTTAATGATTCAATTCCTTTTTGATCTGAAATAATAGCCCTAGCATCATCAATTGATCTAGCGACACCAGCCAATCCCCCGCCAGCAGCGATTAAATCTAAAAAATCCTGTTGGTGGGGCATAATCTTACCGGACTTAGACTTGACTTCGATGGCAAACAACCGACCGCCTTTTAACATGCCGATGATGTCGCTCATACCGCGCTGCGAGTTCGCTGTGATGTATCGATCACCGTCTACGAATGTTCCGCTATTTTGTCTACATACCCAAGCCACGCCAGGTGACAGTCTCAAGAACTGCAATATCGATTTTTGTATAGCCGCTTCGCTAACCTTGGGTTCAGTCGGTTTCGTCGCGCTACGGGCTTTAACGGGCTTTAAATCAATGGCGGGCCTGTACGCGGGCTTGCCCATCAGCCGACACATGCCGGTTAAGTATTGCTGATTTTCTTCAACAGTTTGGCGAATAGTTTTACGTGGAGTTCTCATGAATGATGACAGTAAGATTGAAAAATATAGTATAACGCAAACTCATTATTGCATTGAAACCAGCATGACTAATGAAAAGCCCATGTTCGTCATGAAATTTTACCAAGATCATTTGCTCCGACATAAAGAATATTTCTGTTTCGATCACGACAAGAAAACATTAGACATGGCTTTCGACAAAATACGACCATTTTTTAATCATGATGAATATTTCAAAGAATGCCGAAAAGCTAAAATTGATTCAGCTTGTTTTCAACTGCTTTTCAAATACTTCCCTTCTTATTTTAAAGAAGTTAAAACTATCTATCTAAAAAGAGACACCGAAACAAAATTTAAAAATTTAATCAATTTGGAGTTTAAAAAATGAACAAATTAGCGAAAGGAAGAGACGGATTAATTGCAAGCGATCATTGGAAAACGCCTCAATATTTATATGATGAATTAAATAAAGAGTTTAATTTTGATTTTGACCCATGTCCACTAAATGCGAATTTCGATGGATTGTCCATATCATGGGGGAAAAGCAATTTTGTAAACCCGCCCTATAATCGTATAGATAAGCCTAAATTTATTGAAAAAGCATATAGAGAATGGAGAAAAGGGAAAACAGTTGTAATGCTTATTCCTGCTAGTGTAAGCACAAAGCATTTTCACGAATTAATATTGCCCTACGCAGAAATTAGATTTTTACGAGGAAGAATTGCATTTGAAGGGATTAATACAAAAGGACAGCTAAGCAATAAAAAAAAAGTTAAACATGATTCTATGTTAGTTATTTTTAGAGGCAAACTACATCAATACTTGGTATATTAAAATGAACATCGACAAAACATTAACTGAACAATGACTTATAATGTCTATAATCAACGACTTAGAAAAAGCAAAGTTACTCGAAAGCATTGCCAGACGAGGCCCTATCGACACGGTTGTTTTTATCAGAACACTTGAAGAACTGAAAGTGGATAAAGAAACTATTTTAGAATGTCTGGAAGAGCCGCCAGAATCTTGGGAAAATTTCATAAATTATTTTAAATAAATATTGCATTTATTAAATTTATGTGATTTAATTTATTCACACTTTAGAAAAGGCATAAAGATGACAGTTAAAGAACTGATTGAAAAATTAAGTGAACTATCACCGGATGCAATAGTGATAGACGAGGACATGTACCCTATCCAGTCATTATTTAATTTTAATCAACATGTCATGATAGGCACTAAAAATACTGGACAAAATAATGACAGTTAAAGAACTGATCGAAAAATTAAATGCACTACCGCAAAACGCGATAGTTGTGGATGACAGATTATACTGGATTCGGTCCGCAGTTTTTGATTCAAAAATGGTAATCATAAGTAGAACTAATTATGAAGATGATGAAAATGACAAATAAAAAACAGTATGTCCAGATTAACGTTTCGAAAGAAACGCGAGCCGCAATTAAGCTTCTTGCCGCTGAGCAACAATGCACGATGCACGAATACATAGACAAATTGATCGCGAGACAACTCAATGAAAACACATTTTGAAAAGAAAGATTTTGATATTGAATGGTTACTTGAACATAGCAATAGACATTTCACCTGTTCACAGATTGACCGGTTCGTTGAGCGGGTTGGTATAAAGCAGGACTCGAACATACCGGAGTCAGAAGCTAGATTCCAGGCTTATGAGGAGATGTTCAGATGAATGATTATAGAGAATTACTTGAAAGATCAAGAAGCGTCTTATTAGAGAGTAATCAGAACGAAAGAGTGTCACTGTATTTAGACATTGATGAATATCTAAATACCCAAAAAGGATGTATTTTAACTGAAATAGATATAGCAACAAGTGGGTCAACAGATAATGATACTGTTTGATCTGGTCTTTAAATATCCTGAGCATGCCTACCCAGTTTTGGCGTTTATGACAGCAGGGGTTGTTTATGTCAAAAATTATAAGTGACGACGTGTTCCGACACGAGATGGATAAACTGCTCAAAGCACAGGGACTTAAAAAGAAAGAAAGAAACCGAATTATTGAAGATGCTTTGAAAAGCGTCATACTAGAACGCAGGGAATGCCGACTTGCTGTAGAAAGTTCCATGTAGTACCTCCCTCCTAGCCCTAGGATATTACTAGGGCATTTTTTGAATGGCTTTATTGAAGATATGAGTTGGCAATTATGGATTATTAAGTTAATCAGAGCAACTTACCTTGTCGATAGACGATTGCTTGGCAGCTAGGCAATAGAGCCATTCACAAAATAAACAGCGGTGATAAATAAATGATAAAACAATCAAACGATTCGCTTCTAACTGCAATATATTTAGTAGTAGTGTTTCTATTGATAGTAGCAGCTTTGGGCTTTGGATACGGCAAGGGCTACAAAGACGGCTATAACGCTTTTTTTGCGCTAGATTTGGCTAATTTTAAATAACTGAGGAAACAAAATGAAAAGACAATCAAATAACTTAATCGTATTCTGTATATTTTGGAGTGTAGTATTTTTGCTACTAATTACTAACCACATAGCGCAAGCTTCCGAGCGGGAGCACGAAAGGGGAAATAATAATGCGTCAACGATTTCTAACACTTCCGCACAAAGTGCGGCTCTCGCTTCTGGTGGTAGCGCTTCTCTGCATTCTGCCATTGGCGTTAGTGTTGGCGGCTCTCAGTCTACTGCGATTAGCGGGCCTCAATATACTTCAAGCGGCGCTTCAACTGGAGAGATAAATAACAGGTCTTCTGGTGGGGCAGTGTCGTTCAACCAGTCTGGCACAAAGTACCCAAACCAAGCGCCGACAATTTTCAGTACCAGCGCACCGTCCTACAGCCAACGAAACTGTACGCCCGTCGGCTCCGTCAATGCATCCGGCCCGTTTGGCGGTTTAGGGGTTGCATTTCCGATGGGCGGTGATGTCTGTAACGGCTTGAATGAATCGGACAAAATCGCAGAGTGGGAAAGAGAATCGGGGGACGCTAAGTTATGGTTGGTTCAATGCAATCTGATGATCGAGAAAGACAGCGACCTGGCCGACGCATTTGAAGAATCCGGTTATTCATGCAAAGAAGCCTTTATTAAGCGTCAGGCCGACGCGAATGCACGGGCGAAGATGAGTTTGTTACAACATTAATTAATCCATAGAACAGGGACGTTCATTTCTGAGGTAAAAATCAATGAAAAAATTACTATTCATAGCATTTATGCTATACGCCAACCTCGCGCTATCAATTCCTAATGGCGTGGTTGTATCAATGAAACCGGCGCCAACTTGTTCACATATCGCGTTCTGGAAGCAGGCAAGATTGTTCAAGGTCATCCAGGATAGAACTTACTATTCAAAATTCAGTACCGATATTTACCCGGCCGCACTGATCACGAACGGCCTGATCAATGCAAACTTAACGAAATACAAGATACTGTCAGTATCGACAAACGCAAAAATCAGAAAAGCGTCAACTGCCCAGCTTGACAGTTATCTGACACTGTTGAAGAAGTCGATAGACGGCAAGTATAGCTGTCTGACTATGAATGGTCCTGATATCAAAGTCCAGTTTTACAGTGAATTTAACGGCCTTGAAGGGCTTAACATGTACTCTAACATTGGATACCCAGACTTTGCACAGAAGTACCCGCTCAAAAACTCGCCGCCTATTATCTACCTGGTTGACACTGTGATCAACAATAACAAAATTCTTAGAGACTGGCGTAACCGCGTATTGCCGGGGTACAGCTTCGTACCTGGCTATCCGCAGCCCGTTGACCGTGATACCGGCTTTGAGCAGCACGCGGATGACATGTCTTTTCTGTCTCTAGCGACCAGTGACGCACAGATTTACCCTGTAGCAATTGGCATTAATGATTCTAAGAAAACCGGATTATTGCAAGATAAGCTTGCCCCGGGTATTGAACATGCCATTGAAGATTCAATTCCTGTGAAGCAAAACGTTATCAACGCAAGCTGGGGAAGCAGACACGGAAATCCTGGTGATGTCCGTCTGGCATTTGCCGACGCGGTAAAAAATAACATCAGTGTAGTTCAAGCCATCGGCAATAAAAACGAGCATACCTGGTCTGGTATTGTTTACGACGACAATATCATAACAGTCGGTTTTGCATTATCGAATGGCGCCAGTGGTACAGATGGTAAAGTGGTCGGCTCAGACTTTGGCAATGATGGCCCTGATCTGGTTGTCAATGAAGACGGCTATACGCCTTATGTTCTCGATGCCGTCAATCTGGGCAAGAAACCGTTTGTAAAGATGTATTCCTCCGGGGCTGCTGCAATCGTATCCGGTATCGTTTCACGTATGAAAAACTCATGCCCCGAAGCGTCACCGAAAGTCATTAAGCAAAGCCTATGTACGACGGCTACCAAGATGACTGTCTTTCCAGACGGCAAAACAAACAGTGTAAACGATCTGATCAGTCGTCAGTACAACTATAAAAACAGTTTCGTGAAGTGCGGAATCGTTGAGCCAATGAAAGCAATTGATGATTTGATGGCACGGCCTGAGTGCTCAACTAAGGCAAAATTATTGCCAATTGGATACTTTGGAAGCTCAGGAAACTATATAACAACTCGGAGTTATTCTCTAGTCGTTTTAAAATCACCGGACGTCGTACCATCAACGCTACGATCTGAATTTTCGCCAGACGGTGCAGAGCATTTATTTATAGCATTAACAGACGGTAGTAACGACAACTGGAATTTCTGGAATCAATGCACTTCCGATGATCAATTCTGCATCGATACTTTTAACAGTGGGGGTTATAACCAATGAAAACAATCATAATTTTATTTACAATCGCGCTGTTTGGCTGCATGCCACCGGCTGAATATGTTAAAAATGAGAATCTGTCACAGCTCGACAAAGACAAAGCTGCATGTGATGTATTAGCATCGAATGCAAGAAACCCGTACTTCCCTGATAATCCTTTCCTTAATCAACAAGCCTATGGCAGGTCTTACGATTCATGTATGCAATCAAAGGGTTATACGAATTAAATAGCTTGTATTGTCGTTAAAAATGTTTGCCAAGCATTACGCATTTGCTGAACCGTTGTTGAAGCGTTAACCGAAGAAATAGCGGTATCTTCAGCGGTGCGTAATGTCTGTACTTTAGTCCACAAAGCGGTAACAGCAGGCGGGACAGGCTGAGACAATGAGAAAGCTTGAAAAACTTGTATCGTCGATTCTTCACGAGTCCGCTCTGGATACAGATTATCAAACTTATTATTACCTTTTTCTCTGATCCGCTGTCTAAAATCTTGCTTATGCTCAGCTAGACTTGCACGATCAATTTTAAGTTGCATTAATCACCGCCGTAAAATCAAGAAATGGAAACTGCGTTATTGTCATAAAGTAAGTCCCTGGAATGGTTGTAACAAACGTGTCTGTACCATCGATGATGCCGGTTACTGTTTCAGAATTTGATATAGTGCATGTTGCACCAATCGGGGCATTACTGATAGTCACCACATCATTACCGTTTGCATTAATCGCCGTCTTATCAATTGTAGTGGATTGTGTCGGCCTGTTTGTAACTACGCCGTTCAAAACATATTGCGTTATCTGGTCGCAGACACCTACTATAAAAGATTCCCCAGTGCCGACTTGTAATGCATTCATATCAGGCGGGCAGACAATGGTTCTTAATATTCTACCTGTCGAATCGTATATAATTACATTAGACACTTGCTTTAACTCCTATTGCTAACATCGTATTTCTCCAAACGTCGTTATAATTCCCAGTTGAGCCAACAGCGCTATATTTTAATTGCATCGTAAATGTTTTATTAATTGTAGATAATGCAGATGTTGCAAAATTAAAACTAATAGTATCTGTCAATGTTGTGACATTTTGAGAATAAACAATATTTGACAGCTCATCAATTATTTTTATATCAGAAACCCACAAACCGCCGCCCGAGTGCGATCGAGTCGTTAATTCTGTAAAAACTTGCAACGAAACACTACTATTCGCTGTACCGCCGTTCATGTTAATAGACAATGAATTAACAGTTCGCCATGGTGAGCTAGACCCGGCAGCGACCGATCCAGACAAGTTAACGGCAGATGCTAAAGAAAATACAGGGATAATAACGGCATTGCCAGCAAGCTTTAAAGTATCAACTGCTAAGTCATTGATTTTAGCTGTGGTTATGCTCGCGTCTGCAATTTTAGCCGTGGTAATATTCGCATCAACTATCTTAGCTGTCGTTATATTCGCATCGACTATTTTACCGACTGTAATGCTTGCATCGGCTATTTTAGCGTTTGTGATGTTTGCATCAATAATATGTGCTGTGTTGATGATAGCACCAGCTATTTGCGCTGATCCGGTAATGATCGCTGATCCAGTTACTAACTGGCTTGCCCCGACTGAACCTGCAATAAGTTGGCTACCACTTATAAACGCCGACCCGTCCCCGCCCTTTAAATTTGTGCCGCCTTGGTAAGTGGCCAGCGGATAATTACCGGCGGCGACCGCTGTCGCAAGCGTGGTTGTAGTTTGTAAAACTGTGGTACTAACAGTAGGATTAAAGTAGATGTATAGAACGCCGGTCGACCACGTTGCAAAACCTGATGTAATAGAATAAGTAGTTGTTCCATCTTTAAAGATACTACCCGCTGTCCATGCCACTTGACTTGCACCTGGACTATTTGGTGTAAACACTAATCCAGATTGGCTCCACACCGTCGGATTAAAGCTTAGCGTGCTACTGCTTTGCTGTGTTGCTATGTTCAGACCTGTTTTGTCAAACGTGTCGTAAGCTGCGACGCGGTAATAATAAAGCGTTCCCTGTGCGCTATCGAGCGAAATATAAGTGTCCGGCCCATCATAGGCTTGATTGCCTGGTCCTGGCGTAAAGCCACTGGTCGTTGATCGATAAACGATATAGCCCTTAACATCCAGTTCAGCGGGTGGTGTAATATTGACATACGCAATGCCCGCACCGCTAGTAATTGTAAATACGGGCGCTGCCGGTACTGGATTAGTAAATGTTTTGGCCGCTGGCGTTGAAACGTTACCGATCAAATCACGCGAATACAGTTTTAATTGAACAGATCGTGTTGATGTGCCAAAGTCGGTAATGTTTTGATTCAACGTATAGTTAAAAAACCCGCCGCGCGTCGCTATATCGTAATTAACAACATACGTGTTTTTCTTAGTAATACCGCTGCTATCCCAGACTTCAATCATGTAATCTTTTAATCGGTCGGTAACAGAGTCATTAGCAATCGGATACGTCCATGTGACAGCTAGTGTTGTATCATTGTAAGTCGTCGCTGTGGTGTTTTTTACCCAAAGATCAGTTGGCGCTATTAACGTTGAACTGGATGCTGTGGTGTGGTACGTATAAAGCTGTGTGACTCCTGTAGACCGAATGCCACGTATATTTACCGCGTAGATTATGACTTCATAAATGCCAGGCGTGGTATCCAAAATTTCAGCTTCTTTAAGCTGTCTTGATGGTAATGTCTGAAACGGCAAGTTATCTCGTCGCCACAAAACATCAAAAGTCGGGACAAACTGTTCACCAGCCCCGGCTGTCCAGTCCCACAACACGATTATTTTGTTTTCAGCTATGATGCCGTCGTTTCTGAATGATTCTTGAAATGTGATATTGCTGACAGGCGAAACTGAAAACTCATCGACGTTCTTAAAAACGCCCGTCGGTGTGGTAACGACTACACCTGTTTCAATACGCGCGTATTTAGTTGAGTCGTACTGAGTGCCAACGATGTCGTATTTTTCTTCATTGCGTGTGATTGATGAAATTCTAAACTGACGCGGCAATACCTGGCCTTTGATGATCCATGGCGTGTTGGCCGCCGGTGCGCTGGCCAGCGCTGTTGTCATAGTGATCACGTTAGTCGTCGTGCTAGACTGATTAATGACTTTTTCTAACAGTGTCACTCCGTCCGAACCATAAACCATCACGCTGTAAGTAAACGCGCCGAACGTCACTGATCTATCTAGCGTGATCGTCGTCGTTGTCGCAGAGACAATAAGTCCTTGTCCTTCAACGTTTGCATAGCGCTTATCCATTATTTCGACGACTTCGCCCACGTTATAGTAAGCGCCATTTAACCCTACGCTAAAATTAACTAGCGCAGTCGGAGCTTCCAGCATCCATTTTGCTTTACGCCTGGCTTGCCCTTCTGAATTGCAGCCAATTAATACTAAATCGATAGCCTGAAAACCATAACGATTAACCAGGGTTGAGGATGCAAGCTCTGTAATAGTGCGCGTGTTGAATTTGTCGTCTTTATCATTGAACGTGACGTTAGCTGCTGTATAGCGTTCATCGACATGAGAAGATGGATAGCTGAACTCACCGTCAATGACGTTCGCATTAACAACCAGCTTTGTTGATGCTGTTGGCCGGTCAGATATAATCGTAACCAGGCCGTTTTGATTCGTTAAGTTTGCGTTACAAATAGACAGCAAATAAGACAAGAATGCTGGCGCGTTATCTCTGACATAGAACTGATTGTTTAACGTAAATCGGTTCTCTTGTCCGCCTTTACCATCCGGCACTAATTCATCACAATATTTAGCGAGTTCATAGAAACTGAATTTATCGATTTGCGTTTCAGGGATACCCAGCCCTCTGTGATAAGTCTTTGATGAGACTACGAAATCAAGCGCTGTCGTTAATACGTTATAGATGATCCATGCAGGGTTATTGGTCGTTTGATAGGTTGTATCAAATGCGCCCGCCCAAGTCCCTGTGTAAATCTTAGTGACTGGATTATAATGCGCAGCATCTGGCACTTTAAGTTTCATACCACTGACATCAAAGCTAAGCGAAGGAATGCCACCGCCAAGCTGTTCAGCGTTTCTGAATATAACAGAGACTAACGCAGTGCCTGGGTAAGTTAATGTTTTGTCTTGGATTTCTGTGTAGTTATCAAAAAACATCGTTGAGAATTTTTTTGATGTATCAGCCGCTGTATTCCTGACAATTCTAAATTCCCATATGCCAGTAGCCCCTACTGGTTTATTAACACGCACGTTCCAGCTATAAGCGCTTGATGCCTTGCCTTTTTTATTCAGTATTGATATTAAAGACCAAGTACCCGTGCCTGCAACGGGCCTTGTCTCAATTTGATATTGAACTGCGTAACCGACCTTATCGCCATTATCCAATATTTGAGACAATAAAATCAGTCGTAATTGAAGTCTGACCGCGTCAACATTTCCAGCGCTAACCGCGCGTGTTATATACGTCGATGTTAACATTTGAACGCCAACGCCGATAGGCGTTTCGATATCAGTAAAGCCTTTTATAACTGTTTGACTGGTTGTCCCTGGCCTAAATTCGTAACTTGCATCAAATGATGAAATCGGCGTCCCGTTGACATAAACTTGATTTAATGCTGATATCTCGCCCTCACTGACTGCTAGCAACAAAGAAAGCGTCTGTTTGCTGGCCAGCGTATCGTTTGATTCAATCGGCCTGTGCGGCTCTGGTGGCGATCCACCAAAATCCCCCTCAATAACATGGTAGTCAGCGCAATCATAAATCATACTGTTTTTTCCTCGGTTGTTACCCCTGCGCTAATTAAAACACCTCCGGCATGACACGTACCAAAACACATTGGAACAGAGCCGCCCTGCTCTCTGATATTTGGCGCACCATTGAACAGGGAAGATTGGCCTTTTTTGCTTTGTGCTATCGCTGGATCACTTTTAAAGGAGTGAGTCGGCGTGATTAATTGAACCACTGCTCCGATTGCTAAAGCAATTGCTACATCAATAACTGCTTCAATGATAGCGCCGATAATAGCACCCTCGATACCTCCTGCACTAATTGCAGCAATAATCAATAGCGCTATTTCTTCAACGCCCGTGTCGCCTTCAATTTTTGGCACAATCATAATTGAATGGTAATCGTCAAAATTAGAAAGCGCCATTTGTGGATGAATGCTTATTAATTCATCACCTTTCTGCAAAATATAGATATGCTCATTCTTCAATAAAATTTCGGCCAGCTCATCACCATGCACATGACGACAGCCTGCCACTAATTGCGGCAAGTTACTGATTGACAAGTCAACTTGTTGATATTTATCAAGATTTCCGAAAAAACTAACCAACATATCTAAGCACCTTATTGATCCGCGTGTAATACATGGACAGCGGCTGTTGTACGCTAATTCCAAGCTGATGAATCACCTCGCCCTCATGATATATTAACAGATGATTAGCGAATAATCCGTGCCGACTGATAATAATCAAGTCGCCGTTCTGCAGTTGATCAACAGATGACTGCCTGAATCCCCATTTCTCAATAAATGGTTCAAACAAATTGGATTCTGTTCGATGTTTTGCCCAGTCAAACGAATCATCATGAATATCTAAGTCAATGCCGAGATTAAACTTATAATAATCCATCACAAGCGTATAACAATCATTAACATACCAGATAAACGGACGTCCCAATAGATCAGGCGACGGCGGCCTAGGGAATAGAACCGGCTCGCTGACTTCAAAACCTTCGCAGCCCACAATTAACCAAGGCTTACCGCTTCGCTTCTGAATAATAAAGTCTTTATGACTGGGTGTTCTCAAGTCGTAAGTTTCAACGTATGACAGTTCTTTCGTGTGACTGTGAACAATATAAACGGTTTGTTCAACAACTTTAGCGTATTGCACCGGATCAAATTTAAAGGAGTTTTCGGGATGATCGCTCACGTTATCCAGTTCGATAAAGTCATCATCGGTGCAAACCCCGCACATTTCATTTGGATAGCGTAACAGGGCTGCTTCTTTTATTTTCTGAGTCTGAATAGAATTTAATATCACTGCTAACCTGTCGATTTGTTTACGCCTAAACCTGGAAACGGTAAATCACCGTCTCTCAACATTTGCCGACTGGGTAGCCATTTTGACTCTACATCAATTGATGATTTTAACTCAAAAACAATGCCAGATTTGTTGTCATTCAATTTTTTAGCAATGGTGTAATAAATAGGTGGCATGGAAATAGAAGTGCCCAGATAAGTCGATAAAGTCTCTCTATAAATGATCTGTGCGCCAACCATATCTTCGTGTTGACTGATCAACGCAGAAAAGAATCCGTCAATAGTCGCGACTGTTAGTTTTGGGCGCCCAGGTGCGCCGGTTGATGTAACCGACATACCCTCTAATTTGATTGGAAACGGTGTGTAGTTATTCCCGCCCCAACTCACTTGCCCGCCTGCTCCGTTTGTCATCTCTGTAAATCGGTAAACACTACCCGTTATTGATGACGCGTCCACATCAAACAGCTTAATAAGTGCTGGTAAAACCGGCTGCAAAATATCAGTCTGAATAGTCATAGATCAAAACGCTGTAGCAATTTACATTCAATGATATACCGGCGTATTCCAGGAGCTGTGATTGAGTATCTAAATGAATAACCTGGCCGAACCATCCTGAATTTTTTAACAGATGCCTCATCAAATGGAGTCCATGTCAAAACGCCCCACGTCCCCTCGGTGTTTAACGCATTGATAATAGTGGTTTTTTCTGATTCTGTGACGTTCATCCAAATTATGTCCCAGCTATCAATCTGAGCGTTTAAACCGTCAGGAGCTGATTGCAAATAGCCGTCGCCGTTTTGGTTCGTTATATCCCTGAACGATGTCTGCTTTGTGCTTTCAGGGCTGATTTTGTCGGGTAGTGGGAGTGCTGTAGCCATGACTTATCCAAAATTTGTGACTTTATTCAACGTGTTGCCGGGTCTGTTTGCATTCTTGATTTCTTCGCGAGAAATTGCCCTGATCAACGACTCAGCAATCTTTGACCCTGTTTTGTCCGGTGAATCATTGCTGTTTTGCTGAACTGCAACGGAGACATTGTAAACATTACCGCCTGATCGATTAGAAAAGCCACCGTTCGGAATGATAGAACCCGACGAAGAAGGCGTAAACAGCTCCGGCCCTTTCTCGCCTACCAGGTAAGTTTGTCCAGAACCAACCGGCCCGCCTGATGCTCTGGCGCCCGATACACTTTTAAATATGGAACCGAAAATAGTACCGAGCAATCCTGACTTGCCGTCCTTACCAGAGAAAATCTCTAATAGTTGCGAAGCGGCTGCCTGTGCTGCTGCATCGGCTAAAAAGTTACCAAAACTTGCCAGTGCATCATCAAGCCCGCCCTGGAATCCGGTTTTAATAGCGCCGGCCAAAGATGACTGCAAGTTCCTGCTCGCTTGAATGGCGAACTCTGAAACTGCGCTGACTTTATCTTTAATTTGCGTATCGTCAAATGACCCCTCATTTTGCTGTTTTACCAGGTTATCAAATTCAACCTTTGCTTCTTTTGCTGAAAAGATGCCCTGCTTTAACGCATCATCGATCTTAAACAATCTTCGTTCAAATTCTCCCGATGGCGGTGGCGCCAAATCGGCCAGCTCTGCTTTTAACAACTCCGCTTGCTTGGTCAAATCAAATAAACTGTTGCGCTGGCTTAATGCCAGCCGGTCGCCTTCCGCTAAGATATCATCAAATTCTCGATAGATAGCCAAGTCTTGCCGATCCAGTTTAACTCTTGCGCTTGATAATGCTGGACGCTGTGTAGCTCCGGCAGACGACTGCCCGCCGATGAACGTATTAATCTGGTTATTGCTTGGAAGCGCCGTCACCGCTTGAGTTTTTGCACGTTCTAATTGAAGCTGTCTTAGCGCCGTTTCTCTGGCTTTATAAAGCTCATCTAGCTTGTTTTTTTCTTCGTTAATGTCAGCGTTCGACAATAAAGCAAAGATGCCGCCACCGTCTTTTAATCGGTCTATTTTCTCTTTCTGAGCAACTATCTTATTGTTTATGTTATCAATTTCAACAGATAACCCGCGCACGCCTTCTGAGTTAAAAGCAAAGTTTCCTATGCCAGTCAAAACAGAATTGAATGTTGCTACCTTACCGGAAGCCTCGCTGATTTTAGCCGCTAGTTGTGAAAATCCTTCAAGAACCGGCCCGATCACAGAAACAACCAGGCCGCCGAGACCCGCTTTCATGCGCTCGACTTGGTCGTTAAACGCATCAGCTCGATTCGCCATTTCTGTAGTCACGCCAGATAGCTTAGTTCCGTCGGCCACCATCGCACGAATAGACGCCCCGCCTTCGGCTAACAATGGCGCCGTATCTTGCCAGGATTTCCCAAGCGCTGTAGCGGCCAGTGCAGCCCGTTGCTGCGGGTTTTCAATCGCGTTGAAGATGTCGGCTAACTGCGCGAATGCTTCGAGCGGATCTTTTGCATCAATACCCAACTGCCTAAACTTTTCACCGTTCTTGCCGATATTGACAGATAACTTATTGATTGCATTGGCAACTTGTTCAAGATTTGTGCCTGACTGATTAGCTGCTAATTTTAATCCAGATAGCTGTTCGACGGAAATGCCGGTTACTCGTGACAAATCTTTTAGATTATCAGCAGCGTCGATACTGCCTTTCACAAGCGCCGAAAACGTACCGACACCGATAGCAACACCCAAGCCAGAAAACGCGCTGTTAATGCTTCCTGCTATACGCTGTGTATTCGTTTGAAATCGGTTTAAGTCTTGCGTGGCTCGATCCAGCGAAGATGTCCACCGTGCTAAATTTGCCGTTAAGTCAATATTAATGCCGTTGCTCATAATCCATGCCGCCTTGCTAGTTGCCCGCCCGCCACTTCGACATACTGCGTAATTACCTGTAATATAACAGATTTATTAGATTCAAATGTATTTTTTATAAAGTGAGTGCCAGCAACGTGCTTACCGCTTGCGTTGGTTTTTCTTCCAGAATGCACCCCTGTTGATCCGATCCGTCGCCTTGTGATTGCGCCCTTGCCTCGGGTTTCGTAACCATTTTCAACAAATTGAGCGTAATAAGCATTTTTTTGATTGCCGTACCGCTTACCTGATCCGCTCTTGGCTCTTGGTCTGATGTAGTAACCGATTGAACCGTTCACATTCCGCTTGTTTAAACGCGATAGTTTGAAAAAGAAACTGTTTTTTAGTCTTCCGGCTGGGAACTGTGCGGAGGGATGCCTTGATACTGGAGATGATTGTTTTAATTTGTTGCGTAATAATAAAGCTCCCTTGCTAAGTGCGTTTTTAATGACAAGATCGCCAAGCTGTAAACTATATGCATTTAATCTCCTTATAACATCTGCTGTCCCTGTTATTCTGATGTCGGTCATTTTTAATGCCTTGTTCTATTAGTAAATGCTTTATATGTAAAGTCAGAAGTAATAGTATGCGGCCCAGTGTTGATTACTGTATTTTGCCCTACTATAAAACTACAAATAGATACACCATTCATACTGAATGATGATTGATATAAAGATGACCCACCAAATAATACGCTTGCAGCTCCAGTTGAGGTAATTATAGCACTACTTAAAGAACTACCGACTAATAATGCATTGCCAATGCCAGAGGATGATAAAACAGCACTACTAGGCGCTGATCCAGAACCGACAAAACTTAAAACACCTATACCATTAGCGCTTAATGCTGAATTAGATAAGGATGACCCTGTTAGCGTTGCTGATCCTATGCCAACAGAAGATAAACTTGATGATGATAATGAACTTGTAAAAAATGATCCTACACCAAGACCAATAGCTGATAGCGCCGAACTACTAAGCGCTGTACCTGTGAAACTTGCAAGACCAGTACCAGAGCCTGACAGAGTAGAATTAAATAACGATTTACCAGTTAATGACGCTACCCCGACCCCGACAGATGATAATGAGGATTGGTTTAACGATGATCCAGCTAGAGTAGCTAAACCAAGACCAACAGATGATAATAAAGATGTATTAAGTGACTGTCCAGAAAACGAACAAGCCGCTATTCCATTAGCGGTTAATGTAGGTGTTGTTGATTGTAGAGCGAGTAATAAAGACACATTTAACTATAAGTGACAATATCGCGTGGTTTTATTTCTATTGACAGCAATTCAGATAAATAACTAGATAATAAATCGTCAATATCAGCGCGTATCTTCTCAGATGAGCTGACATCATCAATAGTAAACGTTACTTTACCGCCCTGCTTTGCACCAAACAGCACTTTATATTCAACAGTGATGATCATTTTTCCATCAGCCAATGAATCAGGAACTGAATAACCGAACATTTTAGAAAAAACTTTGGCGTGTCTCATATCTTGCCCCCGTAGATGTCGGCTAATTCAAATTCATCAATACCCTGCAACTCGCTTGAACATAGAATAACGGCCCTAGCCTGTGCTAATTGTGTCAGCTCAGTCTCCGTATGTCCATTCAACGGCACGTATAAAGAGCCCCCTTCTATGCCTCCGCTTATGGGACTGTACCTGTAGTCAAACCGCATTGAACGTTCAGAAACTTGTGTCGGGTCTTCTGTTATACCCCATGCTTGCAGCATTACTGTTCTTCCAGTTGTAGACATTTTTACCCCCTATTAGAAAGATGTGACCTCAGCATATTCAATGAGACATTGCAAGTTGATAACACCCACCGCACCCATTGCAATGCCATTTGTGATAACTAGACCTTCGTTTTGAGCTAGAACAAGAGGATAATCTTCTGGATCATGAGAGAATATATTTTGAATAGCCATCGATGTACCTACCGCCGTAGATGATCCATTCAGAACCCCCATTGGCTGGCCTTCAAGCGTTCTTGTTCCTGCCGTTAATGCAGCAGCGGCTGATATTCTAATGTCCGGTGCTGATGTTATATTCGTGAAACTATTTCTATGCTTATTCGCTCCGGCCGTATACATTACCGTGCCACCGGAATCCGATACAGTGAATCCATTAGCACGAAACAAGTTATAAGTTAGACCTTGAGCTGTGGTGAACGCCGTTGTTGTAACAAATCCCAGAGCCACACGTCTAACTAATATTAGATTAGAACCTGTGTTTCTAAAAGAGAATACAGCACCCGCCGCCGCAACACCCGTTAATGCGCCAGATACTGCTGCGTTACTCTGCCAGTTAATAACTTGCTGAGGGCGAATAGTGACTCTTGCCGCTAAAAAAGTAGCATCAGTTTCTAGTATGGCGCTTGAATTGCCGCCGATTAATTGTATTGCCATAGTTTATTAAACCCATACCCAATTGACTGTATACTGACCATATAATAATTGATTACCGGTCACATAACAACGAATAGTAAACCCAGTTCCCGCTACAATCGTACTAGATGGAACCATTACATTAAAGTTTTCATAAATATGTTCATCTTCTGAATGGTCAGATGTTGCCTTTGGATATAGCCAAGCTTCAACCAGTGAAGATGTAGCAATACCCGTTTGTCCAGTTATGATCGCCGTAGCCTCATAAGACCCTGGAAAAGCCCCAAAATTAACAGTAACCGTTCCTGTGGCCATTATTTATAAGCAACAATGGGAAGATATCCGGCTAGTGAATATTTTTCGCTGCCTGTTGTTACATTGCATGTTATTAAATACATATTCCCGTCAACACCATTTCTAACTAACTGAGTGACTATGGTACCGACTTTAACTGGAGCGTTTAGCGCCATCGTTCCGACATTTGAATCCGTACCAGAAACGACAGAGATAACAACGCTATCTATTGTATCAATAGTTGTCAGAACTTTATTAAACTCGAAAGAAATAGCCACTATCTCACTCGGTGTCTTTGAATCTAAAAAACCTACTTGCTGCGACATTTCACTATCTCTCTATATTGTAGTTTCGTTTTTGACTACTAGACTTATAGTCCCTCGTATGACTATAAATAGTATACTTCGGATCAGCAATAATAGCAGTAAAAGGCGATCCAAAATTAACAATAGATAAGCCCGTAGCGGTCAAAGTACTACTTGCACGCGCTGACCCCGTGAAATTAACCGTTGCTAGTCCACTCGCGGTAAACGAATTTGATGACGACGGACTAACAAAAGATGCAACACCGATACCGACTGATGATAATGTGCTATTCGATAATGAAGCGCCCGTTAACGTTGCTAATCCAGCACCGGCACCTGCCATCGTTGAAGCTGCTAGTGATTGTCCAGTAAATGACCCTAAACCAACGCCCGCCGCTGATAATACAGCGCTCCCTGAACTAGTACTAGCGCCAACAAAGCTACTTAAACCAAGACCGGCAGCAGTTAGCGTTGAGTTGAATAATGATTTTCCGGCTAAAGAAGCGACACCTAATCCGCTTGATGACAGCGTTGATGTACTAAGCGAAGCGCCTAGAAAAGAACCTACACCTATGCCAGCACCTGATAGCGTTGAAGCGGATAATGATGCTCCTGTAAACGATCCTACGCCAACACCTGATCCTGACAGCGTTGAGTTGAATAATGATTTTCCTGTTAGTGTTGCAACACCTACGCCTGCGCCTGATAGCGTTGAAGCGCTTAAAGATTGTCCTGCAAAACTTGCAACGCCTACACCTGATGCTGATAATGCTGCGCTAGTAGAGCCCCCCAATGGAAGCATATAAATAGGCAATCTCGACGAATCAGCAAGAACCTTCCACGGGTTGTTCATTAAGTTAAACGCTTCTGCATCAGTCAGCGTTCTGTTAAATGGCACGAATAACGAAATAGATCCCGCTAATTTAGTAACGCCATCTGGCCTTGATCCTAGATATAGAGAATTCGTAGAAGCCACCATGGCTCCAGACCCCGTTGGAGTTCCTAGCGTTGAAGCAGTTACTTTCTTACCATTAAAAAAATACTCGACCGCAGTACCCAGGTCGCTATACAAATTAATGACTATTGCAACGTTTTTATCGCCAGCAGATAGTTGATTAGTTGAACTGCTGGCCTGCCATTGCCAAGTTCCAGAATTTGCCTTGACAACATCCAGCTTAGAGTCTGTAGCGCCAGCACCTAGGCGAAACTCATAACCGTTTGTGCTTGCCGTATCCTGACATGCAACTACGCCGCCGTAATTTGTCAGTGCGTCAACAGAAATGACAACCAAAAAAGATAGCGCGTTTTTTGCTTGCGAATTGGGATAGATTGTTTGCTGACTGCTATAAGCTCGGCAGACGTTGCCTAGATCAGTTCTTTTTGTTGAAGTGTCAGTGGTCGGCGACAACCCCAATAATAAGCTCTTTGGGTTATTGCCGACAATGATTTCTAAAATATTAGCTGCAAGCGGATGAGATCTATTAATCCGACAAGCGTTTTGTGGTTGAGCAATTATAGAATTACTCATGATGTTTTATGCGAAGCTAGTAACTTCTGATACAAACGATTCAACAGTAACGGACTGTGCAGTGTTGCCCGTAAACTCAACTTCAATCGACATAACTTCAGGGCCAAAAACATAAGGAGGCACTTCATAGACCGCTGAATTAGTAGTTCCGGCAGTATAAGTGTACACTGTTTTCCAGTCAGTTCCAGCCGATGCCGCTGTGGGCGCTGTGCCGTTATGAGCTACTAAAATATTCACAGTACAACCCACCGTCGGGCCTGTTGCTCCGTTCGTAACTTTCGCGGTTAAAACGCCGCCCAACGCTGTGCCTAAGCTTAGCGTCCCGCGTGTAGTCGATCCCGCTGTATTCGTCGAAGACGTGACGAGCGTTCGCGCATTTTTAACCGCAGTAGCCATTAGATAGCCCTCGTTCCATTATCATTAAAAATAAGACCGGTAACTTCATTAACAGGAATACTACCCGAGAATGTCAACCGAACGCCTGAAACGCCTTGTGTTGTTACCGCAGCATTTGCAAGATACCGCTCAAGATTCGTTGCTTTTCTAAGACAAGCCGTCAAGATCGCTGGCGCGCTCACAGTGCCCCATACATCAACAATTGCTTTTCTGTATTGTGCTCTTTTCATATCCACCGGCGCAAACTGTAACAACAATGACCAGGAGTCGCGCTTACCGGCGGTTACAGCGTCATAAAGCGTAATGTCCATCGCTTCAAACAGTGTTCTACTGTCTATCGAGTCATTCCACGCATCAACCGTTGAAGCCGCGTTTAGATAGTTAGAAATCGCCGTAACGTCGGGTTGTGCTGGCGCCAATAACGCCGTCAAGTTCGTATCGGCGACCATCGCAGCTCGAACCGTCGTTATTTGAGCATTGGTTAATACACCTGCATTGATCGCCATCGACATCACCATTAGTAAAATTGCAAGAAATATTTTTTTCATACTTAATCCTCGGTAATAGTTGAAGCGGTTGTGATCTGTGGAGTTACACCGTTCGTTACAGAAATAGTGGGACTCAACGCGCCATAATGCAGTATTTTTGTAGCGCCCGAAGAAGCTACGCCAACGCTGGCAAATGATGCCGTACCGCCTGTGCCCGCTGTCATTGCGCCGAAAGATATCGTTGCAGCCGGTGAAACGCTGTTACCCGTTACAGTCCATCCACCCGATGTTCGAGCGACTGAAACGCGAGCATAGCCCGTGTAAGATATTTCACTACTCGCCTGCGTGCCTGCATCCGTCGGATCGGCTGTATGCAAAGCAACAAAAAGGTTAGTTAACGGCGCTGTAGCCGCATTGTCTGCAATGTTGGCGATCGCCGTTGCATTGTAGATGAGTTTAAGAATGTCATTCTCGAAAGTATCTGATTTACCCGCCATTGCCGTGATCTCGTATAGTTGTTAAATTGATTAAAAATGACTCTATGTCATTTATACCATAGAGTTCACAAACGTATGGCAGAGCATTCCAGTTAATCTCTCCGCCCATTAAATTCCAGGCCGCTATAGCTATCCTTAAATCACTGTGCGGCTCGGGTGACGGAACCGGCAATGATTGTAATTCTAGCCAGCGTCTGGCTTTTTTTCAGTTTCTAGCCGCCTCTCGTCATGTAGCCGCATTGCATCCAAAACACCATCGATAATCGGCGCCCACATTTCCGGCTGATCGGATACCCACTCGACAAACAAATCAGAATCAAACGGTACGGTTATATCTGTCCCGCCTGGCACCAAGTCGATTTCTTGAACGCCAGACCAGCCCACGACAAACTTTTTTAGAATGTCAATATGCGTAGTGCCGGCCAGCGTTAGCCGCTCGATGTCAGTCGGGCGACGAACAGTAAAAGTATATTTACCGACCGTTACCGGACTGATCCGTGTTGCTCTTATTTTGTCGATTAGACTCATAAATTACGCTGCTTCCTTTTTTTGTGCCATTCTTTTTTAATTTCTGACATTTTTAATTTTGTTTCGTCTGTATGACATCTGTTAGAAGATGCAATGCTCATATTTTTTAACCATTCATCAGAAAACTTTTCTCTTTTTTTCCCTAAATGAGCTATCCTTATCTTTTCTTTATGCTCTTCTGTTTTTTTTCTTCCTTTAGTTGCTTCTGACTTTTTAATACTTGATTCTAAAGTCATTTTTCTTCCCTTCAACGATTCAGATATCTTAATCTTCTGCTCTTCTGTCATTGGCGGTTTCTTTTTTCCTTTATTAGCCGATGACATATTTATAATATGCTGTTTTTGTGCGTCTGTCATGCCTCGATCTTTCCATACCTTAGATTGCAAAGCCCTTGTTTCATCAGTCGCTTTATATCCTCTTGTTGATCCTGCTACTTTAGAGTTATTAAAATCAGGCTTTAAGGAATCAATTAATAATTGCTCATAAAACAATAAATTATCTTCTGAACAAATGATAACAGTTTCAAATTTAAAATATTCTAACCCATATTTATCATAAGAGCGTTGTAAAAATTTACTTCTATGATCACGCCGCCTTAATGACGCCTTATGAGCCCTAATACGAGATTCTATATTTTTAGAAGACCCTATATAAAATCTATTATTTACAGTGTTTGTTATTTTATATACACCTGAAATCATTTTACTACTCCAATAATTAATTACTGGAGTAGTATAGCACACCTACCTATCATTGAGCATAATAAGTGGGCGATCCGAAAGCGGTTATAGTCGCCTTAGATTTCAAAATATCCTGCGCCGCGCCGGTCGGTGATCCCGTATAACCAATATAACCAGTAAACACCTGGATAGGGCCGCCTGTACCATAGGTTAACCGGATCGCCAACTGTGACTGCAAGTCAGAAGCATTTTTCATCGCTGTTTGTCCAGCGTCGGTAATGTCCCACAAGTGCTCCATTTCAAACGAAATAGGGTTGGCTGCACCTGGAACTTGTGACTTCTGGTTGGTATGAATAGTCGTCGTGTCAAGATAAGCGAAATCACCGCCTGATGCTGTCATACTCGCAGCGGTTGTGATCGTTGTTCCGAACGTGATTTTTTGCGCTGTTCCAGATGTGAAGGTGTTATATCCAACTGTTGAAATCCCTGTACCACCCGAGATATCTTCGAGCTGAAAGGATACAGTGGTTGATACGTTAACAACACGGAAAACACGACCGTTCAACTGATACATACCATTGACCGTTAGCAATACATAATCGCCATTGGCAAAGTCATGCGTGGCTGTTACAACGCCCGGGGCTGCTATTGAAATTGCTGTGATTGTTTTGACTGCTCCTAGCGCTGACTGCATAGCCACCGCTACGTTACTCATTTTTCTGACTGTTGCCATGATAGACTCCTACGATGGGAATAACGCCTCACGGCGTGTTAAAAAACTAATTAAATCAAAGGGTTAAATTCTGTTGTTTCGTAAACTACTTTATAAGTTAAAGTTACAGCATTGATTTCAGCATCATCTTCAACGAATTGAAAATCCGTTGAAAGTAAATAAAAATCAATAGCTTGCGTCGGTAATATCAGCGTAGATTCAATGTCAAGCGCTGCGTTATCAAAATCACTTTCTATTTTCTCGCCGTCCGGCGTTCCCTTGATCCAGCAATTAACAATCAATGTTAATGTCCGCTCTTGCGCTCTGGGCAAATTATGAATAGTCAGTGTATCAACCGATTCATTCTCAGCAAATAACGTAATCGCTGGAAACGCGTTTCTGTTTGGCGCAAATCGCTGAATCCATACGCCACCGTAATTAGGTAGTACTTTTAACTGCGCTCTGACATTCTCTAATATCGCGCGTCGAATGTGCATTAAAAATATTCCCTATAATCCGTATAAAACCCTAGTAGCTGTGTAGCCGCGTAAGGCAGTGTGCTTAATCTAGCACCTTCAATCGATGATTGATAGCCCTCCCATTGCGACACTATGATTTTAATCGCTTCTTTGATCGGCTCTGGTACGCTGGATGCTAGTCCGTAACCGCATACATATTCAATAATAACGCTATTGGGATTAATCAACGTGTCTGGCCATGCTTTGTTTGGCGCTAACGATACAGAATTATTAATAGTATCAACGTAATAGATAGAAGTGTCAAGGGTTTGCAATGCTGCGTTGACATCATAATACTTAACGCTTGTAACGCTTTGCAGATCGCCGAATAAATTCATCTTATCAATAAAAGAATCACTGTACGCCAACCAGGTTTGAGTGATGAATTTACGACTTGTTATTTCTTCGCAAGCAATGCGAGCTGATTTGATACGTGACATGATAACTTGATCGCGTGAGTTATCATCATTTGCAGAAATGCCGTGAAAAGCCCTAGCTTCTGCTAGTGTAACGGGTTCTACAGCAGGTGCAGTTTTTAGTTTATTGATCATTTAGAACCCCAGGATGATTTTATATAATGCTACACCAATTCTTTGATTTTATAAAGATTTTATTTTGAACCTCGAACCGCTTTGAGTGTTTTGATTCGAGCGACATCGGTTCTTAACTGTTCGATATCTTCTTCATTCTGAATAATCGAAGCTGATTGTGCGTCGATTCTGCTTTTCAGCTTCGATATTAAGTTCGCATTATCTTCGACTGGACTGACAATCTCTTTCAAATTTGAGGGTATTGCCTCGTGTACATACTCCCTGGTTTTTAAGTTCATGTCTTCCATATTGTCCATTGACGATAGGATTCGAGTCAATCCAAACCCAAACACGACTTGCGCAATCCCAAACGCCCCGACAATCCAGAACCAGCTTGTTTTAATACGCTCTACCCACAAATCGTGATGAACAACAGAGTGACGCATCGACTCGATTTCTCTACGGTGGTCGGCAATATCCTGATCAACAGACTTCTTGTGAATGTCAATGTCGCGCTCAACGGTTTTTTGTAGATTGTTTATACTACTGATAATCCCGCTGTTCTGATTAATGAGAAACTGCATCAGTTGAAGCCTCTTTACTTCCGACTTATCCGTTTCTTCAATGATCATCTGCTCAATGTCATTAGCTCGCATGTCGTTCTGTCTGTTATTGAATTCGTTCGTAGTCATCGCTTCATTAAAACCCGCATCCGTTAAAGCATTTTTGTATATCGCGCAAGACGCACAATCCACAATCTTCATTATTTACAATTAAAAACCTGTCTGGTCGGTGTAGTAAGAGCTTTCTCTATTGGCCAATTTAAATATCTAATTCTTCTATTTAATGTTTTAAATTGAATACCTAGTTTTTCAGACCATTCTTTTTGATTAAGCGTTATTCCATTGAATTCTATAAAATCTGTAGTTCTTCTATTTATTGCTTGTTCTTTTTTTGAAGCCCACCGACAGTTTTCTTTATAATAACCTAAATTATTATCAATCCTATCTATAGTCAATCCTGAAGATGGGCCCATATCTTTATAAAATTCTTCAAAAGAATTGATCCATTTTTCACATATTCCTATACCACGGCCACCATAGTTTTTAAAAGATTTACAATTAGAGTTTAAACACCTTTCTTTCATTGAACTCCATGATCTATATTCTCTAGTAGCATCGCTACCAGCTTGACCATGAATAGTCTTAGTTATTTTTCTTGATTCTTCTTGATAACATCCACATGATTTTATTTTCCCGCTTAATAAATGATACTTGTCAACTATTTTTATCTCACCACACTCACATTGACAGATATAATTCTTTCTTATTCCATTACCTTTCCTTTTAACTCCCGGCCCATCTCTTAAAATAGTAAGTCGTGAATATTTATTTCCAATCATAATTATATTTCCTTATCTACAATTAAAAACTTCGCGCTTAGGTGTTGAATTTTTAGAATTACAGTAGAGTTTTTTTCCATAAATGGTGTTTTCTATTCTATCTTTTTTCTTACTCTCTGCTATTGTCTGATATTGCATATTTGATATATCATCTATGCCGTTATTAAAAATACTACAGACATGATCAACGATGTAGCCCTTTCTGCCATGCGGGAAGCCATTCAGAACGTCGAATTGATGCTTCACCGCTGGATTTCTGCACGCTGCTTCCGCTTCCGGTTGTAACATGACCATAATAAGGGTTAAGAATAGAATGGGTGCTATATAACGCATTGGGTAAAGACCATAGATTAATTGGTGGTAGTGTTAGTTCTGGCCAGTTCATTCACAAATCACATTCGGTTGCTTGCATAACTGTTCAGCTACTTTGATTTTAGCTTCGATGTCTGCGACAAGGAGTTCGTCGCGTCGGATTTGGGATTCAATAAATGCTCGAAATTCTTCGCTAAATCCGGCTTCATATCGGGTGGTGCCGTACGCGCCAGTTTTGGAATTACGACTTTCGGGCACTCGGTCTGTACCACTGCCCCGACATAAGGCGCTCTCGCGCACGATGTTACGCTCAAGATGCACAGGAGTAGACTTAATTTCGTTAACTTTTGCATTATAGTTGTCTTGTATGAAGGTTGCATAAGCGTTTGACTCCGCTGTTTTAGTTGCCGCTTCTAGTTTCGATTCTTCTAGCACTCTGTTGGCCTCCTTCGCTTGATCTGCTAGTTTTATTTCATAACTGGTAACTGCTCGTTGGTAGCCGTTATCGTCAATGGCATAAACAACACCGCCGAATACAGAAACTATTAAAACCCACTTTACCAGGGCAGCGTATTCACCGAACATTGTGCTGTTGATTCACTAGTAAAACTATCGTGAAAATCAACCCGGCAATACCGGCCAACATAAACGTGTTGATAATCTCATCCACGCCGATGCCGTACCCAGCGAATATTTGTAACAATCCGATCAGTATAGGGTTCATAATTTATGCTCTTGGTCGTATAGCAATTCGTTAATAAAATCAATGACAGCGGTAATGTCAGAGTCATGCAAGCGTAAGTCGTAATGGTGACTGAAAAAACGGTCTATCAATTTTCTTACTTCGTCATTGTCGATTAGCATGTTATTTGCCCGTGTGACAGTATCTCATAAAGCGTTCCCAGTACCCAATGTAATCAGCTAAAACCTGTTCAGCTCTGCGTAGCTCATCGACCCGAGCACGTATCAGCATTTTACCCCAAAACACGTTGCGTTCGTATTCTGTCATTTCATCAACTCTTTAGCTTTCTTCCAATACATTAACCGCTGTGGTTGACCATTCAACCCGCCGTTGATACGCCGAGTAATCGCGCCAAACTCGCCCTTGTCGGCCAGTTCGTTGAGTCCGTTTGTTTCCCAAAATGCGCCGGCCACTCTAAATGCAAACACCTGGCTTTCGGCCAGTTCTGGATGTGTGACAAAATCAACGCCGAGTATTTTACCATACTTCGCATAATTTGAACGGCCTGTCAACTGGATAGCCCCACGGCCCTTATATTTCTTGCCGTCACCTGGTTCGATATTACCGAGCTGTTCCGCTAAGTGCGACCCCGATCCAGGTTCATATTTCTCCTGCTGTTTGGTCGGCCCCCAGATCTCACGCATGTATCGAAACTCGCCAGTTTCGTGGGCTATTTGGGCAATGAACGCGGTTTGGCGTGCGAAGTTGTCAATATGAAATTCTTTCATCGCCGTGTTTATAAACGGCAGGTATAAGTCTAGCCTATCGTCGGGACAGGTTGGGCAGATTGCCTTTAAAATAGTCTTTGTAATCATACAGTTAAATGATCGGCGACTTACGTCATAGACAGCGCCGAAACTTTAAACAACAGGGTTAGGGACAATCGCTGCTAACTGTGCAGAGGCTGCTGTAACCGGAACCATACCAGCCACGACTGCATTAATTGCATCGGCGACCGCCTTCGGCGGCGCGTTATTTCCGGCGTTAGCAGTCACAATCTGCACACTCTGCAAGTTACATCTCGTTTGTATTGCCGTAATTTTCTCCCACTATCAAATTCTTTCGCCAGTGATCGTAAATCAGCCGGCCATGTGTCGCGCCCAGGCGATCTAAATGTATGACCAAACTCATCTTCAAGAAAAATTCCTTCGTTGTAAATATCGGGATATTCGAAGTACAAATTCCTCCACTCTCCTAGTCTCTGATACGGGCACCATGCACAATCTGTTCGTGTTGGGATGTGCACACCATTGTTGTCTAAATATCGCCAAACATCAGCCTCATTCCAGCCCCATTCGCGCATGGGGAACCGGATATCAATATCCTCCCCGTACAACCCTTTTCTCTCTTCCTCGTCCGCTCGAAGCCCGACATATAAAACTGACCCTGGCGGAAGTCTTTCAAAATACTCGATAGTTGGCTCAATTTTGAGCATTCGCGTACACCAGCGCCCAAAAACGCTTGGCAACATTTTTACTTGACGTATCGTCCCAACTAAATCTAGTTCGTATCTGACACGCTTAATTGGCTTCCCCAGCAGTAGTTCGAGGTTTTTCCAATGTGCTTGCATTTCAGGTAATTCATTGCCCGTTTCATTGCAAATATACTCGTAATCTCTTGGTTCTAGCTCGGCAAGACGCAAAGCAAGGGCCGTACTATCCTTGCCGCCGCTTAATCCAACAACGTGTTTCATATCCATCTCCAAAAAAAACTGCTAACAACCGCATAAACTCGGACTGTCCGCTGGCGCGTCCAGCCGGTTATGCGGAGCGTTGTGCGGCCAGGGCTTGTAAATCTGCTGCGAGTTGGTCTTGTGTAGCTGACATAATATTAATCCTATTGGTGAGTAAAGTGAGTTGGTTGGATATCTCGTCCAATTTTTCATTCGACGAAACGTTGATTGTAATCAGTGACATAAATCAGTCCGATTTATTAGCGGCGCTATCTGCGCCAAACCCCGCCAGAAATACGGCGGTTAATGAAAGCTGGGTGATTTCTGTTGATGTCGAGTAGATAGGAAGCACTAATCCGATCATCGTGCAGATCGCGCCAACCGTATGTTTTTTATGCGTCATGCAATAGTCGTACAATCCATTTTGAATTTCTCCACGTCCCCACTTTTTTAACCAGTGGGCGACCATGCCGAGTAGTGCGATTGAGATATATAAAAGTAGTGTCATATCAATGATTTAGCGTAGTTTACTGCGGAAATAGCAGAATCTGCAATGCCCTCAGCAACTAACAACTTCGCTTCCGGCTCATCGAGTTCGACTACAGTCCCGCATTTGTATTGTTGATGGTCAACCAGTATCAGAACATTGATTTTTTTTACTGGTCTGTCTGTTTGTTTTTCTGCCATTTTAAATCCTTAATGAGAACTTCCTTGTTCTCGTAAGTTGTTGAGATGATTATAAAATATTAAGTTGCAGAGTTTTGGTAGTACTTAACAGCCGCCGTATCAGTCAAGTTACCGCCTGAACGCATCCACATCAAGAAGCCGACTTGGCCAAGCTTAGCATAGGCTGAATCAGTGAATCTGAACATGGTCGCTGACATCACATCGCGAATGATGTACTTGCTGAAATCACCAAACACGATAGATTTAGCGTTGGCAGCCATGACAGCAACATCTTGGTTCACAGTCACCGGATAACCCAATATGTTGTCTGGAATAGGGCCGCCTAAGCCGTCCCAACCCGGGATAAATACGGGTCTGTTTTGTGAGTCTTTCAGCTTGCGAATGACTTTACATGAGCTATCAGCCATCATGAAGCCAACACTAGGGCTTGCGCGATAAGCAGGATCAACAGAGTGAATCAAATCGATCAAGTCATCGAAGATAACGGTTACTGTTTGGCCGGTTGTGCCGACCTTGCCGGAAGTTGCGCCAACCACAACACCTGTAGGCTGGGCTGTGCCGGTGCCGGTGGTGTACATTTGGTTAGTGATGCGGCCTAAACGAGTGACCAAGCGAGTGTTTACGAAGGCTTCAATATCGATTTGCGAATCTTGTAACAACTCGAACGGAACCGCAACGATTTTTGATGAAAACTTGTAAGGCGTTAACGCAACAGTGCCAAAGGTAGGATCAGCAGCCGTTGCAGTCGTGTTTTCTGCGATTAACTCACCGACTTCCGCGGTGCCGTCTGATGTCGGGAATGACAGAGGATTACCCATTTCAGTAGCAATAATCGTAGAAACCGAACGCATGCCACCAAAGGCTTTCAATGAATCAATCAAAGTCTTAGCGACTTCGGATTGTACAGAAAAGCCACCTTGTGAGCCTGTACCGACGGACAATGTATTGTTAATCGTTTGCCATTCTTGCGCGCTTAAAGCTTGATCACCACCCTTTAACCATTTTGCATAAAGCTGCTTATGCGGGGAATGGCTGGCTTGTACAGATTCGATCAGTTTGTTTTCGCTGTTTTCCAACGCGAACTTGTCTAGATAGTTCTGGATGTTATTAATTTGACCGTCGATAGCATCAATTTCAGACATCTTTGCGTCATATTGCTCTTGGTTTGATGGCTCCCAGCGTTTGCCTTCGGCCGCGCTAGTGTCCAGCATTGCTTTTAAGTCTTGCGCTATGGTCGAGCGTTTAGCGCGTAGTTCGTTTAACTGTTTCATAGTAGTTTCCTTCTTTTAGGGAAAATGGAGTCTATCGACTCATGTTTATTACAATTAGCCCGCGCTAAACTGCAATTCTTTTTAAATTCAATGATCTATAAAGATCAGAGAAGTCAAATTCTTCAATTTTTTCTGGTTCTGTCTGTTTATCTTCAACAATCGGAGCGTGAAGATAAGCGGATAAATCCCATTTAATCGTATTCTTTACTGTTGATTCTGCAATTGCTCCGACAAAACCTGCATCAACCGCTTCTTGTCCGTAAAGATATGTTTCGGCATCCATCCAGGCCTTGATTTCATCGGCTGGCTTATTGGTTTTTGCAACGTAATCATTCAAAATAGACTGGTCTGTTTTTTCTAGCAAATCCGCTAATTCAAGAAAATCACTCGCATTTCCGGCGCCGATTGTCCAAGCGTTATGAATCATAAACATACCGCCATTGCTAATTACGGACTCGTCAGCCGCAATAACGGGGAATGTGGCCGCACTGGCGGCTACGCCATCGACATGAGCAATGATTTTGCTAGGATGTTCTCTAATCGCTTGAGACATTGCCCGAGCTGCGAATACGTCGCCGCCAGGGCTGTTGATTCTCAAATGAATAACCGGATTGGTCAGCGCGTTGAGTTCTTTAACAAAGTCAAGCGCGCTAACACCGCCAAAACCCCATGGATCACTTGAAACAATAGCGTCGTATAAATATATAGTGGCCTCGGTTTCGTTTTTGTTCTCGACATGAAACGAACCTTTGCCCTTGTTAAGTGCTAGAAGTTGCTGTAGTTGGTGCATTGTCAGTACCTGCCGGTATCGATTCGCTTTTACGCAAACCATCGTTCAAAACGTCCCCACCATCGATCGGTGGCATATTTTCTATCTTGCGTATTTCGTTAACTGTCATCCAGCCAGGTTCACCGGCGCGCCCTAGACCTACTCTGTAACCTTCATTTCGGGTTTTATAGTCGCCGCGTTCAAGTCCTGCTGTTTGGAACTCGACAAAATATTTAGTCTGAACAGGCCATAATTTACGATTTAATTCTTGCTCAATTTTTGTCAAATGCCGCGCCAAGGTGTATTTAACGAAGGCTATAGACATCTGCTCGATGCCAGTGCCCCAAGCCGTTGCGCTGGTACTGCCAATCATGTGCGACGGTACGCCGAATATCCTGGCGATATCTTCAACCTGGAATTGCCGAGTAGCTAAAAGCTGGCTGTCCTCTGCCGACATGGTAAGCTCGTGAACCTTAGCGCCGCCGGTCAATAATACCGGTTTGTGTGATTTTTCAACACCTTGATAGCGGTCAGACCACGAATTACGCATCATGTCTTGCTGTTCTGGATTTGGATTGCCTTGGACTTCAATAGCGAAGTCAGGCCGTGCTCCATTCTCGAAAAACGCCGCACTGTACTTATCCGCTGCCAATGAAATAGAGGCCGCGTGACGCAATACCCATTTAATTTGAGACATTCCATGCAGGCCATTAAATCCTGGCCCTGGTACATGGATCATATCAGCCGCCGCAACGGTATAGGCCGCTTTCTGGCGAGTGTCATCTTTAATTTTGTAAAGCAGATTCCCGTCAGAGTCTCTAACAACGCTAACAAACCGCGGGTTAATCCATTCTATGCTTTTGATATCAAAGACTTTATTTGATTTGCGCTTAATCTCTGCGAAAGCGTCACCATGCAACAACAAAGCCGATAACATGGACTCCCAGAATATGGCCGCGCTGTAATACTCGCACGGCTGTTCATTGAGAAGCCAGTAAATATTATTTTGAACCTTGTTTCTTGATTCCGCTGTACGTTCGTAGACCGGCAACGGCAATGACGCTATTGCACCACCGATCAAACTCACGCAAGCATAGACGCTACTGACTTGCATGGCGGTCAGCTCTGTAACGATCTGTCCAGCGCTCTGAAATCCAGTTGTAAACCAGTCTACAAATTCAGAGGAAGCAATAGAACCGCTATTTTTTATGACAGGCAAGGCGTTATCGATCTCGAAATCGTAACGGCTTTTTTTAGGTGCGCGGTTAAATAGGCTCATGAATTCAATTATATAGCATATTTAAAAGGATGATACAAAAATATTTTAAAAAATAACTTGCCAGCTTACCAAAATGTAAATACCATATATTCATGTTTTGTATAAAAACACATATGACTTGACAGGACTCGACGAGACGCGACCCGACGTGACAACACAACACATGAGCAACACCGGCGAGGTCATAAAAAAATGATCTCGCTCTTTACTTCTTCGACCTGATTCAACGATTTTCCAATCGCCATGACCGCCGCAACAATGCCATCAATACGGCCTGTGCTTTTGTCTTTTGCCGGTTTTCTGTTGTTGGCCGGATCAGAGACTATCACTGCGTTGGCCGCGCACCAAGTCAAACACGGATTCCCATTGTGCGTCATCTGTCCTCCGATCAGCCTGCGCTCAAACTCGTCAACGGCGGGCGCCATGTCTTTAAAGCCCTGACCAAAATCTTGTAAATTAATGTTGATGCCTTCTGCTTGCAAGTGCTGTCTTAAGTCGTCGATACGCCAACGATCATATCCCAAGATCGCTAGATTATATTTCGATGAAATTTCAGCCAGTCTAGCACAAACAAATGATTTGTCGATTGCTTTGCCTGGTGTTACTTCCAAGTGTCCGTCTTTAACCCAGGACAAATAGTCAACACCATCACGTAGCCCTTTTTGATAAAGCCCTTCTTCGGGAAGCCAGAAGAAAGGCAATAAACGCCAGTGCGGATCATCTTTGGTAGGCTCGAAAGCTAAGACAAGTGCTGTTAAATCATGAACAGATGACAAGTCAAGGCCGCCAAAACACCGTCGTCCGACCAGTTCGGACTCGTCAATATAGGATTTTGCAGCCATCCAAACATCGAAGGATAGCCATGGATTTGAGCTTCCTACCCATTGACTAAAGTTTAACCGCCTTACAACCGACTCCTTGGACGGCATTCCCTTCGCCTGGGTGACTTGTTCGCGTATGTATTCGTGCTTTATTGTGACGCCTAAGCTTGGATTTGTTTTATACCAGCATTCTTCGTCATCGAATGGCTCATCACCCTTGTCAACTGCGCAAACATAACTGAAAAATGCATCATCTTCAAGAATTCCGCTGGCAACTTTTGTGGCGTATTCATGATAATGCCAGCAAACAGACTGCTTATCAAAGCCGCTGTTCGTTATCATGAATATCAGCGCTTGCCGTCTGCCCTTAGTACCTGCTCGCATCATTTCGATAAGATTACCGTTTTTATGCTCGTGAATTTCGTCGAGCAATACGCAATGAGGACGCGGCCCAGACTGTGCAGAATCGGAGGCTATAGGCCTGAAAAAAGCCGATTTCTCTAAAAAAGCCAGGTTCCAAACACCTTGGCCGGTTCCGGATGTAACAAGACGCTGTTTTAGGTAGGGGGATAGGTTGCGCATGGCTACGGCATCCCTGAACAGAATTTGAGCTTGTTCTTTATGAGTTGCAGCCGCGTAAACTTCCGCCCTAGGTTCGTTATCAGCCATTAAACAATAAAGACCAACTAAAGCGGCAAGGGGACTTTTGCCGCTGCCCTTAGATGTCTCAATAAATGAAACTCGAAACCTTCTTGTTCCGTCTTCTTTTAACCAACCGAACAAAGACATAAGAATGAACGCTTGCCATTCTAAAAGTTCAAAGGGTATTCCTTCAAACTCTCCACCATTTAAGCAACAAATTTCCCTGGCAAAATCAACAATTCTATTAGCCTTATCAACATCAAAGTTAAGCCCTCTTTTTTTTCCTTCTTTTAAGTCTTTAATATGTCTACGACAAGAAGCCCTTACGTATGGCCCAGCAATAATCTTTTTAGAAACAACATCTTTTGCATATTGAGTGCATCTATCTATAGCCATACTTACAATTAATTAAAAAACCGTTCTTTAGGATCACTTGTTTTATCTTTTTCCATTACAGTGACCTTAGCCCTGGCCGTTGGCGACATGCCAAAATGCACCAGGAAGCGCTCAATAATCGGCGCAAGCTGTATCAAAGTCTTAGTCCATGGCGCTTGAGTCATCACGCCTTTCCCGGCATCATAAGACGATCCGAACCGGCGCTGATCTTCCCAGCATTCCATACTAACTTCCCAATACCTACAAAACTGAGCTAGCATGTCCCGATCACCCTGGCTCAAAACACCGGCATTGTTCAGCATGGGCGCCAATTCGTTCCATTTGTCTATCCCTGCTTGTTTTAAATCTTTAGGGCAAAACAGATTAAATTCGCCCTCCTGGAAAGCTGGCTTGTTGTCTATGTCTTTTCTGCGTTTGCCTGGGTTGCCACGCAGCTTTTTTACGGAAACGGGTACTTTTTGTCCTTGCATAAAATGTATATTTTTCAAATGGTTAAAAAATGCGGTCGTGCATATGAGGC
>Ga0213921_1000069_pt1 | contig 40707 bp, 49 predicted proteins | sample McNCre2017MG_FD_165041 | JGI IMG/M metagenome (GOLD analysis project Ga0213921, IMG submission 165041) | Freshwater microbial communities from McNutts Creek, Athens, Georgia, United States - 20-17 MG | ecosystem: Environmental > Aquatic > Freshwater > Creek | place: USA: Georgia | collected...
ACGTGACGAGCGCATTGGGTATGAGTACCGCTTAAACCTTGCCGACCCGGCCATTTTCTCGAAGATTGGTGCCGACCGCTCGATTGGCCAAATCTTCCGCGACGGTGGCGTGAAGTGGCTCGAAGCATGGAATGCCAAAGGCTCACGCGTCAACGGTGCACAAGAGGTGATTCGCTTGCTGGCCGAAGACAAGCTCAAGGTTTTCTCGACCTGCAAGCACTGGCTGCGCACCGTGCCCGGCCTGCCACCTTCCGACGACAACCCGGAAGACGTGGACACCGACGCCGAGGACCACGCTTGGGACGCCACGCGCTATGGCGTGATGCGCCGACGCCGCAACCCGGATGAAGAAATATCCGCCGACCCCAGTGAATCGACTTACAAACATGAAGACGACACCTATCTCTTGAAAGTGTGACATGGACCAACAAACGACCGCCCAGCCATCCACGGGCTATGAAGAAAAGCAGCCCGACGATTTAGCGAAGACGTGGAATCGCCGCATTACCAGCGCCCGAAAGCACTGGGAGAAATTCCACAAGCGCGTGCGCCATAACCGCAAGACCGTGGCGGGTATCAACTGGGAAGCCTCACCCGACAGCAAGGACTTCTACAAGCTACGCGCCAACCTGATTCACGGGACCATCACGGCGGTGTTGCCCAACATTTACGCCCGCAACCCTGAAATCAGCGCCACGCCGCTCTATCGTGCCGACAACCTCAAGCTCATGTGCACGACCCTTGAGACCGTGACCAACCGTTGCTTGGAGCGTGCCAAGCTCAAGGACCGGGCAAAGGCCACCGTGCGCTCTGCGCTCACGTCCAGCTTTGGCGTGGTCAAGGTGATGTACCAACGCGACTTGCAGCGTGACCCCATCATCCAGTCCCGAATCAATGACACCCAAGACAACATTGCGCTCATTGAGCGCCTGATTCTTGAGATTGATGACCCTGAACAACGCGCCGACCAAGAGAGCAAGAAGGCCGAGCTTGAGCAGGTAATGAAGGCGCTGGAAGAAAGCGTTGAAGTCGTTGCCGCCGAAGGCTTGGTGATTGACCGCGTGTTGACCGACAACTTGCTGGTGGACCCAAGCGTTTGCGAGTTTTGGGACTACCGCGATTCGGACTGGTTGGGGCAAATCATCCCCATGAAGAAGTCCGAAGCCGAGGCCACCTACAAGGTCAAGCTGGACAAGGCCAAAGCCTACGAATCCAACGAGCAAAAAAGCAAGACCGACAACCGCATTGCAAGTGGCGCTCAATCGCTGGATGAAGACAAGCAAATTGCCATCGTTGAGATTTGGGATAAGCGCACCAATCGCGTTTACACCATGGCCGAAGGCTGCGACTTCTGGCTCCGTGAACCATTCTCACCGCCCAAGGTAGGCGAACGCTGGTACCCATTCTTCTTGCTGCCATTCCAAGTGGTTGACGGCCAGTTTGTTGGCCCCAGCTTGGTGGACCTGACCGAGAAGCTGCAAGACGAACACAACGAGAGCCGCGACCGCTTCAACAAGCACCGCGATTTGGCCATCCCCGGCTGGGTTGCGTCGGGTGACACCAATGAGAAGGCGCTCAAGAACTTTGCCAAGAGTGTGAGCGTGCAAGGCTTCGGTGAAATCGCCATCATTGACACCGAAGGCAAGCCACTGGCCCAAGTCATTCAGCCACGCCAGCACCCGCAAATTGACCCGGCGGTGTACGACACCAGTGCCGTGCGCTACGACTGGGAGCAAGTCACCGGGTTGCAAGACGCTGCCCGCTCTAGCGTGGTCAAGCCAAAGACGGCCACCGAAGCCAGCATCATGCAGCAGAGCCTATCGGGCCGTGTGTCCGAATTCCGCGACCAAGTGGAAGACTGGCTCCAAGAGTTGTCGCAGTACGCCGCACAAGTGTTGCTGCAAGAGCTATCGAGCGCACAAGTCGAGCGCATCATGGGACCGCACCAAGTCAAAACACAGAACATTAACGGCATTGCCATGGAAGTTCCCGAAAAGTCGTATGACTGGCCAGAGCTGACCCGCGACCAAGTTTTTGAAATGATTGAAATGCGCATCCGTGCTGGTACCACGGGAGCGCCTGACAAGCTGGAACAGCAAGAGAGCTGGACCAAGGTATTGCCGCTGGTCGAAGGCTTGATTCTCAAAATCATGCAGGCGCAAGCCCAAGGTCAAGACGTTGAGCCGCTGCGCAACCTCATGCGCGAAACCATCAAACGCTTTGACGAGCGCTTGGACGTTGAGCAATTCATGCCCAAGCCACCTGCAATGCCAGCCATGCCCGGTATGCCCGGCGCAATGCCACCCGGTATGCCTACCGCCCAACAAGTCCCCGCCTAATTTTTTTCAACCACTAAGGAACCACCACTATGACAATTTGGAAGCAGCGTTTGTTTTCGCGTTTGATGAACAAAGCCGACGGGGAAGGCAACGACCTTGGCGGTGGCGGCACCACAGACGAGCCAACGACAACTGACGAGCCGACCACTACCGACGAGCCAAGCGCTACGGACGAAGCGGCCAGCGCCATCACAGAAGAACCCGCAGGCGATACGCTGCCGACAGACAAGCCCGTGTCAGCCAAGATGCTTTCATTGTTGGACGAGCTTTCAACGGAAGCCAAGCCAGCACCGAAGGCCGAGGAAGACAAGCCAGCCGAAGAAGAATCCGAGCCAGCCCAAGCCCAGCAGGCCGAAACCAAAACACCTGAGCAAGAGGAAGCCGAGTTACTGGACGGCGTGAAGTCCGAGCGCGGCAAAGACCGAATCCGCCAAGTGTTTGCCGAGCGCAAGCAGCTTGAGCAGGACATTACCGAATTCAAGCAACTGGTGCAGGGCACGGGCATGACACCCCAAGACTTTGCGCAGACCTTGGAGTTTGGCCGTTTGATGAATTCGGGTGACGAGAAAGACTTGCGCGTGGCGCTTGAAATGGTGGAAGGCCAGCGCTCCATGCTTTATCAACGCTTGGGCGTTGAAGCACCGGGCATTGACTTGCTGCAAGGCCATGACGACCTCAAGGCTGCCGTGGACAACATGGAAATCACGCGTGAGCGTGCCGTTGAGTTGGCCAAGTTTCGCAAGAGCGAAGCCGCCAAGGTGCAGCAGCAGCAAGAAGCGCAGGCCAGCACCCAGCGCCAGCAACAATTTCAGCAGACCGTGCAGCAGGCAGCGGGCGCGATGGAAAGCTACCTCACGACCCGCGCCAAAGAGGTTGACCACCCAGCACGCATGAAGGTGATTACCGCGCACTTTCAAAACCCGGCCAACCTGCAAAACTTCATTCAGACCTACGAGCCGCACCAATGGGCCGCGACCATCAAGATGATGTACGACGGCATTGTTGTGCCCAAGGCTCCAACGTCACACCAACAACAACCCATGCGCTCGCGTCCTGCCCAACTGGGTACGCCTGCCGCGCAAGGTGCCACGTCGGTGGACCGCTTGGCCCAACACCTCGACAACATGGGTATTTGACCGTGCTTGGCCAACTGCAAACGTGGTGGATTCGCCGCAAGCTCATTCGCGCAGTGAGCTTGCTTCAACGCGCTGGCCTGCATGTTGTGCGACTGAAAGAAGTCGCAGGCACTCAGTACCTAGTAAAAGAAGACGGCACCATGCTCAAGCTGGTGCCACGCAAGTAACCGTTATTCAGGAGAAACGACATGGCATTGACCGACTTAAAAATCACCAAGACAGAAGCCAAGAAGGAAGCCAAGGCATACGCCACGCTTGGCCCATCCGAAGGTGAGCGCTATTCATACGGCACCCGCATGACGCTGGACGACGCCGAGCTTAAAAAACTGGGTATCAAAGAGCTGCCATCCGTGGGCACCGTGCTCATGTTTGAAGCCAAGGCAAAGGTGATTAGCTCGCGCCAGTCAGCCAGCGAAAGCAGCAACAACCGAAGCATTGAGCTGCAAATCACGCACATGGACTTTGAGGCCGACGAAGGTGCCGAAGAAGTCAAAGAGAAAGAGCTAACCCGTGGTGAAGCGGGTGCCATGAGCCGCGTCGCAAAAAAGATGCAATCAATGTGAAGAAATATCCGCCGGGCTATTGACTGGCGCATATATTTCTCTCACCAAGTCCTGCATTGTTGTGGTGACTGATTTGGAAAGTGCGTAAGCGGAAATCGACAACCGCGCCAAAGCAGCCACCACTTCAATGCGGAACATGCCTCAATTCCGCTGTCACCGCTGGGGTCGCGTCCAGTAGCGCAAAGCGTCAAGGCCAAAGCTGTACCCGAAGTCGCGCCGGGAGCCGAAAACGCTGAATCGACGGGTTTGCGTCCCATCACGGCATGAAAGGTGTTTTTTTCAACTTTCATTCGGAGCAGTGACATGCCTATTTCAAACGCAGACTTGCAAGAGCTGGCCAAAGTATCTTTGGACGAATACTTGCGCAACATGCCCGTGGACCAAATCGCCACGGAGCGCCCCCTTCTCAAGAAACTCATGGAAGGCCGCAAAACCTTCTTGGGTGCCAAGCAAAACGTGGTGGAAAACATCCGTAAGAGCTATGGCTCCAACTTTAACTGGGCTTATGGCGAAGAAGCCGTCCAGTTCAACAAGCGCAACACAACCGAATCCGCTGCATTCCCATGGCGTCGTGCCGTCGATGGCTTGTACCTCGACCATGACCGCCTGTTTGCCAACGGTATCAAGGTGCGTGAAGGCCAACGTGGTGAATTCAAGCTCGAACAAAACGAGAAGGTTCAACTGGTGAACTTGCTCGACGAGCAAATGGAATCTTTGAAAGAAGGTTTCTTCGCCAAGCTGGACCTCGAATTGCACCGCGACGGTACACAAGACGCTGACGCCATCGCTGGCTTGGACGTGTTGGTTTCAACTGCCCCCGCTATCGGCGTGGTCGGCGGCTTGGACAGCGCGACCGCTGCCTACTGGCGCAACTATGCCAAGACCGCGATTGCCACTGGCACCGTGGGCACTTTGGCACAAGAAATGGAAGCCGCATGGCGTCGTTGTATCAAGAACGGCGGCAGCCCCAACTTCATCTTGGCAGGTGGCAAGTTCATCGACGCATACCGCAAGGAAATCGTCGTCACGAACCAAGCCAACGCTGGCAATGTGAAGACATTGGACGCTGGCGTGGGTTCTGGTGTGAACACTGGCCTGTACTTCAAAGGCGTGGAAATCATTTGGGACCCACAGTTTGAAGAATTGGACGCATTGACCACACCAACCGTGCCTTGGGAAAAGCGTTGCTACTTCTTGAACACCAAGCACTTGAAGTACCGCGACGACGACATGGACATTGTGACCCCCACACGTCCACACGACATTTTGGCCATGTACGCCATGGTCAACCTGCGCTGCGCTTTGTCGGTCAATCGCCGCAACGCTCAAGCCGTCCTGTCAATCGCCTAATCGGCGCGTGACAAGAAGCACCCCGACTGGCTCACCCCGGTCGGGGCTTTTTTGAAACCGAGAACCCAGCGAGAAACGTATGAGCAAAACCAATGTGCCCTTAGTGCAAGTCACCATCCGACGTGACGCTAACACCATTACCCCCGTGACCGTTGCCCCCTACGAGCTGACACTCTTGCGCCAAATGTTTGGCAAAGAAAACGTCAGCGAAGGCGAGCAAGTTGACGTGATTGAAGTCGAAGCCGCTTTGGAATACGAGCGCCTTTGTGCCAAGTACGGCCAAGGCAAAGTTGCCAAGGTGTACGGCGACGACGAAGGCGAGCGCCTGACTGAGTTGGTCGAAAAAGCTGCCGTCAAAGCGAAGGCACCGACCAAGGCCGAGAAGGCCGCAGCCAAAGAAGCCGACGCCAACGCCGACGCCAAGTAATAGCCCCGATTAGGAGCAACGAGAATGCAGCCGCAAAAGTACGAGCGCAGTGTTGATTTCACGCAGTTTGAAGGCGACGAAACCGACCACGCGGGAATCAATGCCGAGCTTGACGCGGCTGCACTTTCAATCAATGAGATTCGCACGAATCTCGCCAAAATCCAAAAAGACGATGGCAGCATTAAGGTTGACCAGCAGCTAATTCTTGACCTGAATGCAACCATTGCTCAGGTGCTTGATGATGCCAAGGCGTCGGCTGATTCAGCCTTGCTATCGGCTTTCTCAGCCAATGATGCCAAAACGGCAGCAGAGGCAGCCAAGGTAAGCGCAAGCGCGGCAGAAGTTGCCGCAGAAATCAGCGCTAATGCGGCAGAGGTTTCTAAAAACCAAACTGTCCAAGCTGGCGCTCAAGCAATCACCAACATTTCTCAGCAGAGCGCACAAACGCAAGCGCTCTACACGCAAACACTGAATCAAATCAATTCGCTACTGGCAGCGGCAGGACTTCCAGCCGTGCCAGTGGCAAAAATGTTTTTGCGCGTCAAGGCTGATGCCAGTGGCTACGAATACGTTTCTTCGGCTGCCGCACCAGTTTTCTTCGGCTTCAAGTTGTCAGCAGACCAAACCGAGCTTGTGCTCACCTATGGCAACGCCGACGACTACGACGTGGCCAACTTCGACACATGGGTGATTGGTGAAAACATCACCTTTGCCGTCGAGAAAAACCAACTTGTGAGCAAGCTATGAACAAGATTGACATTGACGCCTTGGGCTACCGCTGGAAGGGTATTTACTCGCCATATATCGCGTACAAAGAGCGCGACGTGGTTTTCAAAGACGGTGGCGCATACGTCATTCGTGCAGGCTCACCGCAGCCATTCGCGCTTGGCCAACAAGACGCCATCATCAAAGGGCACTTGCTCACGGGTGGCATTTCGGTCGGCGGCTCTTGGGGCATGACCCTGCATTCCAATGGCGCGGGTGGCGTTGAATTCCGCTTCATGGGCGAGCGCAATGGCACCGTGGCCACCAAGCTGATTGACACAGACATTGGCGGAACTTATGTCGGGCACCGCTGGGGCATGGGCGCGATTATGAATGAGGGCGCAGTGCGCTTTTGGGGGCAGCAGACAAACGGACAAGGCGGCTCTGGCAGTCAAGACATTAACCGCATCATGCCCGCGTTGGCTGCATTCCCACCCGGTACGCCGCGCATTGTTTCCATGAAGTCAGCCTACGACGGCGTTTTCTTCATTGATGCCAATGGCGGCTTGTGGCATACGGGCGCAAACACTAGCAATGCTGGTGGCACGGGTGTTGAGCATCCAATCCCGGTCAAGCTCAATGGCGTTGGCGATATTCCTGCGAGCGCAAAAATTACCAAAGTGTTCATGGGCATTAGTTGGTATGACTACCGAACTTTTGCGTGCTTGGACGATGCGGGCCGCGTGTATGCGTGGTCAGCCAACAACCGATATGACTGCCTTGGTTTCACTGGCGCAACGGTGACGCCAAAGCTGGTGCCATTCACGGCAAGCACGCCAATCAAGGACGTTTACTTGTCTGGTGGCTATCACCCAGCGACGTACTTCATTGATACCTTTGGCCGTTTGTGGACGTGCGGCCAGCTCTATCTTTCCGGCCAAGGCGTTGATGGACAAGTGCCACGCCTGTTCATGCCTTGGGGAGAAAACAATACCGTCAAGTGCGTGCGCACCAACGAATCAGTTTATTCAGCAGCACCAGCAGACTACTACCGCCGCGTGGCCGTCGTGCTCGATAACGGCGACCTGTATATGTGGGGCGACGATAGCGGCACAACAAACGGCGGCTGGGGTACTGGCGCAGCAGTTGGCACCGATATTGGACCAACCAACGCTCTTTTCCCATACAAGTGTTTGACGGGCGTGGCTGACTGTTACACCTTCTCTGGCGGCTACACCCGCACCATTGCCTTGATGAAAGACGGTACCGTGAAGCACACGGGTTACAACGGCTTTCAAATTGGCGGCGGTGCAGACCGTACAAGCTGGGCAACCATTGGCGGCACCTATCTGCAAAACGTCACAAAGTTGCGTTGCTGGGGTGGCGACTATGGCACCGCAGCCGTGGCCCTTCGCTCTGACGGCAAGGCCGTGGCATGGGGTCGCAATGACTATGGCCAAACTGGCAAAGGCCACGTCACCGACGGAAGCGGGCCGGATGGTTTTGTCTTGCTTGATAAAACCATCATCGACTTCCAAATGTCGGGCTACCTCAACGCGGGAGCTGGCAATCACGCATTCCACTACCTGACAAGCGAAGGCAAGGTCTATTCGGTCGGCGCTTCTGACCGACAACAAACCCAAGACCGACCCGGCACCAGCCGCTACACGCCTCACCAAATTGTGTTTTAAGGAAACAAGGACATGACCACCTTATCCCTCGGAAAAATTGCATTCGCTTGGAAGCAAGCCTATTCCGCAGCCGCTACCTACCAAAAGCAAGACGTTGTTTCGTACAACGGCGATAGCTTCGTGTGTTTGGTTGACGGTACCGTTGGCGTTACGCCAACCGTGAATGGCCCCAAGTGGCAACTGTTTGCCCAAGGCACGCAAGGCGTGTCGGCCAGCGCTGGTGAGGTGATTTACAACAATGGCACTTCACTGGTTGCGCTGCCGCCCGGTGTGGCTGGCCAAGTGCTCACCATTGACGCCAATGGCTTCCCATCATGGGGAACACCAGACATTCGTTCTGGCACCAAGGTAAAGAAGCTGCCCAACGTGTCAAATGGCCGTCAAACGACTTGCTACCGTCGCATGTACGCAATAATGACGGACAACTCAATCCGTGGTTGGGGCTACAACGACAACAAAAACTTGGGTGATGGTACGGCGCTGGCACGACCAACACCAACTCGCCCAGCTTTCCCGCCCGGCTTCCCCGGCGCAGCAGAGCTTTATGCCGATTACGCTTACTCGCAATACTGCATCGACACCACGGGCAAGTTGTGGGTATGGGGTGACAACGCTTATGGCCAACTTGGCGTCAACGACTTGGTGGCTCGCGGGACACCAGTAAACGCCAGCAGCATTTCAACCAGCTCAATCTATGGCAAGACCATCACGCAAGTTGCTATCTCTGGTGGCAATGAGGGTTATGTGTCCGTCATGGTTTTGGCCAGCGATGGAACTGTCCACGCATGTGGCTACAACGGCTATGGCCAACTTGGATTAGGTGATGTGGTCAACCGAAGCCAATTTGTGCAAGTTGCGGTATTGAGCAACATTAAACAAATCGTGTCGGGCCGTGAGCGTTACACCGCCAACTATGCTTTGACCACTTCGGGTGCAGTGTATTCGTGGGGTTACAACGGTGACGGCCAACTTGGTGATGGCGGTACCGCAAACTCAAGCATTGCCACTTTGCGCAACGGCGGGACACTGAGCGGCAAAACAATCAGCAAGATTTTTGCTGGCAACAACTACGCATTCGCGCTCGACAGCACTGGCGCTTTGCATGGCTGGGGCACCAATACGACGTATGGCCAACTTGGCAATGGTACGGTGGCCAACCAATTCACACCAGTGCAATGCGCGACTGGCGTGGCCGACCTATACAACTCGACCTATGACTACCCCGTTGTTTTCATCAAGAAAACAGATGGCACCATTTGGGCCGCTGGCGCTGGCGCTTATGGAGCAAACGGCAGCACAACAGCCGTGGCAATTACAACCTTTGCGCAAATCACAGGCTTGGGCAATACCTGCCAAAAAGTCGTGACTGGTGGCACTGGCTCATACAACTTTGCCGCGTTCTTAATGAGCAACGGCACGGTTTACACCATGGGCTACAACGGCAACGGCCAACTTGGTGTCGGTGACGTTGCGGTGCGCCAAGGCGTCCTCGCTCTGGTGCCGCTGGCAATTCGCACCGTGGTGGACATTGCAGCCTATGGCAACACTTCCGAAGGTGGCTTGCAATTCTTGCTTGATGACGGGCAGGTGGCGACGACGGGCTACGGCGGGCAGTACATGAACGGCGATAACTTGGCAAACCTTTGCTATACGCCATTCCCCATCGTTTTCTAAGAGAGCGCAATGCCTGATAAAGACCCAACTTCGTATTCATTGCTCACTTACGCGTGGGTGTTCATGCTGGCCATCATGGGGGGTGTTGTGAATTTCCTGCACAAACTAAAGACGGGCCACACCCGCGTTTTCAACTTCGTTGAATTCATTGGCGAGCTGGTGACGAGTGCCTTTGCTGGCGTGATTACCTTCTGGCTTTGTGAAAACGCCGGGATTTCCCCGCTGATGACTGCCGCGTTTGTCGGCGTGTCGGGCCACATGGGCAGCCGGGCAATCTTCATGCTGGAAAACTGGCTCAAAGAAAAATTCCCTCACGCATAAGGGCACACCATGCAGGCACCAGCTTACAACCGCACCAAGAATTTTCTCGACAACAACACTGACCGCACGGACCACGGCGCAATCAATGCCGAATTCGACAAGGTGGCGGTGTCGGTCAACGGCTTGCGCGATAACCTTGCACTTGTCCAAAAAGACGACGGCACACTCAAAGAAGCCATTGTTGGCATTGACCACCTGACGCCCGCAGCCGTGGCCGCATTGGCATCACCCGGTCCACAAGGCGTGCAAGGTCCGGTTGGACCCGCTGGTGTGCAAGGCGCTCAAGGCACCAAGGGCGACGTGGGCGCGTCATTCGTGGCCGACATTAAAGACATTGCCGCCAACAAGCCGCTCTACAACGCGCAGCCCAAGGGTTTCTCATTCTTCGCCATGGACACCGGGCTTTTGTACTTCAAGCTATCGGACGCCAACGGCAACTGGTCAACAGGCATTTCATTTGGTAAGGGTGACAAGGGCGACAAGGGTGACACTGGCGCAACTGGCACCCAAGGCCCGCAGGGCATTCAAGGCTTGCAGGGCATTCAAGGTGTCAAAGGTGACAAGGGCAATGACGGACTTATCACTGGCGTTGACGTGGCCTTGAAGACGGCCAACCTCACTGGCCGCACCTCAATAAGCGCACGCCTTGTAATCAGCAATGGCCAGCTTTCGATTTTGCTTGTCACCGCGTAAGGGCACCACATGAGCGCACTCACACAACGCAACAAGACACTTGGCGAGCTTTTGACTGAGCTTCGTGCACGCTTGGGTTTCGTCACCCAAGGCTCTGCCTCAAAGGGCAACGAAACCACGCTCAAGAGCTTTTTGCAAGAAGCCCATGAGTACGTTTACAGCGAATTGGACCCGCCTGCATTACGCACAAAGTCAATCATTCCGCTGGAAGCCAATTCGTATATCTATGACTGGCACGATGACAAGAACGACCTACCGATTGAACCAAACCAAGTATTGTCGATTTGGGTGAAGTCGTCAGACACAATCCGCCGACAGCTCGCGCAAGGTATCAGCGAAGCCGACCGCTCCAATGAGTACATTCGTTCAGAGCCTCAGAAGTACGACACCCTTGACGGCCAGCTTGAGCTTTACCCGGTGCCTGACCGTGCCTATGACCTAATCATTGAGCACATTGCAGGCAAAGCCCGCTTCGAGCGTGCCAGCGACCGACCCAGTGTGCCAGACCGTTTGGTGTTCTTGTACGCGCTGGCCAACGCCAAGGCGCACTACCGCCACCCCGACGCCCAAGTGCCTGCCAAGGCGTTTGAGGTGATGCTCGGCAAGGCCAAGACCAAGCAGAAGGAAAACACCCGCTATGTTGCGGCCAGCATGAGCGAATCGGTTTCCGTCAACGTGCAGGTGGCCCGCACTTCCAACGGCTACTCACTGACGCCATAAGCCATGCCACAAATCACCTTTGACAAATTCGACTTAGGTATTGACCTTCGCAAAGGCGCGTCAGTGTCGGACGCTAACCGCCTGCGCGAAATGAAAAACGCTTTCGTCACCACGGGCTTGGCCACGCAAAAGCGCCCCGGCTTGCTCAAGGTGGCCGAGCTGGAAGCTGGCACCAAGGGATTGTTTGCCGCCTTCGGTAAGCTCCACACGTTTTACGGTGAAGGAACCGTCAGCCACGCCAATACGCTCTTTGAGGCGCATAAGGTTCAATACTCTGGTGGCGCTCGACCAGTGGCTGACGTGCCCTATGCCGACGTGTTTAACGCCTACATTTACGCGGCTATCCAGTACAACGACGGCACCATTGAGCACCACTACCTTGACGGCAACGCCACCACCCACATTGCTGACGCGAATTGCCCCGACACCAACGGCGTGGTCAAGTTGTCGTCAAAGCTCTTTGCCATCAAGGGCGACGTGGTGCGCTACTGCAAGACAGGAAACCCCCGCGACTGGACCACGGTAAACGACGCGGGCTTCTTGCCCACTGGCCTCAACTCACGCGGCGACCGTGCCACCAATGCGCTGGGTATCTACCAAAACAAATTGGTGGCCCTGAGCCGCGACGGTGCGCAAATTTGGACGGTGGACCCGGACCCCAGCAATATGAAGCTGGAAGACATTGTTGAGAACGTCGGAACCAGCTTCCCGCGCTCCGTGGCTGCCGTATCGGGTGACTTGTACTTTCTGAGCGACTACGGCTTCCGCTCCATCACCACGTTGCAACTCACCAGCAACTTGGCCGACGTGGATGTGGGTTCGCCCATTGATTCGCTGGTACGCCCTGAGACCAAGACACCCGGCATTTTCCCGCGTGCCTTCTACTACTACGGCACGGGCCAATACATTTGCGCCATTGGCAACCGCTTATTCGTGTATTCGGTGAGCCGCACGGCAAAGATTGCCGCATGGTCACAGTATTTCTTGACGCACCCGGTCGATGCTTTCGCAGAGCTTGGCCAAGAGCTTTATATCCGCTCCGGCGATTCAGTTTTCAAGCTGGACCCAGCCGCGTGCTCTGACGACGGCACCCAGTTTGAGGTGTTGCTCGACTTGCCTTACATGAACTTCAAGACGCCCGGCCAACTCAAGCGCATTTATGGCGTGGACTTGGTGATTGACGGACGTTGTGAATTCTCGATTGGCTACGACGTGCGCGACCCGGACGCCTTCACTACACCCGTGAAGGTGAAGGGCAATACCCGCCCGGCTGGAATGATTCCCGTGGAGTGCAGCGGTACCGAGTTTTCGCTTCGCTTCCGCAACTTCGATTCCAAGCCATTCAAGCTGGATGCGGTGACGATTTACTACGACGTGCTGGGACCAGTTTAATGAACCTTCGCTTGGCCACCGTTGACGACCTGCCTGAGATTTGCGTGCTTGGCAGAGGTATGCACGAAGAATCCAGCTTCGCGCCCATGGACTACGACAACGACATGGTGAAAGAAACCTTGTTGGATTTGATGCACAAAAATCAGTTCGTGGTGGTTGCAGAGGGTACAAATGGGGAAATCATCGGCGGCATGGCTGGGTCCGTGACGCAAAGCTGGTTTGGCAAAGACAGCGTGGCCAATGACTTGTGCATATTCATCCACAAGGACCACCGGGGCGGAATGCTCGCAGTCAAGCTAATCAAGCTATTTGTGCAGTGGGCCAAGCTCGCAGGCGCAAAGCAAATCAGACCCGGCGTTGTCTCTGGCAGCAGGACCGCCGAAGCATTGTATGAACGACTTGGCTTCAAGAGGACTGGGGCCACATTCTGTATGGAAGGGGAATAACTATGGGCGGCGGTGGCGGCGGCGGCGGCGATGGCGGTGCAGGACAGCGTGAGACAGAGCGACAAGCTCGAATCAAGGCTGCAACTGACGAAATCAACAACATTTTCAACAACAAATATCGTCAGAACGTGACGGTATATCGTGACGAGAGCGGCAATCAAATCACCAAAGAGCAGTATGACGCGCTCATGGCGAACTATGACCCGACGCCAATCACATCGACAGATGCAGAAGGCAATGCCGTTACATCAAGTGCGGCAGGACCATCAAGTGCAGTTGAATCTATTTGGGCAGATGGCGACCCCAACAACTCACGCGAAAAACTCTACAACGACCAAAAGACGGCGGTGTACGACCTCAACAAAACTGAGGTGGACCGTCAAGCCAAAGAAGCCGAACGCAAGACGCGTTTTGGTTTGGCCCGTGTTGGCTTGCTTGGTGGCTCCGAAGACGTGGATGCAGCGGCAGAGAATGACCGTCGCACCAATGAAGGTTTGATGCGAGCTGGTGGCATTGCCGACCAAGCGGCTGCCGACTTCCGTGTGGCAGACGAGCGCACACGCTCCAACCTTATCAGCATGGCCCAGTCTGGAATTGACACTGGCACTGCCGCACAAATGGCGCTTGGTGGCTTGAAGGCCAACGCTGACAGCATGGCCGAAGCACGCGCAGGCGCAACCGTCGGCGGCTTGTTCAATGACCTGAGCCAAGCCTATTTGGCCAACCAAGTTTTGGCTGGCAAGGCCAACGGCGCAGGCTATGGCCAGCAATGGTATGGCGTGTCGAACCCACGACAAACCAGCCAAGGCACCGTGCAGAGCTAAGGGGAAGACGTGCAAGAGTTAGTCGTCAGCAGCCCAAGCAACATTGCCGTCACTGGCAATGCGTGCTTGCCTGCCATGACCCAAGACCAAATCAACAAGGTGGAAGTCTTGGAACATTTCTCGCGTGCGCTTTGCGAGCAAGAGAACATACCGACTGAGCACTTGATTCACGGCGGCATGTATGCCCGCACCGTCCACATGCCAGTGGGCACCGTACTGACTGGGGCGCTCTTGAAGCTGCCCACCGTGCTGATTGTCGCGGGCGATTGTGCGGTGTTCATTGGTGAAGAAACCATTGAGCTTCGTGGCTATTCGGTACTGCCAGGCAGTGCTGGCCGCAAGCAGGCATTTCTTGCACACACCGACGTGAGCATGACCATGCTATTTCCAACGCAAGCCACGACAGTAGCCCAAGCAGAGCAAGAATTCACTGACGAATACGAGCTTTTAATGAGCAACTTTCAAGACTGCGTGACCACACGAATTACAGGAGAGTGACATGGCAGGTGTATTAACCGCAACCCAAATGGCCGCATTGGCGGCGATGGTTGCTGGCTCATATATGCAGTATCAAGCAAACGTCGATGCCGCAGACCGTCAGCAGTCAGCCATTCGTCAAAGCCTCGACCGCCAAGCCGAGCTGCAAAAGCAAGCCGAAAAAAAGGCGGTGGACACTGCCGCCAAATTTGCGCCGGGCGACCGAATCAAAGAGCAGGCCGCGCTTGAGCAGCAAATCACCCAAGACCTGATTAAGCCCGTCAATGAAAGCCAAGCCATTCGCTCCGAGCAGGCCACCACGCAAGGCGACGTGTCGGGCGACTACTCAACAGCCAAAGCAACGGCCACGGCCAACTCATTGAAATCGGCGGAAGCGCTCGCCCGCTTGCTGGGTAAGACCACTTCGGCCAACCGCTTGCGCATGAATGAGGGCATTCGCCTCATGGACACTGGCCAACAAATTGACCAGCTCAACAGCTTCTCGCGTGGCCAACAGGCTGCCGACCAAATCGGCATTCAAGTTGCTGGCCGACCTGATGCCGAGCAAGTCTTCATGGGTAGCTTGCTGCAAGCAGGTGGCAGCGCCGGGATGATGTACGGCGGCGGTGGAACCACGGCAGTGTCACCAGCAGAAGTGAATGCCGCGAATGCCAGCGCCGACCCTATTGCGTCGCTCAACGCTCAAAAGGGATGGACGGGCACAAACAACAATTCTTGGTTGAGCGCATTCAAAAAATAAGGCACACACATGAATTTCACACTAGACGGCGCAAGCGGCGCACAAGCAGCAGGCCAAGGACTTGGCAGCATGTTCAAAGCTGCCGCCATGGCTCCATTACTTCGCCAGCAGGCAGAGGCCGATTCGGCGCTCAAGGGTGCGCAGCTCTACCATCACACGATGGCAGGCAATAAGTTGGGCGTGGAAGCAAACCAAAAACTTGGTGCGCTGGCTATTCAAAACGACCCGCTCGAAAACACCATGCTGAGTTTGGGCCTGCCGACACAGCTTGCGCCAGCCTTCCGCGAAAAAATCACCACGGGCAACTGGGGTGGTCCATACGTTGCGCCTGCCGACGGCGTGGGTCCAACCATGCCAGCGCCAGCCAATGACGACACCGTGAAGAAATTGGCCCAAGCAATGTCGCTCACCCAGCGCATGTTTGCCACTGGCAGCAACGTGCACCAAGGCGCACAAGCGGCACTGGAAGAACAGAAGGCACGCGGAATTGACGCGGTGGTGGCCAACCCAGCGCTCGCACCAAACTACGGCAAAGCCAATGCAGCCGCAGCAGGCAAGCCGCTTTTCGACAATGTGGGCAATACGGGTTACAGCATTGACAGCTTCACAGGTGGACAGGCAGAGGCCAACCCAGTTTTGGCCAAACTCTTTGCCACTGTGGAAAATTCCAAGGCTAATGAGAACAACGCGCAAGCCAAGAACGCCAACGCGTCGGCACGCAAGCACACGCTCGAAGGCGACGCGCTCGATGGCGCAGCAGGTGGAAACGGCGGCAGCGGCAAACCTTTGACCAATGCACAGCTTCGTACCAACGAAGACGTGGAAGCGGCACGCAAGTACGTCACCGACATGCCACGCGAAACAATCGCGGCAGTGTTGCGCAAGAACGAAATGGACTTGACCCAGCAGGACAAAGACGTTTTGGCCCGCATCAAGAAGGCACGCACTGCCAAGTTTGGCGAGAAGGGTGTGCCCGACCAGTACAACGACATGCTTGGCCTTGACCAGAATGTTGTGCAGCAACTTGCAGGCGCTTTAGCCAACCCCGGCACCAACCAAGCTGGCGTGCTTTCAAAACTCTTTGGCGGCACTGACAAGCCAATGACAGAGGAAGAAATCGTCAAGGGCGTGATGGCCAATGCTGGAACGGCAGAGCAGGCGAACCAAGCGCAATACGTCGCAGCAGCAAAGACGAAAAACCGCAACGGAACACCAGCGCCAGCAGGTGACAAAAATCCGTCGGGTGGTGGCGCAGCTCCCAAAATTGAGGCCAAAGTCCCCGCTGGCTACAAGCAGATTGGCACCTCAAACGGCAAACCAGTCTATCAAGCACCAGACGGGAAAAAATACGTTATGGAGTGATAAATGGCCCTTCAAGAGTTCACCGGGAAACTAGACGAAACCCCCAAGCTGAAAGAATTTACCGGGAACCTTGATAGCGAGAGCCAAAGCACTGGCGGCACGCTGGGTGAAATCACGTCGGTAGTCAAATCGCTTTTTGCACCCAAGCCTGCCAGCGTCATGGAAGGATTGCCAGCCGACCCGGCGGCTTTTGACTTCAACAAGGCAAGCCGCCTGCAACGCCAGCTAGACGACGAAGCCCAGCGACGCAAAGACTTCGGCACCATTGGTCCGATTGTCGGACCTAAGCCGTCCACCATGAGCGTGATTAACGGCCTATTCACTGACTTGGTGGCGGGCGGCAAAGGCACCCGTGCTGGTATCAACCAAATGGCGGGCGACCTTACTGGCTCCGAATACCTGCTAGACAAAGCCCGACGCGAGCGTGGCCAAGCCGACTTGATGACGGCGGTAAATACGCCTGAGTTTGAGAGCGAGACCGCCAAAGGCGTTTATGGTGGCGTATCAAGCATGGTGCGCAATGCCATTCCCACGGCAGCGGCCATCGTCACGCGAAACCCTGAATTGGCGCTTGGCGGCATGGTGGCCCCCATGGTGCCCGACGAATACAGCAAATTCCGTCAGCGTGGCGCAGCGCCCGGCGAGGCTTTGCTTGGCGCAACTGGTACCGCAGGCATTGAATACCTCACCGAGAAAACGCCCATGGGCTTCTTGGTCAACAACTTTGGCAAAGCTGGTACCGCAAAAATCATTTCTAGTTTTATTGCAAAAGATGCAATCCCCGAACAGGTTGCCACGCTTACGCAAGACGCCATTGACACCGCCATTGCCAACCCTGATAAAACTTGGGGTGAATACTTAGCAGAACGTCCAAGCGCGGCGTATCAAACATTGGTGGCGACTGCAACACAAGCAGGATTGATGGGAGCTGCAAATTCAGCAACGCGTCGATTGATGAATCAGCCAGAACCAACGCAACCAGTCGCGCCGACCAGCACCGACTATCAAGCGCTGGTCAACAAAGTATTTGGCAACGGCCAAGCGCCCGCAGCACCAACGCAGCAAGCGCCCGTATCGGTGCAGCAAGCGCCTCAAATCACCCCAGTGGCACCAGCACCCCAGCCAGCGGAGCAAACGCCCCAGCAGCCCGCACAAGCGCTGGCGCAGCTCATTGCCAACACTGCCACCCAAGAGAGCCCGCTCGATGTGCCAAGCACGTCGCTGCCGTCAGTCATTGACCCGCTGAATGGAAATACCGTTGAGCCAACCGACCCGCGTTATGCCGACGTGGTAAAGGCGAAGGGAAGCGCAGCACCAGAAGAAGCCCGCGCCCATGTGGCCACGCTCACACCCGTGGCTGACGACATTCAACTGGACAAGGAGCCCGTAGCCAATGGCGCAGAAAATGTTTTACAGCCCGTGGATTCAAGCACCACTGGAAGCGTTGCACCTGACACAGACACAAGCGTGGCAGCTCCACAGCGAGTACGCGACGCCGGGCAACTGGACCTCACAGGAAATGGAACGACTGAGCCAGCGGTGCGCACTGCACCATTGGCAACCGACGGACAGCTACCGCAGCAAGATGCACCTGCAAACGCCCAACCCGTTGCCGATGTAACGGCACCCGTTACGCAGCCTGCCACCTTGGTGGCTACCGAGGCAGGGGCCGGGGATGCCCAGCCGTCGCAGGCTGCACCCACAACCAAGCCCACGGGCTACATTGGCCAAGACGGCACCAGCATTGACGAAGGCGGCACGCCATTCAAGACCAAGCAGGCCGCACAGAAGGCCAAGAAGCTGCAACCCATGATGCGCGTCAAGCAAGTCGAAGGCGGCTTTGTGCTGGCTGACAAGACGCCCGCGCAGCTCGCAGCCGAAGCCAAGGCAGCCAAGCGAATCAGTGGAGCGAATGCAGAAGCCGGGTCCAAAGGCAAGCCAATGGCTGCCCATGAATTCATTGCGTCGCGTGGTGGCATGGCTCCGAGCGAGCGCTCCGACCTTGGTATTGAAGGCAACATCAAGATTGGCAACCGCTGGCTTTTCGCTGGCGCTGGCAAAGGCATGACCATTGCCCAAGCCACCGAGGCATTGCAAGAGGCTGGCTATCTCAACGAAGACAGCCACAACGCAGCGTATGACCTAATCAAACGCAGCGTGAGCAATCCCCAGTACACATACGAAGGCTGGGACCGAATCGCAGAGCTGGAAATGCAAACCCAGTTTGAGGACTACTTGGCCAGCCAACAAGAAGCCGCCCAAGAAGACAACTTCGACCCATTTGCACCGCTCGACGATGCAGGCTTCACACAAGAAGACGCAGACGCGGCAGGGTTTGGCCAAGCCTCACCTGAGCTGCAAGCAGAAGTGGCCGCGCTGGCTGCCCAACTGGATGCACAAGGCATGGACGCCGAGGGCATCATGGAGCGAATCGCGGTACAGTACCCACAAGCCACCCAAGACGAATACTATGAACACGCCAAAGACGCAATCACCCAAGCCATTGCCGAAGCAACCAAGCCCGCAAGCAGTGGAAATGCTGGCCAAGATGGTGGCCAACAAAGCGCAACGCCAGAAACAAGCGCAGAGCAAGCCGACCAAGGGCTGACCAGCTACACGCCTCAAGACATTGAGGACCGCTTGGCCAAGCTCGAAAAGTCCGAGCAAGAGCGCAAACGCCAAGAGCAAGAAGCCGAGCAAAAGGCCAAGGCCGACGCCGAGCGCGACACCTTCACCCTGACTGGCAGCGACCGTGCTGCCGACGTGGCCGCAGCACAAGGCCAGCAGGATATTTTCAGCGCTGCAAATGATGCGCAAGCCGCAGAGCCGCAAGCAGAAGCGAAGGCAGAGCCAGCGCCAGCCAAACCAGCACGCAAACAAAAAGACACGGCTGCCGCATTCCGCACCAAGCTGGAAGACCACTTTGCCGTGGGCAACATCATTAAGAGCGACTATTGGGGAACACATAGCCGCGTCACTGCATTCGACTGGAATGATGGCAACTGGTCCGTCACTCAAGAGAAGGTTGAGCAAAAAGATGGTGAGTGGGTTGCCGTCGAAGGACCGCGCAGCCATTCCACTGCACCGTCGAAAAAAGACGTGGTGGTGGAGCGTGCCGAGCAACAAGCACCCGCACCAGAGGCAAAGACCGACACCCAAAAAATCACCGACTTTGGCGAGAAGATTGGCGGCGCACGCAAAGACGTGTGGACCTCATTTAAAGACCAGCTCAATGAAGTGGAAGACGGCGACATTGCAAGCCAGCCACTTTCAAAGGTGTGGCCGCTGCCTGACTACCAAGCAATGATTGACGGCGGCACCGACCCTTGGGCCGTGGCCTTCGTGCGTGCAGCACGCGACGAAATCCCAGCCAAGCCACGCGCACCGTACAAGGTCAAGCGTTGGGCTGGCCAAGTTCAATCGTTGCGCTCGATGGCCAACGACGTGATGGCCGAAGACCCGACCGCACGCGAGAAGGCCAAAGAGCTTTTCAACAGCTCAACAATCCTCAAGCCGTTGCGTGGGCGCGTTGAGCTTTACATGGAAGTGGGCCATTCAAAATCACTTGAAGGCATCACGTTTGAGAACAACTTTTATTCGCTCTATCGTGGCGAGCAAAACGTCAGCAAGTGGGTAATTTCGCAGCGCACCAGTTCGTCATTTGGCAACTGGCCACGCGAATTTGTGGCGACCGACACCAAAGAAGAAGCCATTGCCAAGTTCAAGGAAATGCACGCGGCGCTGGGCAGCAAGTCAGACGCGAAGAAGCAAACCAGCTTTGACATTTATTCAAAACTCAAAGTCAAAGGCTACTTCGTCGGCAAGAAAGTTGGCCGCAACTACATTGATTTGGCCGGGCCATTCGACACGGTGAAAGAGGCCCGCACCTACAAGAACGACAGCCAAGACGAGCTGGTGGCCAAGCTGGAAAAGGCCAAAGAGATTCCCATGGAGCGGCGCAATATCAACGACCCACGCGTGGGCGAAGACATGCGCCATGGCCAAGACGTAACGCCACAAGAATTTGGCCAAGCGTTTGGTTTCCGTGGCGTGGAGTTTGGCAACTGGGTTGAGCAAGGCCGACGCCAACAAGACCTCAATGACGCATACGACGCATTGATGGACATGGCCGCGTTGCTCGATATTCCACCAAAGGCAATCTCGCTGAATGGCGAGCTTGGCCTTGCATTCGGTGCCCGTGGTGGTGGTGGCGTCAACCCGGCAGCCGCGCACTATGAGCGCGACAAGGTGGTGATTAACCTGACCAAGAAAAATGGCGCAGGCAGCCTTGGCCATGAATGGTGGCACGCGCTGGACAGTTACTTTTCACGCCAGCGCAAGAAACCAGACGGCATGATGACTGACGCCACAGACGTGAAGCTGGCGTCGCGTGACAGCAAGTATTTCTACGAAGACAAGGGCGTGCGTCAAGAAATGATTGTCGCCTTTGGCCGCGTGATGAAGTCGATTAACACCACGGCCATGAAGGCCCGCTCAAGCGTGCTGGACGGAAAGCGAAGCAAAGAGTATTGGACCACCGACGTGGAAATGTCGGCACGCGCATTCGAGAGCTATTTGATTTCAAAGCTGCACGACCAAAACGCGTCCAACGACTACTTGGCCAACATTGCCAGCGAAGACACTTGGAACGCCATGGCGGCGCTTGGCATTGAGCTGGACAACAGCTACCCTTACCCGACAGCGGGCGAAATCCCTGAGATTCGCGCAGGCTTTGACGCATTCTTCAACGCCATTGAGCACCGGGAATCGGACAAGGGAATTGAGCTTTATGAACCCGAAGCTCAATACAATGTTGACGCACCCAAGACAAAATACACCGATGACAAGCAACTCCAACTTTTCCTCGATAACGGACCTGACCAAAGCCAAGCAGGCACGCGTGGAGAAGTTGCCCAACGGGCAGCCGTTGCCGCCGTGGACGACCTACGACGCACCGAAACCTTACTTGGCCTCGCCTTGTCAAGTGATTACGCTGCCCGTCAACGCGCAACCCTTGTCGGACAAACAGTAAGCAGCACCGAAGACCTCGCCACGCTGGCGCAGGTGTACCGCGACCCACGTTTTGAAACCTTCCGCGTGGTGTTCGTCAATGACAGTGGCAACGTCGTTTCCCAAGTTGGCCTCACCAGCCGCTTGCCAGCCTCAACGCAGGCAATCATGGGCAATGACGCTGATTCGTACCTTGCCAGCATTTCAGCCACCGCACGCAACCGTGGCGCGACGGGCTATTACTTGCTGCACAACCACCCCAGCGGTGAGCCTGCACCAAGCCGTGCCGACATTCGCCTCACGCAACACTTTGCCGAAACCATCAAAGATTTGGAATTCAAATCGCATGTGGTGATTGACACCAACAAGTACACCACCATTGGCAAGACGGGCCTGACTGATTTCTTTTACAAGAACTTTGGCCAGCCTGAGCCATTCACCGCGCAGGAATGGGCCGACGTAAAAATTGGCGGGCCTGCCGACGTTATGAGCATGACCAAGCGCCTTGAAGTTGACCGCGATTCGGTGACATTGATTCACACTGATGCGCAATTCAAGGTCAAAGCTATTAGCACCATCCCCGTGAAGGTGGCTATTGGCGGCGACAGCAAAAAGGCAATCATCAAGGCGTCACTGAAAACGCAAGGCTCGCAGGTGTTCGCAGTGAGCACCAGCCCCATTGCATTGAAGAAAATCGCACCCCACATCCGTGACGGTATCTTGGTGCGTGACGACGGCAGCGTGCGCAGCCTTGCCGAATCGGGCGAGCTTGGTGGTGGTGAGCCATTCCCAGCCAGCCGACGCACACGCCTGAGCCCCGACACCAGCCCTGAGTTTGGCTACCTTCGCAGCTTTGGCCAAGAGGCCGAATTGAAGGTTGCCGAGCTGGGCAAGGAATATGGCGGCGACCAGCAAACCGAGCTTGACCTCAACGTGCCCGGCGTGAAGTTGGAGCCAGTCAGCGCCAAAGACGCATTCAGCCTTGACACCAATGCAGCAGGCCGCAAAGAGTGGACGCTTGGCCGCAAGCTCTACGACAACATGGCCACGGTGGCCACGGAATACTTGGGCCGGGTGAAGCTGGCCGACAACCGACCTGCCGAATTCAAGCAGATGATGCGCCAATTCCGCGTGGACCAAAACAAGGCCACCGAGAGCGCCAAGGCCATTGCAGAGAAGGGCATGGAGCTGACGCCTGAGCAACGCGTGCTCTTGTCCGACCTGATTGAGAAGCAGGGCATGGTGGGCGACGTACCACCGCAGGAAATGGTGGAGCTGGCCGCGTCAATCACTGCCGCGCTGGAAACCCAAGCCCGCGACCTCATTGAGCTGGGCATGTTGTCCGAAGACCGCTTGGTGAAAGACTACCTGCCACGCCTATACAAAACGCCACTGGTGGCCAGCCTCACCAACAAGCAAATGTTTATGTCGTGGTTCACCAAAACCCGCATGAAGATTCGTGGCGCTCGCCTGCAATCGCGTGGCTTGGTCAATGAGGTGCCGATTGAGAAAGTCGAGCTTGCCAAGAAATTTGGCTGGAAGGTATCGAGCTTGGCCGACGGTGACAACCTGCCGCAAAACTTGTTGGACGTGCTCGAATCGGGCGGCAAAATCCCCGCGAAATTCAAAGGCACCAAAGTCGTCATGTGGCGCGACTTCACTGAGAGCGAGCGGCAGGACATGGGCGAAGTGCGTGACGCGGTGTTGCGCTATGCCATGGGCTATGTGGAGACCCAGCGCGACGTGGCCATTGGCCGCTTGTTCAAAGCCGTGGCCACCAACCCCGACTTGGCCAAGACCTTCAACCCCGGCGGCTGGGTGCAGGTGCCCAACACCGAAATCAAAGGCGCACCCGGCACCAAGACCTATGGCGCACTGGCTGGCATGTACGTCGAGCCACAAGTGGCCGATTCACTCAAGCGCAACACACAACCCAAGGGCGTGCTCATGGCCGCTTACGACAAAGCGTTGGGCTGGTGGAAAGAAGGCAAGACCGTTTGGAACCCAGTAAGCCACGGCAACAACGTGGTGAGCAACGTGTTCGTGATGCACTTTGCTGGCCTCAACCCTGCCAACCCTGCCAACTGGCGCAACACCGTGCGCGAGTACCGCACCAAGGGCCAGTATTACCAAGAGGCCGTGGACAAAGGCTTGTTCGGTACCGAGTGGGCAACGATGGAAATTCAAAACTTGCTCATGCCTGATTTGGCCGACATGGCCGACATTGAGAGCGTGGCAACGTCGCGGGTTTCCAAGGTGGCTGAATTCTTGAAGAAGACAGGCAAGCCCGTGAGCTGGTACCGCGAGAACATGCAGCGGGCCTATGAGTTTGAAGACCAATTCTTCAAGCTGATGATTTACGCCGACCGACGCAAGGCAGGCATGACGCCTGAGCAAGCTATCGAGGACACCGAGCGATACATTTTCAACTACGCTGATTTGCCAGAGGGCGTGGAGAACATCAAGCGTGTTTACAGCCCGTTTTTCTCATACACCTATAAAGCCGTGCCGATGGTGATTCACACCGCCATGACGCGCCCCGACCGCTTGCTGGTGCCCATTGCTTTGCTCAGTGGTGCCAACTGGCTGGGCTACCTTATCAGCGGTGGTGACGAAGACAAAGAGCGCAAGGGCTTGCCAGACTACATGCAAGGCCGCTCTGCCATTGGCACGCAAAAAGCCATTCGTATGCCATTCGACGTGGAAGGCAAACCAGCCTTCATGGACGTGACGCGCCGGGTGCCGCTGGGTGATTTGTTCGACACCAACAACCAAGCCAACGGCCTGCCAGTGCCCGCGCCTTTGATGCCTTCACACCCGTTGCTTTCAATGACGGCAGCAATCGCGTGGAACGTGGACACATTCAGCGGCAAGGACTTGGTGAAGAAGTCAGACACAGCTTGGGAAGCCGCGAAAACCCGTGCGGGCTACGTTTACAAACAACTGACCCCCAACGCGCCATTCGTGCCCGGCAGCTACAACTTCAACAAGCTCATGGATTCGGCAGCGTACAGCTTCGACACCGAGATTGGACCGTACACCGGGCGCACCAAAGCGGGCGACCCAATACCGCTTTCCACCACGCTGCCCGACGTGTTCACTGGCACCAAGATTCGTGCCGTTGACCCTGAGCGTGGCATTGAGTACAAGCGTGCCGACATTGCCAAAGAGGTGCGCGAGATTCAATCCAATATCCGAAGCGCTAACCGCAATCAGTCCATGACCAGCGACAGCCGCGAGCGCTACAACCAAGAGCAACGCGACAAGCTGGACGAGCTGAAAAAGAAACGCGAAGCCCTGCAATAAATATCCGTCGCCACCTTTGCGCCCCCATAGCATTACTGCATGGGGGTGTTTTTATGAGCGCAATTATTTCGTTTTTGGGTGGTGCGGCTTTCCGCATGATTTGGGGCCAACTGGCTGACGTGTGGACCAAGTGGCAAGACCACGCGCATGAACAAGCCATGCTCAAGTTGCAGGGCGAGCTTGACGACAAACGACATGCACGCGACTGCGAGCGCATACGCTTGCAATCAGAGCTTGGCGTCAAAGAGGTGATGGTGCAGGCTGACGCCGACATTGCCCGCATTGAGGCCAACGCATTCTTGGCTGCCACCAGCCGAGCCACTGAGAAGACTGGCATTTGGCTGGTTGACCTTTGGAATGGCGTTATTCGCCCGGCAGCCGCGTCGCTGGCGCTATACCTTTGGGTGTGCGCATTGAACACGCAAGGCTGGGTAATGACCGACTGGGACCGTGAGCTTGTCGGCGTGTGCCTTGGCTTCTATTTCGCAACCCGCGTGATGAATCGTGACAAACGAGCAAGCTGATTTGGCCGCGCTCTATGAGCTGATTCGCACCTTTGAAGGGTGCAAGCTGGTGCCGTACTTGTGCCCGGCTGGCGTGTGGACATGCGGGTGGGGTTCAACTGGCCCCGACGTTTTCCCCGGCAGAGCATGGACCCAAGAGTATGCCGACCAGCGAATGCGCATGGACGCGCTCAAGTTCGCACGCGGCACGCTGGCGCTTTGCCCAAATCTCAAAGGCGACCGCCTGAGTGCCATTGCTGACTTTGCCTACAACTTGGGGCTTGGTGCATTGCGTGCGTCAACGCTTCGCCGGGTGGTCAATGCTGGCAACTGGGAAGCTGCCAAGGTGCAGCTCATGCGCTGGGTGCAAGGCGGTGGCCGCGTATTGCTTGGACTGGTCAAACGACGAAAGGCCGAAGCCAATTTACTCTGACCCCGCCTACATTACCGTGAAGTCCACACGGCGCACTGAGGCGGAAATATCAGTGCGGGAGACCTTCCGTGACGGCCATGGATGGATGGTGCCGATACCGCAGGCGGATGTGCTTCGGCATAGTCGGAATCCGCCACCCTTTATCAAGCAACCCGGCGCATGGGTACCACGTTGGTTGGCGGCTTTGGCGCTTCGCCAGTTTCGCAAGAAACCACAAAGTCAGCCCATGCAGCCATGGCGACGCGACGCTCAGGGATTTCTTCACGCACGTCATAAATGGCTTCCATGCCTTTGAGTGTGTGATTGAGGGCAATCTCGCTTATGTCACGCGAGAAGCCCAAATTGCGCAGGTGGCCTTTGGCGGTTGAGCGCGTATCGTGTGGCGTGAACCTTCTAATATCCAAATCACCACGCACAAACGCACGATTGAACGCAGCCCAAAGCGTTGTGCGTCCAACGTGAATGTCGCCACCATTGCGCTTCACCACGTCGGCACGCCTAGCGGGCAGGATGTACTTTGAATCTCCAGCCATGGCAATCAGCTCGCGGAACCATTCAACGACCACCGGGGACAGCGGAACAAGAAACCCGCTTCTGGTTTTCACGTCCTCGTCGGGCACCCACCATGATGCGTTTTCAAAATTGATGTGCTCTTTTTGAGCCTTGACCAGCTCAATGCCGCGCACGCAGGTAGACAACAGAATGCGGAATGCAAGGCCATTGTCTCGGCCAATGGTTTCGTCAATGGTGGGCAACATGCTTTGCAGCTCTTTGGTGTCGAGCATGACGCGCTTTTTGACGGGTGGCCTATCACCAAACAAAGCCTTGAGCTTGATGCCCGTGCATGGGTTGGCCGGGATAATCGTCAAGCCAATGGCGTGGTCCATGAGCATTGAGATTGAGGTGAGTATTCGCTTGGAAATGGTCCAAGTGCGCTTGGCGTTTTTGAGCATGTGCACCACGTCAATGGACGTGATGGCCCTGACTTCCCAAGCGCGGAACATTGGCAAAATGACTTGGTTGAAGTCGTCATTGCGGTATCGGATTGTGTCCTTGGCATAGCGCTCGGCAGTCAACACCTTGTCACGGTAGTCGTCAATCAGCTCTACCATGGTCCAAGCCTCGGCAGCGCGTGCCTTGGACTTGCTCTTTTCGGCGGCAGGGTCAATGCCCGAATCAATCTTTGCCCGCAACGCACGGGCTTGCTCACGGGCAGACGACAAGGAAACGTCGGGGTAGTTTCCGACGGTGACTTCCCGGCGACGGCCAGCAAAGTTGCGGTAACGCAAAACCCATGTGGCGGTGCCCGCGTCAGACAGCGTGAACGTGAGACCGTCACCGTCCGACTTGGCAACTGGCTCACCTTTGGAGACCCAGCGCTTGAGCTGCAAGTCAGATAGTGCATGGATGATTCTTGGCATTTTTCCCCCTTGGGTAGCTAGGCGCTTTAGCTACCCATCTAGCTACCCGAAATTAGTGCAACACACTGAGACATTAAGAAACGACGTGGATACAAATATACAGACAAATCAACGGGTTTGCCACTTCCGTGAGACATGCTGAAACGTCGTGAATCAGTAATTCATGTTGCATGTCGCAAGTTTCATAAAAAAATAAATCCGTTCTGCATCAAGTATTTGCAAGCGTTTTTGCTTGGTTGAACCGGGTAAGCTACCCACCTAGCTACCCGATTTTGGCCCGCTTCACTGGCTGCATTCGCTCATGTACTTGTGCAGGCTTTCGGCGGTGATTCCGCTGGCGCGTGTGCTGATTTTCACCAGCTTGAGCTTACCAGCAGAAGCTAAACGGTAAATGGTTGCACGCGAAATGTCCAACTTCTCGGCCACCGTGCTCACGCGGTAGGTGAGCGCTGGGATTGTGCTTGTGGTCATTGCTCCCCCTTTGGTGTGCATGTGTGAATGTGCGGCTCGTCGGATTTGAGCCAAAACTCTTGGCCACAGTCCGGGCACTTCACCTTGCCGCGCTTTCCAAAAATGCGGTCCATGCCTTCGGCAAAAGACGCGTGATTGGTTGGCCGGGTGGTGCTGCCCTTGCCCGCTTCGCGGTGTTGAATAGGTGGGTGTTGGTCGCTCATGTTGTCCCCTTATGCGGTAGCGCGGCGCTCGGCTCGCAGTGTGTCGCGTGATTTGCCCATGTTGAAAACGCTATTCATGGAAAACATGGCGTGGCGCTTTCGGTCATAGCGGCGGCGGTTGTCCAGCTCGCTTGACTTTGGCTTCTTGGCGTCGGGCTTGGAGCCCAAGGCATAGACGGCACGCGGGTATCGGCGCTGTCCTTCGGCGTCGTACACCCAGCCCGTGATGTAGATTTGCTTGCCCACGCGGGGCGTGTCTTTGTGCAGGCGCGACAAAATGGCCGCAACCGAATCTCTGTCAATGCCAACGCAGACTAGGACTTCGGAACGCGTCATTGGGCCAAGCTCTGCCAGCCCTTTGAGAATGGCTTTGGTGGTTTCACCGTACTTGACGCGCATCACACAAACCCCTTGAGGTTGGGCGCAGTCCATCCAGCGGGCTTGCCGATTTTTCCGCCGGGCAGAATCACGGGCTTGCCGTCCACCAGCTTGGCGTCATTTGATGCCAGCACGGCCAAGTCGGCTTCGGGTTTGTTGAAGCGGGCGAAGTGGGCCACACCGTTGCCCGCCACTTCACGGTCGCAAAGGGCGTCGAGCGCGTGCTCACGCAGCTCAACGGGAATGCTTGCCTTGGCTTCGCCACGCTTGAACATGAAGCCCAGCGTTTGCAGGTCATAGACGATTTTGTTGAGTAGAAATTGGGCGGCGCTAGTGTCAGCCACAAGGCAGGCCAAGAATTCGACGCCTTCCTCAATGTCGCAGCCAATTTGCAGTGACAAGTTTTCGGGGCTTTGGTCTTTGCCGCAGGCGGTGAGCCAGTCGGCGGTTCGTTGAAAGTTGCTCATTTTTCTTTTTCTCTTTTAGGTGGGCCACCAAGCTGACACTGTGCTCTGGCAGGATTGCCGCCAGCCCGGTGGCCCTTAACGCTTACTCGCCTTTGGTGTACTCACCCAGCATCACGGGCATGGCACCGCCCAGCGCTTCACGCGTGAGGTCGGCCAGCTCGTTGGCCATTTCTTCCTCATGCACTTCTTGCTTGACGATTCGCAAGGTGATTGAAGGCTTGTCGCTGCCAGTCAAAACGCTCAAGCGCAAAATGAAGTGGCGCTCGGCCAGCTCTTTGTATGGCACGCAGGTGAAGTAAATGACGGTCGGGATTGGGTCTTGGCTAGTCGCCTGCACCGATTCAAATGCGCTTTTGCTGGCGCTCAGCGATTGCTCGCTGGCTTCAATCTTGCGCATGGATTCGATGGTTAATTTGCGCACGGCTGCAATGGCGTGCTTGGCCTTGACTTCGTTTTCATCCGTGAAGAATTGCAGGTTCTCGGTCCAGTCCTCAAAAAACTCGGCCACCATGGCTTGTGACAAGTGGCGACCTTGAGCCACTGACAGCAGCGCGGTGTAGGCAGCACTGCGCTTGAGCTTCAAGCGGGCTTTGTTGTCAGCGTGTCCGGGCTTGGCTGGTGTGCCAAGGTTGAGCACTGCGACGGCTGCCATTTCTTCGGCGTCAATGAACACCGCAGCGCCTTCTTCTTGGTTCGATGTGGCGTAAGTGGCGAAGTCCTTGAGCGATAGCGTGGACATGAGGCCACGGATGCGGCGACGGTTTTCAAGATAGGTTTCTAAATCGTGCTTCTTGAATGTCTCTGGCAGGGCCACCACAGCCTTGTCGTTGAATGTTTTTCTGATTGCGTCGTTGGCTTGGTTAATGCCAGCGCCTTCGTTGATTGCGTCGATTGCTTCTTTGTCAAACATGGTTTTCTTTCAGAGTTGCGACTTAGGCGATTTCGCCTTGCTTGCCAAACAGGTTGGCTTGGGCAATGCTCATGGCACCGCCTTTGCCGACGTACAAAACGGTCGAGCTTTCGATTTCTTCGCTTTGGTTGCCCATTGAGGTGGGGTTGGAGAATTTGACGCCGTGCATGACGCGCACTTGATGCGTGCCCGGCACTTTGAGAATTTCAAACGTCACGGACACTTTGCCCTTGCGCTCATGGTCAACCACGGCAGCGGCGACGCGTGAGAGCGCGGTGGAGAGCATCACTTCAAATTGGCCACCGTCCAAGTCGGTGATGAATTCGGCCATGTCGGTGGCGGCAGTGGATGGGCGATAAGATTTTGTTTTCTCTGTCATGGTCTTCTTTCTGGTTTACTGAATTTCCCAAAGGCTCACAGGGTTGCAATGCACTTTTGGGTCGGTGGCCGTGGTCCAGCCTTTCTTCACAATGAGCTTGGCGCGTGCTGCCTTGAGCATCACGGCACCCCAAGCTCGCTTGTCGGGTGGTGTTGGCAGGCCATGAAATTCAGCATGGGCACGGACGTACTCGCTGGTGATGCACTCGCCTTTGCCAAGGGTTTTGGCCACGGTCTTGAGGGATTCAAAGGCCCGGTCGGACCAGTTGAAATGCACGCGGTCAGCGTGGTTAATGGCACGTTCAATGCCTTTGTCGCGCAATGCTTGAGCTTCATTCATGGCCGTGAATCCTTAGAAGGGAATGTCGTCGTCCATGTCGTCAAAGCCGCCTTGTGCTGGCGCTGGTTGACGTTGTGGGGCTGGTTGGCGTTGTGCGGTAGGGCGTTGGTAGCCACCACCGCCTTGGCCACCTTCTTGGCCGTTGTCGTTCTTGCTGCCCAGCATCTTCATGTCGTCAATGCGAATGTCGAAGCTGGTGCGCTCTTGGCCAGAAGTCTTGTCGGTGTACTTGCTGGATTTGATTTTTCCGGCGACGTAAACCAACATCCCCTTCTTGACCCATTCACCGCAAATTTCAGCGAGCTTGCCGAAGGCGTTGATGCGGTGCCATTCGGTTTCTTCGCGTGGCTCGCCAGTGTTTTTGTCCTTCCACTTTTCAGTGGTGGCGATTGAGAAATTGACCACGGCTTCGCCGCTTGGCAGGTAGCGCAATTCGGGGTCTTTTCCGACGCGGCCAATGAGTTGTACTTTGTTCAGCATGTGTTTCTTTCGTTGGTGGTGCTTATCTCAGGTTCTCGGCACGGCTCGCAGCCGCAATGGCTTTGAGCAGTAGCGATTCGCTGACTTGTTCTTCGGGTTGGATGTATGGGGTTTTTGTGAAGGGCTCGTCATTGCCAATGAATGACACGCCCCAGCTATGGACCGCATAAATGTTTGTTTCTTCCTTGACCCGATAAATGCCTTCGCCGGGCCAATTTGCTTTGGTGGTCCAGTCGTCCGGGCACTTTTCGATTTCGACGATTTCAATGACGAATTTCATGCGGCCACCTCATGTGCAAAAGTCATGCGGCGGTGAATCTCGCGCACGCGCTCCACGTCGCCACCGCAGTAGAGGGCCACGTCCTTGATGCGGCCAGCCTTCACGAAGTCCCACACCTTGCTGCCGTCGATTTCGTCACCGATTTCGGTGCCTTTGGTGGGGATGCCAAACACGCGGCACAACTTGTCGAGGCTTACGCGGTTGCCCACGCCTGCCCATTGCGTCATGGTGTCAAACACCTTGTCGTCCCATGGGCGTGCAGTGAAGGGGATGATTGGATGCGGCTTAATGCCAAGCATCACGGAGCGCTGGTAAATGAAGCGCAGGTCAAAGGCAATGACGTTGTGGCCAACAAACACCGGGCGCATGTCGCAGTTGGGGCTATACGCGTCGGCAATGACGCGATTGAGTTCACCCAAGAGGTAAGGCTCTGCCGTTTCCCATTCGTCCTTGTAAATGTTGATTGGCGCTTCTTCACCAATGGCCACCGACACGGAACACATTTGGCCAAGCGCACCGTCGAATGACGTTTTGCGCCAGCGTGCATCCACGCCCAAGTCAATCTCGGCTTGCTTGGCCATGATGTACTCGCCAATGGCGCTTTCGCTCTTGTAGTTGCCGGGTGCCTTGATGGCAGCTTTTTCTTCTTCGGCTTCTGCCTTCAAGGTAGCGAGCACGTTGGGGTGCTGGCCGGGGATGGTTTCAATGTCGATGTAGATGGGGGTGCCGTGAGTTTTCATTGTTGTGCGCCTTCGGTTGTTGCGGTTTTGAGCTTGGTGAGGTTTTTGATGATTGGCGCGTATGCGCTTCGCTTGATGAAGTTGAGGCTGCCGACCTTGTAGGCTTTGGTTATGTCTTCAAGTGGCTTGCCGACTTCGTTGGCCAACGCGGTGACGTTGGCAATTTCTTCGGGTGTCAGCAGCTCCACTTGTGGCGGGTTTGCTGGTGGTGGTGGGGTATCTTTTTTGGCTTCGTCAAACGCCTTCTTGGCTTCGTTGACATACTTGTTGTCGTCCCACAGGCCAAGGTGAATGTCAGCGGCAAAGCCAAGCCATGACATTGCTTTTGTCAAGGCGTCGGTGAGCGACTTCTTGGGGGCTTCTTCGTCGGTGAATGGCCCCCATTTGTTTTTGCCGACCATCATGGTTTGGCCATAGCCGGGCACTACGCCATCGGGGTGGCGCAAGTTAATGCGAATGACGTGCAGTTGTTCGTGGCCGATTACTTGGCCAGCGTCGCCCAGCATGGGCGCACCTTGGAAAACGCGGTCCTCAACAATTTCAACGCCCCATTTGCCGCCCATGGGTCCCCACATTTCGGTGGCGCGTTGAATGAGGTACACCGCATTGGTGGCCGTGCCCTTGAATCCGCCAGAGCGGGAAAACGATTTGGTGGCGCTGGGGTCGGGTGTGCGCACGGAATCCCAAAGCGTCATGTTGGTTGGTGTTGCTTGCTCAGTCATGGTGTTGCCTTAAAAAATTGCGTAACAGAGCGCCACCACGCACACGGCGGCGACGGCAATGAGGGTTTTGGTGGGGGCGGTTATCCAGTCCCAAGGACCGCTGATTGGCTGCGCCAAATCAAACGCTTCTTGGTGGCCTTCGAGGTGGTAAATGCCGCAGGTGTAGGGCGTGGGGCAGTCACCAGCGCCTTTGTTGCAGTTGCATGTGGGGTTCATACTGATTGCCCCAGTTGAGCCGCTGGCACGCCTTTGGTGTTGACGCAACGGAGCTGGCCTTCATTGGTCCAGCGGTGGGTGTAGCCGGGGCCATTGAGGCGCACGCAAATTTCGGTGGCGGCACGTTCGACGCGGGCTTCTTCGGCAGCCATTCGCGTGGCGTCATTGAGTTCTTGTTGGTATAGGCGCTGGCTTTCCAATTCGTCGGGGCCATCCAGCAGGTGAGAGCTACCCAGTGCGAGCGCAAAGAGAATGGCCCAAAGCCAGTTGATTTGTGTGCGGTTGAGGTTCATTGCATGGACTCCCAACGTGCCACGGCCAAGTCGAGGTTGTGTTGCTCGGCTTCTTTGCGCAGGTGCTTGGCATATTCACGCTCAAGCGCCTCAATCACGGTTTCGGACAAGAGGTTGAAAATTTCTTTGCCTTCGACATAGACGTGCCACAGGTTTGTGGTGCCTTCGTCAAAGTAGCAAACCAACTCGGCGTCACTGTCGTGGCTGTCGTTGGCAACGTATCGGTCAAGGTCGGGGTGGATGGAAGCCAAGACCGTTGCGGTGCTTGGTGTTTGCTGGTTCAAGTGGTTCATTTAAGTGCCCTTCAAATTCGTTGTGAATGAATGTTAGCACACTTAAACCATGAATTGAAGCAAACTTAAAAATATTTTTAAGCAGGCGTAAAAAAACCCGCCGAAGCGGGTTTGTTGGGTGACTGGGTTTTCAGTCTATCGGGATGCCTTGGCGCTCAATGGCGCTTTGTATTGAAGCAGCCTTATTGGCTGCAAAGCGGGCCACCTTGTTGGCTTGGGCCAGCTCTTGCCGCATGGTCCAGTAGTCGTATGAAAACAGCGCCAGCAGAGCGATGCCAACGGTAATGAGGACGGTTTGTTTTTTCATTTCTTGCGGTACTTTCTATGCTCAACCATAGTGCCAACGATGCTGATTGGCTGGCTATCAGAACGCATTGATGGGAAGTCTTCATTGAGGGGCACCAGCTCAAACACCACGGTGCCTTGCTCATTGACGCCACGCGGGCGGTACTTCTTGAAGGTGGCTTCGTCGTCGCCATTCTTGGCCACAACAAAGTCGCCCGGCAGTGGCCCAACATTGGGGTCAATGATTACACGGTCGCCTTCTTTGAATTCGGGCAGCATGGAATCGCCCTTGATTTGCAGCGCGAACGCACTGCCGGACAACTCCAAGTCGGTGAGTAGCCATTCGTCGGCGTCGCCCGGCTGGTAGTTGTCCACTATCCCGGTCCAGCACCCGGCTTGCACATAGCTGATTAAGGGAATCCGTTTTGCACCAACGGGTGCAGCCATCACGTTTTGCGTGCTGGCCAACATTGGACCTTCACCCGTAATAAGCCAGCTCGCACGCACACCCGTTGCCGCTTCAAACTTCACCGCGCTATTGGCTCGCAAGTTCTTTGTCTTGCCCGATAGAAGCTGGGAAATGGCACTGTCAGACAAGCCAGTGTCAGCCGCCACTTGCGTGGGGGTTTTCTTCGCTACATCGAGCGCTTGGGCTATACGGTTTTTAAGTTCCATGTTTGAGACTTTAGCACACTAAAGATTTAAGTGTGTTGAAGTTTTCATCTTTTTTTTAAGTGCGCTTGAATTCTTGTCTTAAATGTGCTTAAAATGTGTATCGTCAGAAGTTAAGCACACTTTAAAGAAAATCAAGATGGAAACAAAAAAAGCAATAGAACTAGCGGGCTCGGCCACTTTGCTGGCCTCAATGCTTGGCATTACAGACAGCGCCGTGAGCCAGTGGGGAAAGACGATTCCCGAAAGCCGTGTGTGGCAGTTGCGCGTTTTGCGTCCTGAGTGGTTTATCGCCAAGCCTGCCACAAGCAAAAACGCCTTTGGTAAGCGTGTCGTCGAAAAGGCGGCTTGATGAATTACTACCCGTTTCACATTGGCGACTACGCCAGCGCGACGCGACACCTGAGCTGGGATGAAGACCTAGCTTATCGCCGCTTGCTGGACGTGTACTACACCAGCGAGAAGCCATTGCCAGAAGACGTGCGCCAAGTGTGCCGTTTGGTTTTGGCCACCACCGAATCGCAACGCGAAGCGGTGCAAGTTGTGCTTACCGAGTTCTTTGAGTTGACCGCCGAAGGGTGGACCAGCGCACGCGCCGACGCCGAAATTGTTGCCATGCTCGACAAGCAGCAGAAGCAACGCGACCGCGCCAACAAGCGCTGGGGCAAGCAAGTCGAAGGCGTTGGCAATGCAGCACCCGATGCCATGGCAATGCCGCGGCATGAAGAAAGCGATGCCACGGCACAAAAAACCGATGCCACGTCAATGCCACCAACACCAACACCAACACCAACACCAACACCAACACCAACACCAACACCAACACCAACACCAACACCAATTAAAGGTAAGAGCGCAAGCGCCAAGCGGGACAAGCCCGCTTCTGTCACCCAACCCGAAGACGTGAGCGAATCGGTTTGGCAAGACTTCTTGGTTGTCCGACAAGCAAGACGCGCACCGCTCACCCAAACCGCATTGGACAACATACGCCGCGAGGCTGGCAAAGCAGGCATGACGCTGCAAGCCGCCTTGGCCATGTGCTGCGCACGCGGGTGGAGTGGATTCAACGCGGGCTGGGAAGGCGTGAAAAACTTTACCAACCCGGTTAATCAAACGGGCGAAACCCAGTACCAGCGTGCAGCGCGTGAGCGTGCCGCCGAGTGGTCCCCGTCCATTGCCAAGACAGCGCCCATGCCTGAGCGCCAGCTTGGCCACGTCATTGAAGGCGACGTGACGGAAATCAAAACCAACTTGCTGGGGGCTGCATGAGTTTGCCAATGCCATGGGTGGAAAAGATTTTCGCCAAGCTCCAACTGACGTATGGCCGCGCCTTCATCCTGCAATACGACGGGCTTGAGCCTGCCGCAGTGAAAGCCGACTGGGCGCATGAGCTGGCCGGGTACGAAAACCACCCCGATTCAATCGCGTTTGCGCTGCAAAACCTGCCAATGGACAAGCCGCCAAACGTCCTGCAATTCCGCGCCATGTGCCGCAAGGCTCCGCCACCCGTGTTCAAGGCGTTGCCCGTGCCAGAGGCAACCCCTGAGCAGCGCGAGAAGGTGCGCCGAATGATTGGCGAATTGCGTGACCGCATGACGGGCAAGAAGGTGGGGGCGTGACATGCGAACCTGCGAACAACTTGGAATTTGCCAAGGCCGAGGCTGCGCCACCTGCGTGCCCGGCGTGCGAATCAGCCGCCAAGAAGCCATTGAGCGGGATTTACCGATTTACATGCGTGCAGTGCTGCGCCCGGCTAGTACTCAGTGCGCACCCGGACAAGCGCCAAGCGTCGGCCATGCTGGCAGCGATTGCGAGATTTCGGGAAAGCCCTTCGCGGGCCGACGTTTTGGAGTGCGTGCGCCAACACCTGACGAAACCCCCCTCAGCGTTGAAGAAGTCCGAATCGGACTAAGGGCGGGCGTTTTATGAAGGCAATGCTTGTGAAGACCGAGCGCGGATTACGCGGCTCTACATCGGAAGACCACACCGCATGGGAGAAATTTAAGCGTCGTTTGCAGACGTTGAAACCGGGTTCATTCCTGCGAATGGAATGCGTCAAGCCACGCAACGGACAACACCACAGAAAGTTTTTTGCCTTGCTCACGCTGGTGGCTGAAAACTCCGAAACCTATGACACCACCAAAAAAGCCTTGGTGGCCGTCAAGTTGGTGACTGGACACTTTGATTTGATGCTCAACCCGGTAACGGGAGAGGTGATACAGGTTGTTGAATCCATTGCCTTTGATGCCATGGACCAAGATAAGTTTGACGTGTTCTATTCCGCAGCGATTGACGGCGTGTTGCGCCACATCCTGCCCCACATCGAGAAGGCCCAAGCCGAGCGCCTTATTGACATGATTGTGTCGGGGTGGGCATGAAGGGACGTACACCAAACAAATCAGAGAAGGCGCTCCACAACGCAATGGCCTTACTGGGGTGCATTGCCTGCCGCAAAGACGGAATCTTCACCGAGCTGGTGAGCATCCACCACATTGACGGACGGACCAAGCCGCTGGCGCACTTGATGGTGCTGCCGCTCTGCGCTGGCCACCACCAAGACAACACCGGGGCACCCGGTTTGATTGCCGTGCATCCGTGGAAAAAGCGCTTTGAACAGCGCTATGGCACCCAGCTTGAGCTTTTGAAGGAGTGCATGACGCTCATTCAAGGCGAGGGCGTCGTGGTTGAAGCGGGGTGGCTGGCATGAAGCGAATGCTCGACATGGAAGATTTCCCCATGGGCACCCGCGTGACTACCCCCAGCGGGCGCACTGGCGTCGTGACCAAACACCGGGGAGCGGAAAGCAAGCTGGACCACTTCCAGCGCGTGACCGTGCTTTTGGATGGCAAGCGCAAAAACGATTACGTCACCTTGCAGCCGCACCTTCTTTTCATAAATCCGCCAGAGAGCGAAGACGCACCAAGAATTGAACCATGCAAGTAACCCTGCCGTTTCCCCCCAAAGAGTTGAACCCGAACCAGCGCAACCACTGGTCCGTGCTCGCTCGCGCCAAGAAGAAGTACCGCGAATTGTGCTGGGTGCTGGCGCTCAAGGCTGGCATTAACCCGGAAGCCGTCAAAGGCTGGGAGCGTGCCGACGTTCACCTCAACTTTTACCCGCCTGACCGCCGGGGCCGTGATGGCGACAACATGCTGGCCGCCATGAAGGCTGGCATTGACGGCTTGGCCGACGCCACGGGCATGGACGACAAGCATTTCAAAGTGACCTTTGACGTGTCCGACGACATAGGCGGCATGGTGAAGGTGAGCATTACCAAGAGGGAGCCAAAACAATGATGAACAACTTTAAGAGCGGGACCATGCGGGTACCCGTTGCTCGCCCGGTCAATACCGACATTCTCAAGGGCCACTACAACGGCAAAGAGCTGCGCCCGTATGAAGGCCGACCCGGTGCCAACGATGCACTTGCCCTGCCAAGCCGAATTGGCACCGAGCTGCGCTACCGCGACGGAAAGGTGGTGGAAGCATGAAAGTTACCGCAGAGCAATGCGTCATGGCGCTCAAGCGCCGAAACCTCAACAGTACCGCCAAGGAATTAGCCGACTACCTTGGCACCGACAGCCGTGCCGTGGCCACTGCCATGCGCAAGCCCGTGCGTGATGGCCGCATCACGATTCGATACACCCGCGGCCTTGGCTTTGGTGCGTCATACCGCTTTGTGCGATTGAAGGCGGTGAAGCCATGACACGCGAACAAGCGAGAGCAATTCTTGCGCACATCGACTTGATTAAGCATTTTGCGGAAGGTGGCGATATTGGTTTGCGACTTCACACGCATAGAGGTGAGTACGTTCATACCGTCCCACAACGACACATTGTTCTTGGAAATTTGCGAGAAGAAGGGACAAACCTTGTCCGGGTAAAGCCAAGATTTACCTACAACACAAAATTTGGCGTGCATGAGAGAAGCCCACGAAGCTGGCCTGAAACCATCCCCGAATCTCACATTATTAAGGGGGACGCATGAAGAAGCGCCAACGCCCGGTCAAGCTGCACCCATTCATTAAGCAGGCCATTCGCGCCAAGTGGCGGTCCGAAACCGTCAAGGCAGACATTCACACCTTCATGGGTGAGGACAAAGACAAGCTCATGGCATACGCCTCAGTGCTCTTTTTCGTCGCTGGTGGCTGCGCCATGTGGCTCAACTGGACGGGTGACGAGCCCGACTTCCGAATCCTGCGCGGCTCCGTGAATGCACTGGACGATATGAAGGTGCGCCACGGCATCACCCAAGACGACCGTGGGGCACTTCACGCGGGAATGCTCGCCGCCTCACGCATCCTTGAAATCACGCCCGAAGAAGTGGTCAACGACGCCGCGCTCATGTACGCCGAGCACAGCCGTGGCTACAACGTGGCAACAAAGCGCCTATGACTGACAAGCTCACCCCCAAGCAGCAGCGATTCATTGACGAGTATCTGGTGGACCTGAACGCCACCCAAGCGGCCATTCGCGCCGGGTATTCGGCTAAGACCGCCGGGCAGATTGGGGACGAAAACCTGAAAAAACCTCAAATCAAGGCCGCGATTGACGAAGCCATGGCCAAGCGCACCGAGCGCACGGAAATTGACCAAGACTATGTGCTCAAGACCATCAAAGACACCATTGAGCGCTGCGCCCAAGCCGTGCCCGTGACCGACGCCAAGGGCTTGCCCGTGTATGTGAAGACCCCGGACGGGCAAATCAGCCCAGCCTACAAGTTCGACGCCTTTGCCGTGCTCAAAGGGGCCGAGCTTTTGGGTAAGCACTTGGGAATCTTCATTGAGAAGCGCGAGCTGACTGGTAAGGACGGAAAGGACTTGGTGCCCGAAGCACCCAAGGGCGTGCTGGTTGTGCCCGGCGTAATGAACGAAGCCGACTGGGAGAAGATGATGGCAAAGCGCAAGGGTGGCGCGTGAGCAGTGTGACCGAATGGCAGCCGCTACCCGGCGCACAATTCCAGTTTCTCACCTGCCCGGTGTTCGAGGCTTTGATGCACGGCACCCGTGGGGGTGGCAAGACCGACACCTTGCTTATGTCCTTCGCCCAGCACACAGGCAAGGGCTTTGGCCAGCACTGGCGTGGCGTGCTTTTCCGCCTGACTTACCCACAACTGGCTGACGTGGTGGCCAAGTCGCGCCGCTGGTTTTCGCAATTCTTCCCCGAAGCCAAGTTCAACAAGGCTGAATACTATTGGGAGTGGCCCACGGGTGAAATGCTTTTCTTCCGCTACGGCGCCAACGAAGACGATTATTGGAACTACCACGGCCACGAATACCCGTGGCTTGGCTTTGAGGAATTGACCAACTGGCGTGACCTGAGCTTCTACGAGGCCATGCACTCCACCTGCCGCTCAAGCTATCCCGGTATGCCGCGCATGGTCCGTGGCACCTGCAACCCATTCGGCAAGGGCCACGGCTCAGTCAAAGAGCGCTTCCAGCTTGGCCGTGACGGTGTGCCTTCGGGCACTGTCCTGCGACTGGAAGGAGCCAAGCCCCGTGTGGCCATTCGCTCAAGCATTTATGAGAACAGCGTTTTGCTTGCCAATGACCCGGACTACTTGGCCACGCTCGAATCGCTCAAAGACCCAAACCGCCGCAAGGCATGGCTCGAAGGTGACTGGGACATTCACGTTGGCAGCTTCTTGGAGGGCGTGTGGGACGCTAAGCGCCATGTGGTCGAACCCTTTGCCATCCCGGCGACGTGGAAGGTGTGGAAGTCGATGGACTGGGGATATGCCAGACCGTATGCCGTTTATTGGTTTGCGCTCGACCCTGACGGTGTGCATTACATCTGGCGCGAGCTATACGGTGCAGGCGAGAAGGCCAATGAAGGCAGCCGGGAGCCAGCGCAGAAGGTGGCGTCCAAGATTAAAAACATTGAGGAACGTGACGAGCGCATGGGGTATGAGTACCGCTTAAACCTTGCCGACCCGGCCATTTTCTCGAAGATTGGTGCCGACCGCTCGATTGGCCAAATCTTCCGCGACGGTGGCGTGAAGTGGCTCGAAGCATGGAATGCCAAAGGC